>PVMK01150206.1_pt1 | contig 13498 bp, 16 predicted proteins | sample 1853481 | NCBI WGS metagenome assembly PVMK01 (sample SAMN08533507, study PRJNA380276) | Marine sediment metagenome, whole genome shotgun sequencing project. | reverse complement strand
CGGGTTACGGGTTACGGGATTTGGGATTGCGGATTTAAAGGCAGAGCGCAAAGAGCATAGAGCAGAGCGTTAGAAATCTCTGATATATCTGATTTGTCGGTTTGTACGCTATGCGCCATGCTCTATGCACTATGCCGTAACGCGAACCACGCCCGGCTCAACTCGCAACCCGTAACCCGGATCAGCTAGGTCTCCAACGTGCCGATTATGTCCGATAGCTTTTCTATGTTTCTGGCGATCAGAAATGCCTCGATGCCGTCGATGATATCGGTGGTAGCCCGGGGATTGACAAAATTGGCCGTCCCTACCTGAATAGCCGACGCACCGGCGATAAGAAATTCCAGGGCATCTTCGGCTGTCATGATCCCACCGATACCGATGATGGGAATTTTAGAAATTTGAGCCACCTGCCAGACCATACGCAATGCCACGGGTTTTATGGCCGGACCGGATAATCCACCGATAATATTGGCGATCTTGGGGCGTCGGGTGTCAATGTCGATGGCCATGGCGGTAATCGTATTAATCAGCGAAATGCAGTCCGCACCGGCTTCTTCCACGGCCGTGGCGATCTCGGTGATATCCGTGACATTCGGGGACAGCTTTACGATCAAAGGTTTTGATGTTTGCTCCCGCACTGCTCTGATAACACTGAAGGCGGCTTGGGGATCGACGCCAAAGGCCATGCCGCCGGTTTTTACATTGGGACAGGATATATTAACTTCTATTCCGGAGATGGCTTCGACATCATGAATGCGAGCCGCCAGCTGCACGTACTCCTCTTCGAGCTTGCCATAAATATTGACAATGATGGGCGGCACAAGATCCTGCAAAAAGGGAAGTTTGTCCGCTACAAAGGCTTCCATACCAACATTTTCAAGGCCGATGGCATTTATCATGCCGCAGGCCGTCTCGACAATCCGCGGGGGCGGATTGCCCTTGGCCGGCATGAGGGACAATCCCTTGACAATAATCCCACCGAGCCGATTCAAATCAACCAGATGGTCAAATTCCCTGGCATAGCCAAAGGTGCCGGAAGCCGTCATCACGGGATTTTGAAGTTTTAATGCACCGATATCCACTTTTAAATCCGGTTTTTTCGACATAATTTTACCTGCATTTTTTATAATCATGAAGCATTGGTCTCATCTGAAATTCATTGCCAAAATAGAATCTTTGGGGGTATGTATAGGATATCTGTGATGGTATAGCAAGTCGTTGTTGATAGGCCCTTAGTGGCCTTTATCTGACAACATGTTGTAAGATACGGCTTGAAACTTCAGGTGGCCGGACCAGTGAAAAGATTGAACTTTTTAGTTAACTCCTCGTGTGAAACTACATTTCCAAAGTTTCATTTTCGATTAGACTGGCCGCTTTTCAGGCTGGCGGCTGGGCTGACACCTGAAACCTATAATAATGACCGGTACATATAACAAAACAAACGATGTTGCTTTAATCTCCACCCCCTGGCCGCTTTACAGCCGGCCCTCCATTCAGCTGGGTGCCATCAAGGCTTATCTGCAGTCGAAGCACCCGGATATAGAAGTTCATTCCGATCATGCTTATTTAAAGATAGCCGCCGGCATTGGCTACCAGCTGTATCACGAGATTTCAGAACGCACCTGGTTGGCGGAAGCTGTCTATGCCGCCCTTCTTTTCCCGCAGCGGTTTAAGGAAATCGAACGAATATTTTATCGTCAGGCGGCACCGGGGTCGATCATAAGAAAAACAGGATTAAAAAAAATAATGTCCGTGGTTAAAGAGGCAACGGACGCTTTTATCAGCCAACGCAACTGGGGAAATTATCTACTGGCCGGTTTTTCGGTTTCGCTCTGTCAAATGACCTCCGCTTTATATGTGATCAAGCGTATAAAGCAAAAGTTCCCGGAACTTATCATTGTCATCGGCGGTTCAACGTTTTCAGGGTCAACAACGCCGGATTTTTTTAAATTGTTTACCGAAATCGACGTGGTGGTTAATGGCGAAGGGGAGCTGCCCTTCAGCCAACTGGTTGGTTGTCTGAAAGCATCTCCCGTTCTTTCCGAATTGCCCCGCATTCGTGGAATTGTCACGGCCAGGACGACAAATATCGATGACGCCTCAAAGGAATTTCAGCAGATGAAAAGTCTGACCGCGCTTCCGCCGCCGGATTACGACGATTATTTTGAACTCCTCAAATCCTGGGCCCCCCAAAACATGCTTTTCCCTACCCTGCCGGTTGAGACATCACGGGGATGCTGGTGGCAGAAAATATCTGCATCCGGTAAATCGAGCGGCTGTGCATTTTGCAACCTTAACTTGCAGTGGGAAGGATATCGCACCAAAGGTCCCGTCCAGGTGGTCGGCGAAATCGACCATTTGACCGCAAAATACCAAAGCCTTTCCGTGGCCTTGGTGGATAACGAGCTGCCCAGGAAAAATTCAAAAAAAATATTCGAAAAACTGAGCCTGTTGAAAAAGGACCTGCGATTGTTTTCAGAAATCCGCGCCACCACATCCGAACCTGAGTTAAAAAAAATGGCGCAAGCAGGTATGCAGGAAGTCCAGATCGGCATTGAAGCGCTCTCCACCTCCTTATTAAAAAAGCTTCATAAAGGTACGACTGCCATTCAGAACCTGGAAATCATGAGAGACTGCGAAGCTTTGGGGATTACGAATATTTCTAACCTGATACTGCAGTTTCCGGGCAGTGATGAGCAGGATGTTGCTGAAACCTTGCGGGCTCTTGAATTCGCCATACCCTATCACCCCCTCAAAACCGTCGGTTTCTGGCTGGGACTGGGCAGCCCTGTCTGGCAGGATCCCAAAGTTTATGGAATCAAATCCGTCTTTAATCACCCCAACTGGGGTTGCTTATTTCCCAAAAAAGTATTCACCCGGATGCGGTTCATGATTCAAGCCTACCGGGGCGATCTGGGATACCAGAGAAAGATCTGGCGCCCGGTAGAAGATAGGTTGAAACCTGGCAAAAAACCTACACCGAACTGAATGGCGGCCGGTGCGATCTCCGACACTAAATTTACGCGATGGCCGCGATTTCCTGATTATCCGCCAGCGAAATCTCAACTCTGAAACCATCAACCATCGTCTGGTGGGGACCTCCAGGCTGATTTATCTTTTTTGCCGGCGGCATCGATCGCTCAAACGGATTCGAGATCAATTTCCGGCCTTTGCTGAAGATAAAATTGTTGCCTTTTTGAAAATGATGGTTGATAAGAAACTGATGTTTGAAGAAAGGAACCGGTATTTAAGCCTGGCAGTACACCTAAAACCACAACGATAGAGATCGGCAAGACCGGTCCTTTCTGGCAGCTATCAAAGAAATAAGGCACCAGTCTAAGCATTCAGGTCCCCCGCTTTCTCAATCCCATTTAAGACCATCTCATTAATTTGCTGGGAATCGATTTGATGTCCAACAATCTCAAACTCAGCCCACCCACTTCGCTGGAGCAGCGTAAGCTTTTCATGCCCCGATCCTTTTTCATATTCGGTTTCAAAAACCAGAACGGCAAATGTCCCCGAAAGTTGACCGGTGGGTAGTTGATCCCGCAGCTTCCAGGAAACATTTGGAATGGTTGTAGAAGTTTGGAGATGCCAAATTATAAGGGCAAAAGGTTATCATTGCGGTCGAATGCCATGGCTCCGGTCCCTTGAGAATTTCCACATCATTTCTTGGGTGAAGCTCTTCCATGTAAGATTCTGATACCCCAACGATTTCTAATTGGAGGGTATTTTTAATCCGCACGATCTTACTCGTCCGCGATGGTATCAGGCCGATACTTCCCAATGCGACTTCAATTGCCTCACGATCATTTGCAAAGTGCATGGGGATTGCACCCTTTTCCAAACTGATGCCGGTGATGCAGTTTTTGTAAGTGACGGCAGTGTCGATTTTATCCACCAGTCTTTGGGTCGTGAGGTCCGCCAGTCCGATCCCGATGGCATTGCCCTTACTTTGGTCCGTCAGATCCCGCACGAAAATCCGTTTCACCCGGGCCGGATGACTGAAGACCCCCAGGAGATCTCGGTTTCTCCCGGTAATGTTGGGATCGATTCCGACCCCGCTGATGTCTTTTCCCATCTCGTCAACGATTAAAAGATCGATTTTATTAAAGGCAGCTTGGCCATCAATTTTTTAGACAGTGACAACAGCTTTTTTTCGTTGCTTTCAATTTCAGCGGGCTTCAAGGCTGCTATCCTGGCTGTATCGCCATAGCCGTTTTCGACAATTCCCAGGGCACCAATGACGGGTGTTTTCTGTAACACTAGACGGGCGGCATCCCGGATGATTTTAGGAAATGTATGCTCGACAGCTGCTTTGTGATAGTAAGCCGCTCCTTTATGATTTCCCAGGCCGATGGCCATCATCTTCATCAGGCCGCTTTCGATCGAGGCTTTAAATTTCGTGTGGGATTTGATGCGATTGACTATGAAAATATGATTGGCACCCAGGGCTTTTTTATCCACCAAAACCGGCACCTCGTCATCAGTTAATCCAATCTGCTGCACTGCCATGGAAGATACGATGGGCGCTTGCACATAGGATTCCGTCACCCCCAGATCGGCCAGCACGGCGGCCTGCCCTTTGGCCGTTGCATGGCTTCCCATGGCAGGAAAAATAAAGGGCCTGGTATCAAGGGATTTGAAAAACGCAGCAACAGACTTTAAAACTTCGGCAATGTTAGCGATTCCGCGACTGCCGGCCGCAATTGCCACGCTGTGTCCCGGCTGAATTTCATTCCAGGACAATTTGTGCAGTTCTGCCTGCACCGTTTTTGGGATGTCTGTTACGCTGGTGTTGTCGAAATTCTGACGAAGGCGGTACATTTTGGGCAAGTTCATATAACCCCCGATTCCCCGGCCGGCGCCGTTGCCCATCAAAAATTTGAAGCAAGGATCGCAAACCGGCTACCCACTCTGTGACGTCTGGCATCCAGGCGGATGCAATGCTTATACCGCCGGACCTGTAACCCTGCAGAACGCCGCGGCGAAACCGATCATACAATGACCCAGCAGTTCCAGGGTTTCCTCCAGGGATACAAACACGATTTCTTCTCCCGGGAAACCCCGCCACCATCTCTGATCGATGGTCTGTGACAAAAAATAGGTAAAAAAGCCGGCCACCAGCAGATTGATCACCCACGGGTTTGCCAGATAGTCCTTAAATCTGTCATATTTGAGTAAAACGATCAAGATTGCCAGCCCGATAAAAATGGCTTCATCAGTACCCTCAAAATGAATCTCACGAGCTCAAAATCAGTACAAACAGAGCCGTACTCCAAAGAAAAAAAACATGACGAGAGATAATGAATCGCGCCGTAGCGATCAACATAAATAAACCGCTTACCACAACAGCCGCTATTTCCAGCCCTTGTTTTTCCGGCCTGAAAACACCGGCGGCCATTATTATCCAGAGTAAAACTGTCACCAGCGGGGGTAGGATCAGGAAGCGATAATTGAAAGGGCTCATCAAACGTCTAAAGTTTGACTGCATTACCTGAAGATGCGGTTTGGTGCCTTCATATATCGTCATTTTTTGAAAGACAATCTGATTTATTTAACAAAGGGAAAGATGTCCGTATATCCCAGGATGTCCGTAATGAGCAGAACAATAAATGCGACTAACGAGACAACCAGAAACACTTCAAGCGCACCGCTGCCGGCCGGAAGTTGATCCAATTTATCAGCAACCGCTATGGCTTCCGGATCTGAAAGGCTGTCGATTCTTGCACCGGCCTCCCCGGGATCAATCCCCTGATTGACCAGGGCCTGGCGTACATCTTCACGCATAAGAATTTGTTTAATTTGCGCACGGGCTTCCTGACCCCGTGACATATCCCTAACAGTTTCGGTACCAATCATGACGGCAAGTGCGGACTGAAAGGGACCGGAAACCATCAGCAGGAAAATCGCCAGAAGAATACTGACCGGTTTTAACTTTTGTCGAAATAGCTTCATTGCTTATCTCCCATATGTAATTTAATGAAAAATTAAAACTCTCCTTAATCGGTTACGGCCTCTTTTCCCGATACCGGTAAATAGATTCTCTCGGAAAGAGTTCATCCTCATTTTTAATAAATTCTCCAGCCAAACACCTTTTGTGTTCACCCTTCCAGTGTTCCGGCAGATCCGAGAATAAATCGTAATGGCAGCGACCGACCAGATTTTCATCTCCCAAACTATTATTGATCTTAATTTAATTTTAGATAAATTTCAATTACGGAATAAAAAATATATTTTTATAAGAACCGGACTGGAAAATTATCAGGATTAGTATTATAGAAACACCGTTTCATTAATCGACAATATCCGGCATAGGCCCGGTTATTTAAACAGATCCGAAGACTACCGGGCTGAGGGAGTTTGAATGCAAAGACAGGATTGCACTTTTATAGGACCTGAAGGAAAATTTCATTTGAAAAGATTCATATTCGGCCTTTTCGCAATTTCAGGAGACAGCTCAAAGAACCGCCTAAGTATGGTCTCTATTTCCTTTAGTTCAGCCGCATTTATTATTCGCGTATACAGGGCATGTCCGAACCGAAAGTTGGCACAAAAATAAAAGGAAAAGCGTTTAAAGCGTTTTATGGCCCGGATGGGGTCGAAGTGTATTTCAAGAAGCTTGATCAGCTGAATTGCTGTATCCAGATAAATTTCCCGATTCGTTTGAAAACTATCTGAAATCTCAGCAAAAATCCACGGTCTGGCGATAGCCATACGACCGAGAGCGACCCCATCACACCCGGTTTCTTTTATCATTCGCATGCAGTCGTTGCGATCAAATACGTCGCCGTTGCCGAATACCGGAATGCGAACGGCCTGTTTCACCAGTCCAATGTATTCCCATTTGGGAGGACGGGACCGTCGGTCCGGCGCAACCCTGGGATGAAAAATGAGGGCATCGGCACCGGCGTCTTCAAATCTTCTGGCCAGCTGGACCGCAATCTTCGGATCATCTTTCCAGCCGGTGCGAAATTTGACAGTTAACGGACAGCTTATTGCCTCCCGAACCGAAGCCACAATCTCTGCAGCAAGATCCGGGGTTTTCAAAAGCGCCGCCCCGCAATTGCGGCGGCAAATGGTTGTATTTGAACAGCCCAGGTTTATATCTACTCCAAATAAACCTTCATTTTCTATCCTGCGGGCAGCCTCGGCCATGATGCGGGGTTCATCACCGAAAATTTGACAAATCAGCCGGGAACGTTCCTCATCGCGCCACCTGAAGCAGGGCGAAACAAATCGGTTTTCGCTGGGGATGGCCCTTGCGCTGCACATCTCGGAAAACAGTAGACCATATCCCGCCATAGCGTGAAACCAGCTCACGAAAGGCGATATGGCCGAGGAAACTCATCGGGGCCAGCACGAGCCTCTTATTTATGGATTTGTCCCCGATTTTAAGTGGTTGACGAAGAAATTCGGCAAGGTTATAGATCATGGTGAGAACTTAGCAGATTTGACCTGTGATTAAAAGATTAAGTCTGCATTCTGCGGTTCGCTGTTTCGTTAACCTTTGAACCTCTGTATGAAACTACACGAAGTTAAAAGCGAACCGAAGAACCGCAGAATATCGAATATCGAATGTCGAAGGGTGGTTTCGCTTCGCTCAGTCATTTTTTTATAAAATAGACATAATACCTTCCTTCGACATTCGACAGTCATTATTCGACCTGCCCGCAATGCCTTGAAACCGGTGTGAGGCAAATTTAACCATTTGATTTATAAATCAATGATTACGCCAACCCAACGCACTATGCATGGCAGGCGGGTATTCGCTTTTTCAAAGTTTCTTTTTCGATTTGACCGGCCGTTTTTTTGGCCAGCGGCTGGGCTGAACCCTGAACCTATGACCAAACTCAATAAAGGCATTGGCGTTGTCGGCTCAACGACGATCGATACAATCGTCAGTCAACATCGAAGTGTTACCAAGATAGGCGGCGTCACCGCCTATGCCGGAATTACATACAGCCGGCATGGACTCGATACGTTTGTTGTCTCAAATATCGCTAATAATGACCGGACAATCATTGACAGGTTGGAACAGGAAAACATCACCGTATTAAACGGCAAAACCAACCGGACCACTCACTTTGTCAACGATATCAAGAAAGATCCTCATATGTCGATTTGTAAATAGCCAGGATATTCCGGATGCCTGTCGCTACGCTGCCAGCACCGCAGCCCGCCAGGTGGAAGGAACACATATATCCATCGACAGGCTGGGTTTGCCATAGCCGGTGATCCGGCGCGAAAGCAGTAAAAATTACCGGCAGGCTTTATTTCTCTGGTCGGAATGTGCTAATATGGTCCAGACTGTAACTTGATTCATACATCGTGCAGCGGGAATGATGACACCCGCGATACCGGAGTACACCGGCGAAGGCGATCAAATGGCTTATTCGAGTCGACGGCTGCTTCCCCAGAACTTGCAAGACAGCTTTATAAAACTGCTGTCCCCACTGGTAAAGCTTTTTTCAAAATGGGGGCTGAGTCCAAATTCCTTTACAATTGCCGGTGTGATTATTACATCCCTGGGAACCGTTGCCTTTTTGATGGGATATATCCGCCTGGCAGGTATATTTATTTTACTCGGTGGTCTCTGTGACACGATCGACGGTTTATTGGCCCGCACCACCGGAAAAGCGTCACGGTTTGGCGCCCTGCTTGATTCCACCGTTGACCGTTATTCCGAGTTCATTATGTTTTTTGGTATCGCTGCTTATTTTTTCTATATCGATGACTATGGTGCTGCGGCGGGAACTTTTCTGGCGCTATGCGGTTCATTTATGGTCAGTTATTCTCGTGCCCGGGCCGAGGGCCTCGGCTTTGACGCCAGGGTGGGCATCATGCAACGCCCCGAACGCATCGTGCTGATCGGGCTTGGCGCTATCATTCACATGAATGCTTTTAAATTCGCTATCTGGCTAGTCGCTTTTTTTGCCAATTTTACCGCCCTGCAGAGAATCCGCTTTGCTTACAAACAGGATTCAACCGAACGTAAAAAAGAAGTAATCATCAAAACCTAACCCGGACAAGCGGGGAAATGCCTAGAATGCCTAAATTGCCTAAATGCCTAAAGCCGTTCGGCCGAGAGGCTCTCGACAGGTAAATGTATTCTATCTATTTTATGAAAATAGAAACTCACCCTAAATTGTCATTTCATTGGTCTGATTTCTGGCCTCCCATACGGCTGGCATCAACGACTTATACAAAAGACGGAGCGAAGCGACACCATAATTTTAGGCATTTTAGGCACTTTGAAATTTTAGGCACTTTTACGAATACCTTCAACCTTGCTCAAGAGAACAGCTATGCGCAACAAAAAACCAACTAGAAGAAACAAGAACTATGATGTCATTATCGTCGGTGGCGGTCCGGCCGGCCTGTTTGCGGCCTATTATTTGAGCGAGCATTCTGATTACCGGGTGCTGCTGATTGAGAAGGGTAAAAGCTCCCGGAAGCGTAATTGTCCGATCAATACCTATCAGGAATGTATCAAGTGCAAACCCTGTAATATTCTCAGCGGCATCGGCGGAGCCGGGCTGTTTTCCGACGGTAAATTGAACTACATTTACAAGTTGGGAAAAACGGATTTGTCCCAGTTTATGCCCATCACCCAGGGCCGAAGAACTAATCAATGAAACCGAACAGTTATTCAACGACTTCGGAATGGACGGACCTGTTTATCCCACCGATATGGAAGCAGCCAGAGAAATTCGTAAAGCAGCCAAACGACACGGCATTGATCTGCTGATCATAAAACAGAAACATATCGGCAGCGATCGCCTTCCCGACCACATAGCGGCTATGGCGGATCATATTAAATCCAAAGGGGTGGTCATGCATACCTCGGAGGAGGTCAAAAAAATCATGGTTGACAATAACCACGTTACCGGCGTGGTAACCATGAGAAAAAAGTATCAGGCCGACAATGTCATCCTGGCCCCTGGTCGAGTCGGCGCTGATTGGGTTGGAGGGCTGGCCCGGCAGCATGGCATTGGACTTAAACAGCGGGGTATAGAAGTTGGCATTCGGGTCGAAGTCCACAACGATATTATGCAGGATCTGTGTGATATCATTTATGACCCCACATTTTTTATTCAGACCGCTAAATATGACGATCAGACACGAACCTTCTGCACCAATAAAGGAGGATTTGTAGCTCTGGAAAATTACAAAGATTTTGTTTGTGTCAACGGCCATGCCTATCAGGACAAAAAATCACAAAATACCAACTTCGCATTCCTTTCCAAAGTGGTGCTTACCGAGCCGGTAACGAATAATCAAGCGTATGGCGAATCCATTGGAAGCCTGGCGACTCTGATCGGCGGCGGCAAGCCTATTTTGCAACGTTTTGGTGACCTCAAGCGCGGCCGACGCAGCACTTGGCACCGGGTAACCAAAGGCTACACTGTTCCAACGTTGACCGATGTTGTCTGCGGCGACATTGCCATGGCATTGCCCGAAAGAATCCTGACCAACATCATCGAAGGGCTGGAGAAGCTAAACTATGTAGTGCCGGGAGTCGCCAATGATGAAACCCTGCTCTACGCGCCGGAAATCAAATTCTTCGCCACCCAGGTGGAAACGTCAAGTGACCTTGAAACCAAAATTAAAGGTATGTACGTGGCCGGCGATGGGCCCGGTGTGGCCGGCAACATTGTTTCAGCCAGTGCCACCGGCCTGATACCTGCCAAAGCAATTATTGCCCGGAGTAATTAAAAGTAAAAGCTCTTGCATAATATATCTTATCAGACCGAAATGTTCAATTTTAGCCTTTTTGAGGAGGTGATTTATATCAGATTACCAGATGACATCCACAACAATTTGCAATTGTGTAATAATAGCCGAAAATCCATCATTCAAAAAGACTGTGGGTTGCTCATACCTAATATGCAATAGCATATTCCAGTTTTTTCTGATTATTCTTCTGCTGGTTACCCCGAGGCATCGTTATCTCATTATTATTTATTGAAGTGCTAATATGGTTGCCTGCTCTATCTATCAATATAGAAAAAACGGCATTAGTCTCATATACGAGTTGATATGAGACGTGGTCATTAAAAACTTTAATATCGCCTTGTTTGAAAATCGTTTTGCCGGCTGCCCATACATTACATATTTTGTACAATAATTCATTAATCGTTTTAACATTAATTGATGCAGATAACGCATCAAGAAACTCGGCTTTTCTCATTTTTAAAAGCTCAGGGTCTAAGATTTTTTCGTTTGATTCGGCTTTTTCGGCATCCGGCGGGTGAGTATCAATAAAGTTTGTAAATCCCATAAATCTTCCAAATTCATCTATTAATACAGAAAATATTGCAACCGAGCTGAAATAGAGTTGATATGCAATTTGGTTATTATGCGCCACCGTTTTCCCCTCTTTAAACTGCATTTGCTCTTTCAATAATAGATCGTGAGAATCTTGAAACAGCTTTTCGATTTGATACTTATCGAAAGAGGCAATAATAGACGAAAACAGCTCTTTTTCCCCCGATTTAATAACTTCTGGATCGACAATTGGCATTTATTCCCCCTCCGATTTTTTTAAAAAATACCCCCCCAAGGCCAACCTCGAAACTTCTGTTAACCTGTTAATAAGGAATCTCATGCGTGAATAGTAACATGCGTTTTCTAATCGTCAAATTAGGTTTGGTGCGTTTACTGATTTGTTATGCGTAACGTATTCGTACAGCATTGACAATAGGTATTTTAAATGGATTTATGGAAGGTACCGGGGTCTCTATAATTGTGGATTTCAAAGAGCCTACCCAAAGAAAGAGGTTGCCAATTAATCATATCATTACTAAAATTAACTATAGTTTCACATAAACCATGTTTCCAGAATTTGTTATGAAAAAAACAATTATAATAACGATAGTTCTTGTTTTTGGCCTTGCTTTCCTGTTGGGTTATTCTACCGCATGGAGCTCTGAATTAATTAAACCAACTCGAACGCTGGATTCAGCTGGTGAAAAGCCGGGAAAACTGTCGGTGTTCAGTGAACCTCCTGGGCTTGAGGTCACATTGGAAGGAGAAATAATTGGGAATACCCCAGTATTTATTGATGAAGTGAGTCCCGGAAGCCACCGGCTTCGAATAAAAAATTCTGAAACCGATATTACCATCAAGCCGGGAAAAACGCTGCAAATCAGCCTTTACAAAGATAAATTTATTCTGTTACCGGCTACTGATAAGAAACCGCCAGAACAGTCCCAAACAGCTGAGACACCCCCCACCAAATCCACACATCCCCCTCCCCCCGCCGAAGAACAACGCCCCAAAGAGCTGAGCCCCATTGAAAGGTACCGCCTGCTGGGGCATTATTGAAATCAACAACCAACCTCTTCCCGCCGGTCCTAAAACTGCTTACTTTATATAATTGCACAAATGCGCGGCCGAAAAAATGAGTCCGGCGCCAAAACGCTTGCTTGGATGCTGCTGGCGGCACTGTGCTCTTCAGCAATCACAGCCTTCTAAAGGCCCGCACCCGTTGATTGCCGCTACGGTTTTTCAAACCGTCGGTATAACAGCCGCCTGTCTATACGGGGCCGTCATCTACCGGCTGCAGCTGGCTGCCAGCCGGGGTTCAAACCTCAGACCGCGTAGCGTTTCCTTTAGCCTTTTTCCTTTCTCTTTTTCCATAAGTCAACCTAGGATGTCCCCCTCTTTTCCCTGGGACGATGAAATCTCTCTCGACAACAATATCAATGTAGTCCCCTGCTGGAAATGGCTTTTGGCGGAACTATAGAAAACCATTGGTTGATGAAATCCTCAGATTAAACAGATTTTCAAAGATTCTATCTTTTGATTTTAATTTCGATTGATTGCGCCATATAAGCCGAAATGCGCCATTTGATTTGGCGCAAATACTTAATTGCGCCATAAAAAGGAGTTTTATATGGCGCAATTAACGGAATTGTGCCACAATAGTCAAATCATGCCAAAACAAATCTCACAAGACGAACTTGACGCCATAATAGAGGCAATTACCCAGTTTCCAGAAGGTGTCTCTGTCGGGGATCTCAGTGAAACCTTGGAAAAAAAGCTGCCGCGCCGTACTTTACAGCGCCACCTGGCACGACTCGTCGAGCAGGAACGGTTGGCTATTGAGGGTCGGGGCCGGGGCAGCCGCTACCGGTTCTCAAAAATTACAGGTGAATCACATGTTGCCATTCCTGGCTTTGAAATAAAAGCACGTGGCGAAGTCTATATTCCGATCTCACCAGAAGGAAAAACCATCAAGGAAGCCGTCAGCTTGCCGATTCAGGATCGGCAGCCAGTCGGATACAACCGGGCGTTCCTTGACACTTACCGGCCTAACGAGTCTTGCTACCTGCCGGAGGAAACCCGGCGTCATTTAATAAAATTGGGCCGCTCGATTGAGAATAAGCGACCGGCCGGAACGTATGTACAAAAGATATTCAACCGTTTGTTGATTGATCTGTCTTGGAACTCCAGCCGTTTGGAGGGAAACACATATTCCAGCAAACGTTCC
>PVMK01188910.1_pt1 | contig 13500 bp, 11 predicted proteins | sample 1853481 | NCBI WGS metagenome assembly PVMK01 (sample SAMN08533507, study PRJNA380276) | Marine sediment metagenome, whole genome shotgun sequencing project. | reverse complement strand
TTTGTTCTTGAAGGTCCTATAGCAATAAGGGCAACCTGTGATTAGTGTCCTGGCTCCCGTCGCTTTCACCTGGTTTATGATGTCCTCAGCCTTGGATTGATAAACTGCATAGCCTACCTCCTCAAGGATTCCGGAGCAGCAGACCTCATCTATGAGTGTGTAATCAACCTTTAGGTGATCTAGCAGGTCAAGGGTTGCCTCAGTCGCTTCTTCTTCCCGGTAAGCTCCGACACAACCCGCGAAGTAGACGTGTTCGGCCGGTTTATTGACTTTCCGTCCCTCCAGATATCCCGGGGGGCTGCTTTCATCGTAGATGTTGGGCTTTGTCCGCAGCAGATCGTTCATGCCGGTGAATGCCGGGTGACAGGTCCCCAAATCGACCATTTCCTGCCGTACCTGGTGGAGGATCTCGGGTACTTTTACACCGGCCGGGCAGTTAATCTCGCAAGAGGCGCAACCAGTGCACTGAAACAGGGTCTCTATCAAGTCCTCGTCCAAAGCCAAATCCCCTTTCATGATCTCCTGTAGAATCAGCATCTTACCCCGGGCATTCAGGGCCGGTCGCCGAGTCAAGCCATATATCGGGCAAACGGCCTGACAAAAGCCACAAACCGTACAACACAGAATCTGATCACCAAAATCAACTTCAAATCGATACTTATCTTTCATGTTGTCTCTCCATCAGTCATCCAGGGCCATCTTACCGGGGTTCAATATGTTATGCGGGTCGAAAGACCGTTTGATCGTTCGCATCATGTCCATGGCCACCTCTCCGTGCTCCAGGGTAATGTACTTAGCCTTGGCTGTACCAATGCCGTGCTCTCCGGTCACAGTGCCACCCATAGAGAGGGCCATCTTAAACAGCTCGTCGCTGGCCTTATGCACCTTCTCGACCATTTCCTCGTCCCGGCAGTCGAAGGCTATCAAAGGGTGGAGGTTGCCGTCGCCGGCGTGAGCGCACATGGCCACCTTGAGATCGTACTTTTCGATGACCCGGCCAAAATCACGAAAAAGATCGGCAAGTCTGCTCATCGGCACAGTGACGTCTTCGACCAGGAGAGAGTTATTCAGCCGAGCGCTGACCGGATAGGTTGACTTTCGGGCCACCCACAAATCGGCTCGCTCTTTGGCGGTCTTTGCCAACGTGACCTCAGAGGCGCTGTTCTGCTTGAAGATCTCGATGACTTTCTCCATTTGGGCGTCAGCCTCGGTTTGGGTGTATCCGTCGGTTTCGACCAAGATCATGGTATCCACCTCCGGCAGGTCCAGATCAGTGTTTTCATTGATCGCCCGGATCAGATAGCGGCCCATTACCTCCATAACGCTGGGGATGACTCCTGAGGACATTGTCTGGGTGACCGCTTTTCCGGCGGCTTCTAACGAGTCAAACAGACCCAGTCCGGTCGCCGTTGCCCTGGCCAGAGGCACAATTTTAAGAATGATCTCGGTCATTATGCCAAGGGTTCCCTCTGAGCCGACAAAAAGCTGGGTCAGGTTATAACCGGAGGATGTCTTCATGGTCCGGGTGCCGGTCTTCATCAATCGGCCATCGGCCAGGACGACTGTGAGACCCAGGACGTAGTCCCTGGTAGAACCATATTTAGCCCCTTTCAAACCCCCGGCATTGGTGGCGACATTGCCCCCGATAGCACAGACTATTGAACTGCCCGGCTCGGTCGGTATGCAGAAGCCGAGTGGAGCCAGCTCTTTTTGGAGATCGGCGTATACTACGCCCGGCTCGACGACACATACGCGGTCTTCAACGTTGATTTCCAGGATTCGGTCCATACGCATGACGTCAAGGATGATCCCGCCCCGGCTGGGCACGGCCATGCCTGCGATGCCGGTACCCGCGGCTCGGGGGGTGACAGGGATTTTCTCTCGGCTGGCCAGTTCCATGATCTTTGAGACTTGCTCTGTTGTTGTTACCCAGACCGCACAATCGGGAGTTCCCTTGGAGCCCATGGCATCATAAGCGTAGGAGATCATATCAATCTTGGCTTCAGTAAAATTATCCGGGCCCACAATGTCGATCAATTCCTGTCTGATTTTTCCGTTAATCATAGCGTTAATCCTCGAAAATTTGATTTCGCCACCAACCCTTTTTGTGGCTGGTGGTAAAGGGGCCTGAGAATGGCGTCAAAAAAATCTACCAGAAAACCTTTTTATGTGGTTTCTCCTATTGGGGTTGACAGGCCCTTATCCTTGAACTATCAGTTCTTGATGTCTATCTTATACAAAAGTTTGGGGCCGCCTTTTGGTAAATGATATAATGACTTTTTTTTTGATAAGTCAACCCGTTTTGCCAAGAGATTCAGTGAAAGAAAACGCACCGTCAAAAAAGGGTGTTGATGGTGTTTTTGGTTTTAAATCAATAAAACAAAGGTCTTTTCACCATGCTTAGAAAACTCGTTGTTGGTCCATACCAGGCCAACTGTTATATATTGGGTTGCAAGACCACAAAGGAAGGGGTGGTCATCGACCCCGGAGACGAGGTCTTCCGGGTTGTAAAAGAGATATCAAACCTCGGGCTCAAGATCCGTTACATCCTCCTCACCCACGGGCACATTGACCATGTGGGCGGGGCAGAGGAACTCAGAAACATTACCAAGGCACCGGTGTGGGCCCATCCCCTGGATGCCGGGGGACTCGGCTTTAGGTCCGACGGAGCCCTTTCAGACGGCCAGGAGATCGTTTTTGGCGCCTTCAGGCTAAACGTGATCCACACGCCGGGTCATTCACCGGGAGGGGTGTGCTTTTATGCACCGGGTGCGGTATTTACCGGTGATACGCTATTTGCCGGTTCAATCGGGCGGACCGATTTCCCCGGTGGCGACCACGATCAACTGATACGGTGTGTTGTTCAAAAGATCTTCCCGCTGGGCGATAATCTGAGAATCTACCCGGGCCACGGACCGGCATCTACCATTGGCAGGGAAAAGACAGCCAACCCGTTCTTTAGATAAATCGTAAATTAACACTTGACATGATGGTGCCTGCTTCCATAATAAAAAAGTTCAATACTATGAATCGGTCAAAAAGTTATAGCTTCTGGCTGCGGATAATCCGATTCCGGCGGTTTTTACTATTTTTGGCAGTAAAATAAGCGAGAGGACCTGAGACAAGTGCAAAAGGGGGTAACCCGGTTGCCCGAATCAGGGGGGGGGGCTCAAGAATCCCCCCGTGGCAAAAAACATTACTTAATATGGAGGTAGAAAAATGAAGGTCAAAATGTTTTTGGTTTCTGTAGCGATTTTTTCTATTGCACTGCTGTGCAGCGCTCCCGCGGTTATTGCCGGAGACACAATCAAGATCGGTGAAATCAACACTTACAGTAAATTGACCAATTTCACATTTCCATACAGAAACGGCTGGAAACTTGCGCTTGATGAAGTCAATAAATCCGGGGGAGTAATGGGGAAGCAGCTTGAAGTCATATCCCGCGATGATGCCGGCAAACCAGGCGAAGCGCAGAAGATTGCTGAAGAATTAGTCAGAAGGGATGGGGTTGTCCTGCTTATGGGGTCTTTTTTCTCACATGTAGGGCTTGCCATGACAGATTTTGCCAAGCGTAACAAGGTCCTTTATGTCGCTGCGGAACCCCTTTCTGATGCATTGGTATGGGCGAAAGGAAATCGCTACACATTCCGGCTCAGACCTTCCACCTATATGCAGGCGGCTATGCTCGCAGTCGGGGCAGCAAAGAATCCTGCAAAGCGCTGGGCAACAATTGCCCCAAATTATGCTTACGGAAAAGACGCTGTTAAATCATTTAAAAAAATCCTAAAGGCCAAACGACCGGATGTAGTGTTTGTCACCGAACAATGGCCGGCACTGTTTAAGATAAATGCCGGCGCTGAGATCCAGGCCCTTGCCAATGCCAAACCCGACGCAATATACAATGTCACTTTTGGAGGGGATTTGGCAAAATTTGTAAGAGAAGGGGAATTGAGGGGGTTCTTTAAGGACAGGTTTATCGTGAGCCTGCTCACAGGCGAACCGGAATATCTGGATCCATTAAAGGGCGAAGCCCCGGAAATTGGCTTGTAACGGGTTATCCCTGGTACGCCATCAAAACAAAGGCGCACGATAAATTTCTCAAGGCCTATCGAGATGCGTATAATGATTATCCCAGAACCGGCTCCGTCGTCGGATACAACACATTAATGGCCGTTGCCAATATGCTAAAGAAGGCCAAATCCACGGATACTGAAAAAATGGTGGATGCCATGGAAGGGTTAACCTTTGATTCACCGATTGGGCCTATTACTTTCCGAAAAATTGACCACCAGTCAACAATGGGTGCGTATGTGGGTACTACAACGCTTAAGGACGGCAAGGGCATCATGAGCGACTGGAAATATGCTGACGGGAAAGACTACCTGCCTTCAGATGAAGAAGTACGGAAACTTCGACCTCAAAATTAATATTTACAGGCATGGCCACATGGCCATGCCTGTCTCCCCTTCAGAAAAGACATCCAGTTTAGTTGTAACCCGGTTGCGTGACGAACATCACATTGACTTAGAATAAGGAAAAGACTTTTTGGGCTTTTATATCGTACAGTTCCTTGTTGGGTTATCGGATGCGTCCTCATTATTTCTTGTGGCTGCCGGTCTTTCTCTTATTTTTGGTGTCACCCACATCATCAATTTTGCACACGGCTCCTTTTATATGGTAGGGGCTTATGTTGCCTATTTTGCAATCGCCTTTCTCCCCCACGGCGCATTTCCTTTCTGGATCGGAATCCTTGTTGGCGCACTTGTGGTTGGGCTTATAGGCGTCATAGTGGAAGTTTTCCTGTTGCGGCGGGTATATCACACGCCAGAGCTGTTTACGCTGATGGCAACTTTTGGTGTAATACTTGTGATTCAGGACCTGGCGCTATGGATTTTCGGGGCAGAAGATCTGCTGGGCCCAAAGGCGCCGGGACTGGACAGCAGTATTGATATTTTTGGGACACTCATGCCGGAGTACGATCTGGCCCTGATCATTATCGCCCCGTTGGTACTCGGTGTATTATGGTTTTTGCTCAATCGAACCAGATGGGGGATACTTGTTCGGGCGGCAACCGAAGACCGCGAAATGTTGAGCGCGCTGGGCGTTAATCAGACCTGGCTGTTTACGAGTGTTTTTTTTCTTGGGTCCTTTATTGCCGGTCTGGGTGGGGCCGTTCAACTGCCAAAAGGGGGCGCAGACCTCCTTATGGACTACAATGTTCTTGCCGCCGCCTTTGTGGTTGTTGTTGTGGGGGGGATGGGAAGCATCCCCGGCGCTTTTTTGGCGGCCGTAATTATCGGAGAACTCAGTGCATTTGGTATCTTGGTCCTCCCGGAAAGCACGCTTGTGATGATGTTTGTCGTAATGGCGGTTGTATTGATCGTCCGCCCCTATGGTTTGCTTGGGAAACCCGGGGGTCAGGAACAAGGCACTGTCAGCACCACTGAAACCCCGCTTAGAGGAGCATCGGGTCGGCTAAAACTTATCGCTCTGGGGTTGCTCTTGATAATAATCCTTATGCCGTTGTTTGTCGGCTCCTTTCACCTGGTTCTTTTGATTGAAATTGCAATTATTTCATTTGCCAGTATGAGTTTGTACTACATAATCGGGCCGGGAGGTATGCATTCATTCGGCCATGCCGCCTTTTTCGGGGGAGGCGCGTATGTTTCAGCACTGCTTGTTCACCACCTGGGATCTACGATGGAGATCGCCCTTTTCTTTGCACCCATAGGGACGGGTTTGTTAGCCCTTATTATTGGGTGGTTTTGTGTGCGTTTATCAGGGGTTTATCTGGCAATGCTAACCTTGGCCTTTGCCCAGATCTGCTGGTCCATAGTATACCAGTGGGGATCGTTCACCGGCGGCGATGACGGCATCCTCGGCATATGGCCGTCAGCTTGGGTCAGCGACAAGGTCGTTCTTTACTACCTGACCATGGTTATCTGTATCGGCGGTATTTTGGCGCTGAGGCACCTGCTTTTCTCCCCTTTTGGCTACACCATGCGAGCGGGCCGTGATTCTCCTTTACGGGCTGATTCCATTGGTATTAATGTGAAGCGGCATCAGTGGTTTTCCTTTGCCGTTGTCGGGGCGTTTGCAGGACTGGCTGGTGGAATTTATGTATTTTCCAAGGGAAGCGTTTTTCCGGATGAAATGGGAATAGCCCGCTCTTTTGACTTTCTCCTTTGTGTGTTGCTTGGTGGAATCGAGGCCCTTGCCGGACCCATTGTCGGCGCAACTGCGTTTACCTGGCTTCACGACCTGATATCCCGCATTGAATTCTGGCGATTAATTCTGGGATGTATCTTTATCTTGCTTGTGGTGTCCTTTCCCCTGGGAATCGCCGGTAACTTCAATTTGCGATTCGGAAAATATTTTTCGAAGTCAAAAGACGAATGATTCGGGGACTTTTATGAAGAAAAAGGTCTTGGAAGTTCGAGAACTCTACAAATCCTTTGGCGGCGTTCATGCTGTAAACAATGTCAGTTTTGATTTGGAAGAAGGCCAGTTGGTTGCCATGATTGGGCCAAACGGGGCAGGGAAAACTACTTGTTTCAATTTGATAAATGGGCAGTGGCGCCCTGATCGGGGCTTTATCAAAATATTGGGCCATGAAAACCGGGGCCTAAAGCCGCGACACGTGTGGTCACTTGGCGTGGGCAGAACGTTTCAGGTTACGTCAACCTTCCCAACAATGACCGTGCGTGAAAATGTGCAGATGGTGTTTATATCACGACACAAACGTCTGCGGTCGGTTTTTAGAAAAGCCTCAAATCTTTATATTGACGAGGCAATGGAGCTGCTCAAACTTGTTGGGATTGAGGAACAGTATGATCGGCCGTGCGGGATCCTTGCCTATGGCGACCTGAAACGGGTGGAACTGGCAGTTGCCCTGGCAAATAATCCGAAGCTGTTGCTGATGGATGAACCTACCGCCGGTATGGGGCCCAAAGAACGCCTGCAATTGATGAAGTTGACTGCAGATATTGTTCGGACTCAATCAATTGGGGTCCTTTTTACCGAACATGACATGGATGTTGTCTTTGCCCATGCAGACCGCATCATTGTACTGAACTACGGGGCATTGATTGCCGAAGGCACCCCTCAGGAAGTGCGCGACGATGAAAATGTGCGTGAAATATATTTTGGAACAATTGAGAACTTACATAAACAGTGATGAAAAATAACGCCAAAGAACCAATGCTCAAGGTTGAGGGCATCAACACCTATTACGGGAAGGCCCAGATCCTGTTTGATATGACCATTCATATTGATCGAAGTGAGGTGGCGGTTCTTCTAGGCCGAAATGGGGTGGGAAAGACAACTACCTTTAAGAGTATCATGGGGATTGTGCCGCCAAGGAAAGGGGAAATCACCTTCAAGGGTCAACCGATCCACCGTATGACGTCTTATAAAATCTGTTTGTTGGGTCTGGGGTATGTGCCCGAGGATCGTCGTATTTTCACCGGCCTCACAATTATGGAAAATCTGGAAGTCGGTAAACAACCCCCCCGTCAAGGCTTTGAACCCTGGAGCCCTGAACGTTTATTTGATCTTTTTCCAAATCTGAGGGGAATGAGGGGCCGTCTTGGTGGTCAAATCAGCGGAGGTGAACAGCAGATGTTGACCATTGCCCGTACCTTGATGGGCAACCCCGAGATGATCATCCTTGATGAACCCTCTGAAGGGCTGGCCCCCGTAATCATTCAGCAGTTGGTCCAGACAATCCGAAAGCTCAAGAATGAGGGTGTGTCAATACTGCTGGCTGAACAGAATTTGAACTTTTCAAAGATCATTTGTGACAGGGAATATATCGTTGATCACGGTAGTGTCTGCTTTGAAGGTTCCGTCGAAGAATTGACGGATGAGGTGTGCGAAAAGTACCTTGCGGTATAGGGCCAATTTATATTTACATCTCCAGATCCATATTTATCTCCCCATTCGAGCCAATGCTTATGAGTTTTTTGTAGTGTATTGAATAGAGGTGGCTGATTTTTTCAGGATTGCCGCGTATTGCAACTACATCTGCTATATAAACAGTATGGTCTCCTGTCTTGATAGTATCAACAACCTTACATTCATAGGCAGCCGTTGAACCATCAATGGCGGGTGGTTTAACTTCTTTTGACGGAATTGGTTTAAATCCCGTTGTCTCAAATTTGTCCACATTTTTTCCGCTCTTTATGCCGCAGAGCCATGCATCCTTTTCCTGGCCCTCCGAGGGGAAGCACAGCACGAATTCTTTATGGTGTTCAAGACAATCATGAGAATATCTCCGATGTCCCACTGAAATTGCGATCATTAAGGGTTTTAATGATGTAAACATCCACCACGAAAGCCCCATAATATTAGGCCGTTCTCTTTTATCAAGGGTAACGGCCAGCGTGTAGGAATACGGCGATGCCAATTCAAAAGCCACGTTCTTGTTTAGATCTTTCATAGGTATGCTCCTTTTGCCCTCATGTTGCATAAAATTTGTGTTCAAAACGTTATAGATTAGATCAGCAAGGGACGATGGACCATGTTCAAGGGTGAAAGCGTATTTAACATACGGTGAGCTCTTGAAAATGGGCCAGCGTTTCTTGATGGCCTGATATAGAGCGAGCAAAGCGGTTTTGGGCCAAATATTTATTCAACGTTAGGGTTTATTCAGAATAGAAATCCTGGTCTCCGGGCCAGTCGAACATATGCTTCAGGCGTTCCCAGAACAGCCCGCCAAGCAAAAACAGGCTGACCATAAAAGCAATCTCACCGGCCACCATGGCCCAGGCCAGAAAGGTAATTTCCGCTTCCTTTTGTGAGAAGAAGAGCAAGTCAATCAGTACGACATAGTATGGCAGGAAGCTGGCCGCGAACAGAGCCACGCCAATGCGGTGTCTTGTCCGGCTAACGGGTTTGAGCACGTGAGTACGTCGGAACACCGCCATGATCCGTCTCTTCAGAGCCGCCAGAAACTCCTTCCCCAGAAGGGCGACCGAGGCCATGAAGGCGACTTCGGCCGTGACAAGAAAGACCACGGCAAAGGTACCGGACTCAGCCAGGGACATGCCCAGGAAAGGCAGAATCGCCACAACGCTGATGGGCAGAAAGCTGTAGAAAAAAAGGGCAAGACCCAGATAATATCTCCAATTTTTTTTCATGGCATCTACCGCCGGTGTTGTCACCCTAGGACTCAAGGATTTCGATCCCCTTTTCCTGGAACATGTTCCTGATGCGTTCAAATGTTTCCTGATCGTAAAAACTGCGCATGGGACTGGTTTCGGGTATGTCAGTCTCCACACCGATCTTTTCGAACTTGGCGAACCAGATGGGGTTATTTTTCTCCAGTGCCGCGCGTTTTACCCCGTGATCCAGGTATAACTGCACCAGTGCCTTCATCTTTTCGTCAGTGTCGGTAATGCCGGGTATCAAAGGGGTGTCGCGGTTTGATTTCAAAACCACCGGCCCGGGACATTTCGTGGAGCCGGATAAAGTTTTGCAAGATCAATTCGTTGCCCACGCCGCACCAGCGCTTGTGCTCTTTGGAATCGATAATCTTGATGTCCATGTAGATTGTGTCCACCCAGGGTAGGATCTTTGCGGAAAATTTCTCAAAGTCAAAGAGGCCATTGGTCTCGACGAGTGTATGTATACCTTCTTCTTTGAGGCGCTGAAGCAGAGATGACACAAAGTCCATAAACAGAGTCGGCTCTCCTCCGGAAAGTGTAACCCCGCCGCCGGTGTTTACAAAGAACGGCTTGTATGGTGTCACCTTGGCGACAATTTCCGCCACGCTCATCTCCCTTCCGACCCGTTCCATGCCTTTTGAGGGACAGACGTCCACACACAGAAAACAGAGGGTGCACTTGTCCCGGTCGACCGTCAGGGGGTCCGCCGCCTCTAGAGCTCCTTCCGGGCAGGCCCTTATGCACTCTCGGCTGCTAACGCATTTTTCCCTGTCGAACAGGAGTTCGGCGCTCACTTTCTTGCTTTCCGGGTTCTGGCACCAGAGACAGTCGAGCGAGCATCCCTTAAAGAAAACAACCGAGCGAGTCCCCGGGCCGTCGTCCAGGGAGTTCCCCTTGATGTCTATAACCAAGGGGTTTTTGAGACCCGTTTTAGAGTGCAAACTCATTCCTCCTGATGATTTCCAACTGCAGATCCCGATGCAGCTGGGTAAAGTAAGCACAATATCCGGAAATGCGCACAAGGAGATCCGGATAGTATTCCGGGTGGGCCATCGCGTCTTTCAAGGTATCCGTATTGAGCATGATAAACTGTACCTGCATGCCATTCTGCTCAAAGTAGGTCCGCAAGGTATTGGCCATGCGGGTTATGGTTTGATCATGAGTGTCTTTGGGTGAGGGAACGACCCGGACATTGAAGGCAATGTTGTTGTCCAGGGTCTCCGGTGCCAGTTTGGCTACATCAAGCAGGTTGTCCATGATGTTGTTCGATGCGGACGGATGGGGGGTCAGTCCCGGTGTGAACGCCTCTCCGGCCAGCCGGCCCGAGGGGGACGCGCCCGAGACCCGGCCATAAACGGCGTGGTAGTTCATGGACCACCACCCGGAGGTGTAGTGCCCATCCCTCACGTTCTGCTGGCTGTGGGCAAAGTCAGCCACGAGCCGTGTAACGCGGTCCACCATGGCAAAGGCCTCCGGATCGCCGGACCCGAACTTGGGAACATGATTTTGTATCCAGGCGCGAAGACTGGTATAGCCTTCGAAGTTGTACTTCAGGGCTTTTTTCAATTCTCTGAACGAAGCTTTCTTCTCATCAAAGACCACCTTCTTGACGGCGGACAGGGAATCGGTCACATCCGCCAGCCCGATGGATGTGATTCCGCTGGTATTATACCTGGCGCCGCCGCGTGTCACACCTCGTCCCTTGCTGATGCAGTCGTCTACCAAAGCCGACATGAGAGGGGACGGCATGTGCTCCTGGTGGACCTGCTCGATCTGATTGTTTCCCATCACTCCCTGCCCGCACATAAAGGCGTGCTGTTTCTTGAACGCCTCGAAGAAATCATCAAACGTGGCAAAATCACCGTCTTCGATGCTTCCTGTTTTTGGGCCCAGGTCCCATTCCAGAAGCGGGTGGACACCGTTATTGAGCGCCATCTCGAGCGGGGCCATCAGACTCATTTCAACGCTGCCGGTGCAGGGGAAGTGCAGGCCGGGGATGCAAGGCTCCACACAGCCGTTGGCTGTCCAATCGCGGATGTCTTCAATGGCCCAGTCCGGATTCACTCTTGTCAGCGCTTCTATCATGGCTGCATCGTTGTGAACACACGGTGTGGCACCGGTGATGTAATTTACTTCACACACCCGTTTGAGATAGGTTTCGCTGTTGACCCCGGGCATATACCGGGCATGCATGTTGGGATCGTTTAGTGCCATTATTTCAGTGACCTTTAGGATGATATAGGTCATGTCGTTTACGGCGTCTTTGCCGTCGCGCGTGATCCCGCCGACGACGATCACGGTGGAAGGCGGTCCGCCTGAATTCATCCAGGAGACAATTTCCATTTGGATGTTGTAATGGCTGGAAAGACGCATGTACAGGCACCCGATCAGTTCAAGGGACCAGGCAATATATGTCTGCCGTTCTTCTCCGGTTTTCAGTTTTTTGATGTCGCTATCGAAATAGGGCTGTAGCAGTTGGTCCAGTCTTCCCAGATGGGGCCCATCATCCGTGCTTTCCAGCCCCAGAGCCACTTCAATGAGCCACATGGCCTGGACAGCTTCATGAAGCGTCTTTGCGGGTTTGTCCGGCACCCGGAGGAGGATTCTGTGAATTTCATCGAGTTCGGCCTTCCGGACCGGATCGGAAACGGCCTCCGCCTCCTTCCGGATCTGTTCCGCCAGGTTTTTTGTGTAGACCGAAACCGCGTCCAGACTGATCTTCATGGCTTCGAGGGTATTTTTCTTTTCCTCATCGTCATCTTTGTCTCTTGCCAACTTCTGGTCGATCAGGCCTCTATCGTTGTCGAGCTCCAGGTCCAGATACTTCTGTTGGCCGGGCGTCATAGTGGCGTAGGACACGGTTCCATAGTAGAAAATGGAGAAGTACCGTTCGTGGATGCGAGCGGCCAGAGGGTTGTCGAACATGGTCTTCCAGTAATCCTGAATATTCCGCTTGGCGAAAAACGGCATCACGTGTTTGTGCAGGGTTTGAATGGTCTCCTCCGTGCTGACATAGGGATCCAGTTCCCGGAACGTATTGGTCCTGAGTTCCCCCCACACCTGCCAACCAAACGTGTACGGCTGGTTCACCAGCCCTATAATTGGATTGGGTGTGTAGGTTCCGGCGATCAGGCCGTCTTCACGGATGAGCGTCTTACGGTTGGCCATAAGGTGATAGAAACTTCTGGCCTTGCGCAGGCAGGGATCCCATGGCTTACCTTCAGCGGTTTTTTCGTAGCCGTGCTCGAGGAAGAAGTCGGTCAGCAGTTTTCCATGCTCGGCGCTAACCTCGGGTTTTGTCTCAAAGCGTTCTTTGCGGAAGCGCTTGACCCGCGGGAAATCATCCAGGGTGAAGTCCGACAGATAAGGATCTTCAAGCCAGTTGACGCCGGGGTCCACCTTTTCTCCCCGCAGCCGTTCGGCCCTTCGCCTGATCTTTTCGTCACGACCGCTTGTGTCGGCCCCGTCGGCAATGCGAAGTTTTTCCATCTGGTGCTCCCGAACCATCTCCTCGGTTGCCGCTCTGGCCTCATCCAGAAACAGAAGGTTCACCAGATAATCGCAGTAGTTGTAAAGGGCGATGGTTCCTTCGATCCACATGCGGCCACGCAGGATCATCAGGGACGCATCATCCTTGTTCGCCGTCTGAAAGGCCATAAAATCGTTTTCCGTACGGAAAATCAGGCAAGCATCCACGTCCTCGGGGATGTGGTCCTTGACCGTTACATGCCCATCCTTGATGATGACCGCCGATCCGATCTTGTTGTCCGAGGTTTTGAAACCGATGGTGGCGTTTATCCATCCTTGTGTGCCTTTCATTTCTTCCTGCAAATCAGGCCTGGAATTGAATATGTCTGCTGTGGACTTGAGAAGATTGAACAATGCTTCAGACGGTTTGGGAGTCAGTGCTGCTTTCATGAGGTACTCCTTTTCTTAAAGTATAACATGCAACCGTTAACTGGTGGAGTGCCAGTCTTTGCGGTCAAACCCTGACACCTTTTTTCTCCGATATGATGGAAAGCCACCTTTTTATAAAAAGATTATGCGAGTTTTCCCTTGTGAGTCAAGAAAAAAGCCGGCACGATATATAAAGTGATGTGGGGTCAAACAAGGCCATTGTGGCGCATCGCCGGCGAGAAAAAAAGGGCTTAACCGGTTTTGGTTAAGCCCTTGATGTTACTGGTGCGCCCAGGGTGATTCGAACACCCGACCTACGGATTCGTAGTCCTTCCTTCAGATAATTACAGCGAAAACTCAGTAAGGAGAGTGAACATTTAATATATTGTAATATCAAATATTTATGTGGTTTTTCGTAAGACAGGTAAAAACAGGT
>PVMK01184030.1_pt1 | contig 13500 bp, 12 predicted proteins | sample 1853481 | NCBI WGS metagenome assembly PVMK01 (sample SAMN08533507, study PRJNA380276) | Marine sediment metagenome, whole genome shotgun sequencing project. | reverse complement strand
AGGAATTTTTTGAAAAGGCGACGGTTTTTCTGACAGTCATATTTGTTCAATTAATCGTTTGACTTTCTTTTTAGCCATAATCAGCTCTTCATTGGTGGCGCGTAATCGGATGGACATGAATTCAGCAAATATACGGTAAAGTAACAGCAAAAAGTCTAATTTTTCATCCTGGCTGCTGTCGGCCGATAGTCTCTTTTTAGCGGAGGTGTCTACCGCCAAACAGATGGTTTTGCCGATGGCAAACACCGATGCAGATCGACTTAGGCTGTCAACAATACGCATTTCACCAAAAATTTCACCCTTTTCATCCATGCTGCCGATTTCCATTCCTTCCTTGGTAATTCTTATTTTTCCGGAAAGAAGGAAATAGAGCCAGGGGTCGAAATCGCCTTCTGTAATAATCCGCTCGCCGTCCTCATATTCGCGGATTTTGCTGAGTCGCAGCAGCTTCCCAAGGCTTTTGGTTTCAAAATTTTTTAGGCCGGGAATGCCCAGTAATTTTTGAATGTTTTCAATATTATCTTTGAGATATCTGGATTCAAGCATGAATTCCTCCACACGGCCTGGACCGCCTTAAAATGAGATTAACATTATTATTTTATACCCTGCACCCCAATAGGGCAAGGAGGAATTTGCAACTACCTGAAATTTATGTACTTTTTAACAACAAATTCGATTATACTCTCTTGCACACTCAGTAAAGAAAATTCGGATATTGGGTTTCAGGTGTCAGGTTTCAGATTACAGAGGACAGATGTCAGAGGACAGAAGACAGATGGTAAAAACTGGAGGATGAAACACCCTTTCTGACCTCTGTTTTCTGTCTTCTGTCATCTGTTTACCGACACCCGACACCTGACACCTCCCAATTGTGATTAGTCGATGACCTCCAGGCAATCCTTGGACACCATCTCATCAAAACTCACCGGATAGCATCCATCGAAGCAGGCTTTGCAAAAATGCCGTTCCGGATTTTCGATGCCGGTAGAATTCAGCAACCCTTCAATGCTGAGATAGTGCAACGAATCCAGCCCCAGGTATTCTCTGAGTTCATCCACCGATTTCCGGGCCGCAATCAGCTCCCCCCGGGTAGAGAAATCGATGCCATAGTGACAGGGGAACCGGTGCGGCGGACCGGCAACCCGCATATGTACATGCCTGACGCCCAATTTCCTCAGGGATTTTACCCTGGGTTTTAATGGTGGTGCCTCTAATGATGGAGTCTTCAATGATAATCAGATCTTTGCCCCTTGAGAAGCTCTTTGACCGGATTCAATTTAATCCGCACGCCGAAATCCCGCATACTCTGAGTGGGCTGAATAAAGGTGCGGCCGACATAGTGATTCCGAATCATTCCCATCTCAAAAGAAATGCCGGATTCTTCATGATAGCCCAGGGCGGCATAGGTCCCGGAATCTGGAAACGGCATAACCAAATCGGCATCCACGGGCGCCTCCCGGGCCAGGCGTCGCCCATGTGCCTTGCGCGTCTGATAGACATTTTGACCCGTAAATGGTGCTGTCCGGCCTGGGCAAAGTAGATTAACTCAAAGATGCAAAATGCCCGGTTAGGGAGCTGCAGGCGTTTGGATGCTTTTAATTCCGTCTTCACCAATAATCACAATTTCTCCCGGGGTTCGATTTCACGGATAAATTCAGCTTCAACCAGATCAAAGGCGCAGGTCTCTGATGCCAGGACATAATTGCCGTCGAGTTTGCCCAGACAAAGGGGTCGAAAACCCTGCGGGTCCTTCATCCCGACAACTTCACCCTTGCTGGTTAACATAATAAAGGAAAACGCCCCTTCCAGATTGGACACGGTTTCAACCAGAGCCTGTTCAAAACCGGACTTCAGGTTTTTGACAAAAAGATGCAAAAAGATCTCGCTGTCCATCGTGGACTGAAAAATGGAGCCGGCCTGCTCGAGTTCATTTTTGAGAATATGCGCATTGGTAATATTGCCGTTGTGCGCAACCGCATAGGATTTTTTGCGATGACGGACCCGAAACGGCTGGGCATTGGTCAATATGGAACTGCCCGGTTGTCGAATAGCGCACATGTCCCCACAGCGCTGCCACCGTCCAGCTGGCCAGATGATCCATGTCGAAAACATCCGATACCAGCCCCATGCCTTTGTGCTCAGCAATCTGCATGTCTTTGGCGACTGCAATGCCGGCGCTTTCCTGGCCTCGGTGTTGTAGTGCATAGAGGCCGAAATACGTCAGGGCCGCCGCTTCCGGATGATCGTAAATTCCAAAAATCCCGCAGGCTTCTCGGGGTTTGTCATCATCGAAACTGGAAACTGGAAACTTTAATATAGACATTTTTAATGAACCTTTATTTCTTGCTCCCAATAAATGTATTTAGAATGAGACCGAAATCCTACTCGTCCTCGTTCTCGTCCTCGTAATCGAGAAACTACAATATCTCCACCTGAAAGTGTCTCAGGCAGTTTGTATATATATCCCGTTCATAGATTTGCTTCAGCCATGCCCCCAGTTTCAGCTTTCAGAATTATATTCCTGCAAGGTTTTGACAGCTGTCTTTTTCTCCCGCAACGCTTCGATCGCTTTGTAAATCGCCATTCCGCCTGCGGTGGTGGTGGCATAGGGAACTTTATACCGCAAGGCATTGCGCCGGATATAATATCCGTCCCGCCGGGTTTGACCGCCGATTGACGTATTGATCACCAGTTGGATCTCGGCATTTTTGATGGCATCAACCACATGGGGCCGGCCGGCGGAAACTTTGTTTACGGCTTTATTGGGGAATACCGTGATCGGCCAAAAACTTGGAGGTTCCATGGGTGGCCATGATTTTAAAGCCGGCATCCCGATATTTGGCGGCCACGGGCAAAACCGTTTCTTTATCATCATCGATCACGCTGATAAAAACCGTACCCGCAGTCGGCAGGTTCTGACCGGCTCCCAGCTGGGCCTTGGCATAAGCGGACCCGAAATCCGAACCGATTCCCATGACCTCCCCGGTGGATTTCATTTCCGGGCCGAGTAAAATATCCACGCCCGGGAAGCGGTCAAACGGCAGTACGGCTTCTTTAACCGATATGTGCGCGGGAACGATTCCCGCAGCTAAGCCCAGTTCCTGCAGGGTTCGGCCGAGCATGACTTTCGTCGCCAGCTTGGCCAGGGGCACACCGGTCGCCTTGCTGACAAATGGGATGGTGCGCGATGCCCTGGGATTGACTTCCAGTACGTACAGTTGGCCGTCCTTTAACGCGTACTGGACATTCATCAAACCGACCACATTCAATTCATTTGCCATGGCTTTGGTGGCCTGGGTCATTTGCTCGATAAAATGGGGGTCGATGTTGACCGGCGGCAGGACACAGGCTGAATCACCGGAATGCACACCGGCCTCTTCGATATGTTCCATAATACCGCCGATAATCGTGGTGCGGCCGTCGCAGATAGCATCCACATCGAATTCAAAAGCGTCCTCTACGAATTTATCGATCAATACCGGATAATCCGGTGAGGCCTGAATCGCCAGGTGGGTAAAATTTTCGAGCGCGGCTTGATCATAAACGATTTTCATGGCCCGTCCGCCCAGTACGTAAGAGGGTCGCACAATCACCGGGTAATCGATGGTTTCCGCAACGTTCACGGCTTCTTTTATGGTTAAGGCCGTGCCGTTTGCCGGTTGAATCAGACCGAGCTTATTGAGCATCGCCTGAAAGAGCTTGCGGTCTTCAGCACGGTCAATGCTTTCGGGCTGGGTGCCCAGAATCGGAACCCCGGCGGCGTGCAGTCCCACGGATAGATTTAGCGGGGTCTGGCCGCCGAATTGAACAATGACCCCCATCGGCTTTTCGGTTTCCACAATATGCAGCACATCTTCTCTGGTCAGGGGTTCAAAATACAGTTTGTCGGAAGTGTCATAATCCGTGCTGACGGTCTCCGGGTTGCTGTTGACCATGATGCTTTCAATGCCTTCTTCGCGCAAAGCAAAAGACGCGTGTACGCAGCAGTAGTCAAATTCAATTCCCTGGCCGATGCGGTTGGGACCGCCCCCGAGAATCATCACTTTTTTACGATTTGAAACCCGGGCTTCATTTTCCAGTTCGTAGGTTGAATAATAATAAGGGGTTGCCGCCTTAAATTCAGCCGCACAGGTATCCACCAGCTTATACACCGGTCTCAGCCCCAGTTCGGAACGCCTTTTTTTGATGTCCGCTTCACCCACAGCAGTTAAATGTGCCAGCTGAACGTCTGAAAAGCCCCATTCCTTGGCCTGTTTTAAGAGCGCATCCGATATCGGAGTTCCGGCTTTTTGAATCTCACGTTCAAGGGTCACAATTTGCCCGAGCTGCTGGATGAACCAGGGATCGATTCTGGATAATTTATAAATCGATTCAATGGTCATCCCCTTTAAAAGGGCATAACGCAGGTAAAATATGCGTTGAGAATTGGGAGACGCCAGTTTCTGCTCGATTTCCGATCGGGACGGCAAACGGTTTTTCATCTTGGGGTCCTCGGAACCGTCCTTGCCGTCCGCCCCCAGGCCGTAACGGCCAATTTCAAGAGAGCGCAGACCTTTTTGCAGGGCTTCTTTAAAGGTCCGACCGATGGCCATGGTTTCGCCAACTGATTTCATCGAGGTCGTCAAAAAATCCGGCGTTTCGGGAAATTTTTCAAATGTCCAGCGCGGCACCTTGACCACACAGTAATCCAGCGTCGGTTCAAAAGAAGCCAGGGTCTCACCGGTAATGTCGTTGGAAATTTCATCAAGCGTATAGCCGACCGCCAGTTTGGCAGCAATTTTGGCAATCGGAAATCCGGTGGCTTTGGAAGCCAGAGCGGAGCTGCGCGACACCCGGGGATTCATTTCAATCACCACCATCTCACCATCGGCAGGATTGATCGCAAATTGAACATTGGACCCGCCGGTGTCCACTCCGATTTCCCGCATGATAGCAATGGAGGCATTGCGCATCACCTGGTATTCTTTATCGCTCAGGGTTTGGGCCGGAGCCACCGTGATGCTGTCGCCGGTGTGAATGCCCATGGGATCCATGTTTTCGATGGAACAGATGATCACCACATTATCCTGTTTGTCCCGCATGACCTCCAGTTCATATTCTTTCCATCCCATCACCGATTCTTCCAGCATCACCTGCCCGATCAGGCTGGCGTCCAGACCGGTCCTGGACAGTTTGTAAAGATCATCGGAAGTATAAGCCACACCGCCGCCGGTACCCCCGAGGGTGAAACTGGGGCGCACAATGATGGGAAATCCGATACTATCGGCAATTTTACGGACTTCACCCATGGTTTGGGCGATCCTGCTATTGGGAATCCGCAGCCCGATGTTGGTCATGGCCTTGCGAAAAAGGTCGCGGTCTTCCGCTTTTTTTATAGCAGGTATGGCGGCTCCGATCATTTCGACGCCGAATTTTTCCAGAACCCCCCCCTTGGCAACTTCGATGGCCGTATTCAAGCCGGTTTGCCCGCCAAGGGTCGGCAGCAAGGCATCCGGCTTCTCACGTTCAATAATCATTGCCACTATTTCGGGGGTGACCGGTTCGATATAGGTTCGATCAGCCGTTTCCGGATCGGTCATGATGGTGGCGGGATTGGAGTTTACCAGGATGACTTCAAAGCCTTCTTCCTTCAGGGCTTTACATGCCTGGGTGCCGGAATAATCGAATTCACACGCCTGGCTGATGATGATCGGGCCGGCCCCGATGATTAAAATCCGATGGATGTCTGTACGTTTGGGCATATATGCTCACTTCGTTCGCAGCTAAAGGAGCGCTGCGCTTTAGGATCACTTCGTTTGAGGATCGCTACGCTTTAGGCTGATAAGCTTGCCTCAAACCTAAAGTTCCGCAGGAACTCTCCTTAATAGGGGTCGGCCACCGTGCCGACCCAAAACCGGCGGGCTCAGTGGCCCGCCCTACATTCAACCCGCTCATCGCCAGTAACCAGCAGCCAGGAGCCAGCGGCCAGAGGCTAATAGATAATTCTATCGCAATAGTTTTTTAAACTCATCAAAAAGATAGCGTGCATCGTGCGGACCTGGAGATGCTTCAGGATGGTATTGCACCGAAAATATTGGGTATTTGCGGTGCCGAAAGCCCTCCAGGGTATTGTCATTTAAGTTAATGTGGGTAATTTCAACGTCATTTCCCGGGAGAGATTCCGTATCAACGGCAAATCCATGGTTTTGGGAGGTAATTTCGACCTTCCCGGATCGAAAATTTTTGACCGGTTGATTCGCACCCCGATGGCCCGAATTTCAACTTAAAAGTTTTGGCACCTAAAGCCAACCCCGAGGAGCTGGTGCCCGAGACAAATACCGAATATGGGACGGTAGTCCAATAGCGCTTGAATGGTTTCAATTGCATCGGTAACCGGCTCGGGATCACCCGGACCGTTTGAAAGAAAAATGCCATCCGGCTCCATGGCTTGAATGCTGTCGGCTGGGGTGGCAGACGGAACCACCACCAGCTCAAAACCGGTCTTTTCAAGTTGTCTCAGTATGTTAAATTTGATGCCAAAATCAAATGCGATCACCGCGCGTTTTACCCCCTCGATGCCGCCAGATGGTTTTGTCCAGCGGGCGGCGGTCGGAATGAATAATTTCCGGTTTGCCATTCTCCCAGTAAAAAGGATCCGGGGTCGTCACCACCTTAGCCAGGTTTAAGCCCGCCATTTTGGGAATTTCATTGGCTCTTTTCACCAGAGAAGCCGGCCTTAAATCCTCAGTCGAAATAATCGCCCGCATGGCGCCGGCATTTCGGATATGCCGCGTAATCGCCCGGGTATCCAGGTGTTCAACACCCAGCAGGCCCTGGTCTTTTAAGTAATCGGCCAGGGTTGCCGTCGATCGGTAATTACTGGGATACGCCTGATACTCTTTAATTAAAAAGGCTGCAACCTGTATGCGGCCGGATTCAATGTCTTCAGGATTAACCCCGTAGTTTCCAATAAGCGGATAGGTCATGACCACCATTTGTCCGCTGTAGGACGGGTCGGTAAGAATTTCCTGGTAACCGGTCATACTGGTGTTAAATACAACCTCACCCATGGCTTCCCCCGGCCCGGTAAAGGATCGGCAGGCAAAGCTGCGGCCGTCCTCAAGCGCTAATAATGCGTCCATAAAGCTTCGTGTTTGGTGTTTGGTGTTTAGTTTTTTTTATGATCCGCTTCGAATTCCAAAAGTTTATTGCATGGAGCATCGGGCACGGAGCATGGCGTATGCTTAATTATATGCATAATCGCCCAACAAGGAAACCCCATGCTCCATGCGCCATGCCCCTTGCCAGTGTATCCAAAACAAAATCCAAATTACCAATGTAAAGAGACAATTTCTTACTCGATGGGCGTATTCTCCACAAGATCCCACACGCCGCAGGGACAGGCGCCGGCACAGAAGCCGCATCCGATGCAAAGGTTTTCATCCACGACGTATTCATAAGCGTTATCTTCCAGATCTTTTCTGCTGATGGCAGACTGCGGGCAGATGGATATACAGATGCCGCAGTCGCGGCAGGCACCGCAGGATGCGCATTGAGACCCGCATTGATTAAGATCGGCAAATTCGGTAATCCGGGGATCAAAATATTCCAGTGTCACCCGCCGGCGATCGATCATGGAGCGCTTTTCGAAAGCCGGTTTTTTGCCCTCTAAAATGTCGCAAATCGTCCGGGCAACAACCCGGCCGGAACCAATGGCTTCGGTCAGCAACCCCGGCTTGACCACATCGCCGATGGCAAAGATTTGGGGGTCTGACGTCTGATAGTTGTCATTTGTCTGAACAAACCCGTTTTCGGTTGTGACCGTTTCGGGGATAAACTCGAGATCCGGCACATCGCCAATGGAAACAATCACCGTATCTGCGGGCACCTCTTCGCCCGTGGTCAGTTTCACACCGGATGGGGTAATTTCCCGGGTAAATACCGGCCACATAAATTCGGCCCCCACCGCCTCGGCGGCATCTCTTTCTTTGCCGAAAGATGCCGGTTCCTGAATATCCAGCAGGGTGATTTTGCGGGCTCCCAGACGGTGTGCTTCAGCAGCCGCATCGCAACCCACATTGCCGGCACCGATGATGACCACATTTTTACCCACCTTGGCTTTGTTTGTTTTGGCTGCCTTCAGAAAATCAAGAGCCGTAATGGTCCTTTCATTCCCCGGAATTGACAGGCTTCTGGGTTTCTGGGCTCCGGTGGCAATAACGACAAAATCAAAATCCTCTTTGAGCTGGATGATGTCTTTCGCGCCCAGGGGCTGTTGAAGGTTTACCTGGGGAATCACCTCTTTGATGCGTTGCATCTCTTTGGTAATCACCTTTTTGGGAATACGGCTCTGCGGAATAACCTGCGTTATTCTCCCGCCGAGTGTCTTTGCCACCTCGTAAATGGTAACCTGATGCCCCTGCCGGCGTAGCTGCCAGGCAACGGAGATCCCGGCCGGCCCGCCGCCGATAACCGCGATTTTTTTATCGCTTTGCGGTGGAAGATCGGGCAGTTTGGCCTCGAGACTCGCCTGGCCCAGCTGCGCGACGTCCACCGGTGCCATTGCTGAAATTTGCCGCGTGCAGGACTGCATACACAGGTTGGGGCACAAATATCCGCACACCGATGCCGGAAAGGGCGTATAACCCAGTGCCAGATCCACCGCTTCATCCACGCGGCCTTCACGAATCAGGCGCCATCTTTCCTGCACGGGAATCCCGGTCGGACAGGTCGCTTCACAGGGTGCCGCATATTTACGGTTCTCCCAGACCGGAACAAATCGCCGCAGGAAGCTGTTGGTGATCAATGCAATGGGCGTTCGATCCAGATGGGTAAGATCGCCGATTAAACCGCCCTGGCCCAGCTCCTTGTCCCAGGTATCCGCTCGATATGAATGCATGGATCGCATCGGGCTGGAGGCTTTTTCCTGGGCGGAGCGCGCCACCAGAAGCTGCCACTGCGCTTTGTCGGAAAACGTCTTGTATAGCTCGGACGCATCAATTCGTTGTAAAAACACCTTAAGGTTCTCTGCCAGCCAGTTCCAGTCATCGTCTTTGATCGGAACCAGTTTGGCATCGGGCTGGCTGTAACCGCTATGCGGTCCCCGGAAGAAAACCTTCCCGCCAACCATTCCGACAAAGGGCCGATAGCCCAGAATATTTTGCGGGTTCTGGGGCTCATGCCCGCAAATAACGGCAATTCCACCGGCCATAAACTCACCGAAGTAATCACCGGCAGAACCCAGCACCCAGAGTTCGGGCGGCGCAAAACGCGGATTATGCTTGGTCATGGTCATACCGCGGGCACCGATGTTCCCGGCCAGAAAAATTTTGCCCTGTGCCATGGCATTGGCGCAGCCATTGCCCGCATTTCCATGAATGACAATCTCGGCACCGGCATTGAGCCAGCCGACATCATCCGAGGCCGGACCCAGGACTTCAATAAAGGTGTTGGGAACGCCCATGGAGCCCACCCGCTGTCCGGGGTGACCGGATATTTTGACATGAACCGGTTCATTTCCGCTACGCCAGAGCCGGCCGCCGATGCCATGCTGACCGAAGGCACGGACCTCTATCGAGCGCTGACCCCGGGCCACAGCTTCCTGAATCTGCTCTTCCAGAACCCTTGATTCCACCCGCTCTCCGCTGAATGTTCCTGAGATCACCCGGAAGGTTTTATTGTTTTCTGCAGCTGGATTATCCATTTATGGTCACCACTTATTGTCTAGTGCCTAAAGTTGGAAGTGCCTAAAATTTTAAAAGGATAAAATCCTATTTTAACTTTAGTTCACTTTAGTCACTTTAGCTCACTTTGGTTTAATTGGTTCTATTGGTTTGATTGGTTTAAACACGATTCCAAGTCCTGGCGTTAACCAATGGGACCAATCAAACCAATTAAACTAATCAAACAACATATTTTATCTTCAACCGCTTCGCCACATCGGGATCATCGATGCCCAGCGCGTCGGACATACCGATGGGCAATGATGTGGATCGCCCCAGCGGCGCCACGATTTTTTTCAATTCAGTGTCAAAGCTTAGATAAAGATCGACCACCCGCTGGGCCACCTGTTCGACATCAAGCCGCCGATACAGACGCGGATCCTGGGACGTAATTCCTTTGGGACACAGGCCGATGTTGCAAATGTTGCAGCGGTCGGATTCAGAACCCAGACACCCGGCGGCGGCCTGCATGACATACTTTCCGATTTGCACCCCGCTGGCGCCCAGCATGTAAAGGGCGGCGGCATTGGCTGCCAGGTTCCCGTTTTTGCCCACGCCGCCACCGGCAAACAACGGCAGCTGGTTTTGCATGCCCAGCTGCACCAGGGTCAGGTAGCCATCGCGAATATTACTGGCGATGGGGTGCCCCATATGGTTCATGGAAACATTATAGGCTGCGCCCGTCCCGCCGTCCTCGCCGTCAATTGCCAGCCCGGCGGCATAGGGGTTACGGGTCAGGTTGTTTAAAACCGCCATTGCCGTCGAGGTACCTGATATTTTGGGATATACCGGCACCCGGAACCCCCAGGCCATGTACATCGACTGGATCATCTTGGCTACCGATTCTTCAATCGAATACTTGGTCTGGTGGGTGGGCGGACTCGGCAGGTTGACGCCGGTGGGCACGCCCCGGATGGCGGCAATCAGCTTATTGACCTTGTGCCACATCAGCAGCCCGCCATCCCCGGGTTTGGCACCCTGTCCATACTTGATCTCGATGGCACAGGGATCTTCTTTCATTTCCGGGATGGCGTGAATAATCTCATCCCAGCCAAAATAGCCGCTGGCGATCTGCAGGATGACATATTTTAAAAACCGAGACCGCAACAACCGCGACGGGCATCCGCCCTCACCGGTACAGATCCGCACCGGCATACCCAGTTCTTCATTTAAATAGGCCACACCCATCTGCAATCCTTCCCACATGTTGGGTGACAGGGCCCCGAAAGACATGCCGCCGATGATCAATGGATAGATTTCGCGAACCGGTGGAATCCAGCCGTTTACGCTTAAAAACTTCAGGTTGTCTTCGGGCGGCAAAACACGTCCCAGCAGGGTGCGCAGTTCGAACTCATGACGGCCGGCATCCAGGGCCGGGTCAGTTAACATCGAGATCCGGATGAATTTGAGACGATCGAGAATACCACCGGGCACATTGCGCCGTCCGCCCCGTCTGCGGGGCTGGCCGCCCTGGTCAACGTGAAATTTGAGTTTATCGGCTTCATCACCTCGGCAGGGAACAATGCAATCATTGGGGCAAACCATGGTGCACATGGCACAACCGATACATCGGTAAGCCGGGTCTGTTTTTTGCCGGATGCCGTAATAACTTTTATATGCCATGGCTGGAGCTTGCGCCAGGTCCGTCGGGGGCGAGAGCAGCCGCTTGCGAAATACCCCCAGTTCAATCGCATTTACCGGACATATTGCCGTGCATTTGCCGCACAGAGTACATTTTTCTTTATCCCATAGAACCTGCCACGGTAGGTCTTTAACACTCAGTGTGGAAGGGGTAATGGGTCTTTCTGGTTCCATAACCTAACCTCCTGACGCCCCGGACCGACGAAGGCCGTATCCAGATGCATGGGTTGAAAATCCTTGCTTTTATCCCGGTTTGGAATGGCGGCGTCCAGGCCGCAGATTTCTGAAGAAAACGCATAGACACCGGGCTTTCCGCCGACAACTCCGGGTCGCAGTTTCTTACGATCCTGCACCATAAACACACTATGGTCCGGAAGACAGCCGATGACGCAGTTGGGCCCGTCGATAATCAACGGCCGGCAGGTTTGCTTCAGGTTCTTTAAAAAATGGCTGTTGGGGTGATCGATCAGATCTGGATCCTGCAGCGGCGTGATAATATGTTTATAGGCTTCAATGCCCAGTCCGAGTTTGGAAACCGCATAATGCAGGATATGCGTAAAAACCTCTGAATCCGACTGGTAGCCGGTATAACCTGAAAATCCCCGGGACTCCAAAAACGAGCGAATCGGGACAAAGGCCGTATTTTCGCCGTTGGTCATGGTTGAAAAGCCCTGGATGAAAAACGGGTGACAGGCATACAGGGTAATGGCATAGTTGGTGTTTTGCCGCCCCTGGGCCATGATCACTCTGGCAAAAAGCTCTTTGCGGTCCAGATTCAGATGCCGGGCAACCAGCATGGGGTCCCCGATTTCTTTGATCATAATCACATCCGGCCAGAAGGAGAAAACGATCATATCATTTTTTTGCTCCCCCATGGCCCGGAGCTGAAGGCGAATTTTAAGAAGCTGTTCGTAGAGCTTCTCCCGGCTGAGATCCTCCCACTCTTCCGGGTATTCATAGGCCCGAATCAGATAGACGTCCCGCTTGGGAACACCGGGAGGGGGTGTTTTGGGCAATTTAACCGAGATTTTATATTTGGTCATAAAGCCGATATCCATCATAAATGTGTCCAGACGCTTTAATCCTTTATCGCTGAAAATTCCCGATAAAATGGGGGCGTCTTTCATCTCATCAAAGGGCCCGGCAAGATCACGCAGAAAAATCCCGACCCCCTGAACAATCGTGACCTTCGCGCATAACATCAAGCGCCTCCAGGGCGACCATGGGCGATAACGGTTCCTTGCTGGTGATGGCAAATAAGCGGCACATGGCAATTGATCTCCTTTTTCGATATAAAATTAAAGATAAAAAATCCTGCTGAGGCAACAGCTGACAATAGGGCGACCTCCATTGCGATGGAAACGGTGAATTGCAGCAATGGTGATCAGATCAGTCAGATTATCGCTTGAGGCAGGATGTACTGCAAATTATGGTCGTCAAGAAATTCATAGCCGGAATCTTTATGGGGGTTTATCGGATGAGTTTAGCAAGCCACAAAAGGTTTGCTGAGACAACTGCAGGGCGTGCTAACAAACATACTTTGTGTCTCCCTTCTAACCGGTTTTGATTAAGGCTCCTTTCCGAAAAACCTTCGCCCGAATCTACCCAAGGCTTATAGCACATATATATCATTTGAAAAACAAAAAATTTTTATATCAACGATTAATACGATGGGGCCGCATGCAGCGTCACGTCAGCGCATGCGGCCCTTTTATGCATGGCTGGGGGGTGATCGTTTAGACAATCTTGCTGTATCCCTATAGCGGTTGTCATAAATATGTTCCGTTTGCCGGATTCGCTAACAAGGGAGAATGTAATGTGTAACAGCTTAAAATTATTACAAACATGACAACCGCTATATTATTAGAGCGTTTGGATCAGCCCATATTGGACGTTATCGACAACCCGGAGAAGACACAACAAACTACCGCTATCGAAACGTTATTTTGACAAACGCTCTAGCCGGTTATTATTTTGACAACCCGGCGACTTTATTTTATATAAAAAGACGGAGCGAAGCGACTCCCTAACTTTAGATCACTTCAAACTTTAGATCACTTTTAACTTTTCCGGTTTATCTGGGTTAGGTATTGTTTCCTTGAAAAATATTAACCAAATTTCGAAATGCTAAAACGCGAAGACAGGCACAGCCATGTAT
>PVMK01116970.1_pt1 | contig 13500 bp, 13 predicted proteins | sample 1853481 | NCBI WGS metagenome assembly PVMK01 (sample SAMN08533507, study PRJNA380276) | Marine sediment metagenome, whole genome shotgun sequencing project. | reverse complement strand
TCAACCGGGCTGCTTCTGCGTAACACGGCGCGTATCCGGGCGATCAACTCCCTGGGTGAAAATGGTTTTATAACGTAATCATCGGTGCCTGCCTCGAGTCCGGCAACCTTGTCATCCTCCGTTACCCTGGCGGTCAGCATGATGATGGGGATGTCTTTGCTGTAGGAATCCCTGCGCAGGCGCCGGGTCAGTTCAATGCCGCTGACGCCGGGCATCATCCAGTCCATCAGGATAATGTCGGGCCGTTTTTCGCTGATCGACAGGAGGGCCTCGTGTGCATTGGCTGCAGATTGTACTTTCATGCCTGCCTGCTCCAGCGCAAATCTCATCATGTCGCGAATAGCGGCTTCGTCATCAACGACCAGTACGGCGGGCTTATTTTTATTCACATCCGGCTCCCGGACCCTGTTGTCACTTGTAATTCACCATTATAAAGGCGTATATGACAGTACGATGACAGTGAGGCGAGTGTTTACAGGCCCGGGTTCTCAGCGCTTCAGGTTCGCCTTGGACAGTTCGACGCGGAGTTCATTCAGGCGGTCCGTAATCCTGGCTCTCTGGTAATAATCCAGGTCATCGCGTCCAGACAGTTCCTGGAGTTGCAGCACGGCTTCGTGGATGCCGCCTCTCAGGTAGTAGGATTCCGCAATGGCTTCCTTGGCGCGCACAAAATCATCAGCCGTATTGGACGCCCGGCCGTATAACTCGTACAACATCGGGTCGTCGGGATGCGTCAACAATTGCTGGCGCAAAATCACGCTTGCCGTATTGGCCTGGGCGGGATCCCGGTTTTTGAGCAGTGCCCGGGCGTACTGCAAGGAAATGGCATGGTTGCCGGGAAAACTGTGATAAAGGTCATCCAGCCTGTCCAGTGCAGCCCGATCATGCCCGGAATCGAGATCCAGGTCTGCCAGTTGCAGTTCATAAACGACATGCTGGTCCCTGGCCATCAGGCTTTCGAGGAGTTTTCGCGCCTCCTTGTAATCTCCTTTGCGCTGCAAGGCGATTGCCGAGCCGTAATAAAGCGAGTCGCTCTCAGCCTGGCTGGTGTCCGCCCGTTCGAGCCTGTGGTTGAAGAATTCCAGGGCCGTGTCCGGTATTCTTCGATCGTGGCGCGAAGGCGCGCCTGTACGAGGTAAAAATCCCTGCCGTCAGAAGGCTCGGGTTTGGGCATGTTCTCGGCACGATTTTTTGCTTCGGTGATGCGGCTGACCGATACCGGGTGGTTCTCAGGTATTCAGGAGGGCCCTCACCTCATGGCGCGCGTCAGCCGGCCCATTTTTTCAAAGAACTCAACCATGCCGATCGGGTCGTATCCCGCCCTGGACAAGGTCCGGATGCCGATCCGGTCGGCTTCGGTTTCATTCTGGCGCGTGAAAAAAATCGATGCCTGCCGCGCGGCGGCCTGGCCGCCCAGCAGGCGCCCTGAATTGCTTCACCACTGCCGCCGCCGATCAGAATCAGGCCGAGCATGGCGAGCGCGATGGAATGGTCATCGCTTGTTGGTTTTCCAGGGCGCGGTACAGGTGTTGCTGGTGATGTGCGCGATTTCATGCGCGAGCACGCCGGCTACTTCATTTTCATCATCGGCAGCCAGGATCAGGCCACTGTAAAGCGCAACGACTCCGCCGGAGCGGCAAAGGCGTTGACGATATCCTGGTTGATTATCACGAAAGTGAAGGGTTTGTCGGGCCGGTCGCTGTGTGAGGCCAGGCGGAAGCCCATGTCCTCGAAGTAGGCGCTGATCAATGGGTCTTCGTTCAACACTTCATAGGCGCGCATTTGGCGAACCAGAGCTTTGGCGTATTCCGCCTCTTCGGCACGCGACAGAATGGTGTCTGCCGAGGCGCCCATATCCGGCAGTTCCACCCGGTCCGTCTGTGCGACACTGGCCAGACTGGTACAGGCTATAAGAACCGCCAGGCCGAGCCTGCTCAGGTAGTATTTGTTATGTTTAACCCTGGACATATATTTATCCGGAAGATTGTTCCTGATCATATCGACAATGAAGCCGGGACTGAGTTCTAACAAATATCCCCCCGTAGCCAGCCTTAATCAAGGCCTCCGGAAAAGTAATTTGCAATATGCTGCTCAGGCTTGTTGTATTCCAGCAACGCAAGTGGTTTCAGTGATGAAAATGGCAGTGATTCAGGCGCGTAAGTGTGCCAGGGTTCCGGCTGGCAGGAGCTCATTTAAAAACAATCACTTGTGTTCAACTGGCCACCCATTTCCACTGGCCTGACTTTTCTTTGACCAGCAACATTGACTTGATGTTGTATTCCTGCCATATTCCACGGTGTACTGGTGTAAGTTTTTATTGAGCAGGGTGTAAATTTGCGACTGCGAGCCGCTATTATAGTTTTGGCCTCGATGGGATTCTTGCCGGGTTTTGCCGGTGCCCAGGTCACCGGCTTGCCTGTCACAAGTTTCGCACTGGGCGGAGCGGGGCTCACATCGTTCTACGTCATCGGTTTTGAACTGGGCCCCTGGCAGGAATACCTGGCGCAGGAACTGACGCCTTCGTACCTGTTGCCGAGGGACGCCGAACCCATCAGGATTAGCTGGTTGCGGAGTAGTGAAGTTCTGATTCTGCCGGATTTTGCCAGTGACATGGAGCAGTCTCCAGATTCCTGGATGAACCTAAATTTCGAGTGGCAGTCTTCCGGTGATTATCTGCTGCCCGGTTTTGAATCAGATGCTCTCTACCAGGGTTCGAGTTTCGAGCGGCAGTATTTCTCGCCCGGCTTTGAACATCAGTTTGCTGACCATGGCATCCTGGGCGTTTCGGCGGTCATTGCGTATCAACGCTACAGTGCATCAAATCTTGGGCTTTATGCAGCAAGCACGCCAGACAGTACTCTATGGGGTACGCCGCGATACTCGCCATACCAGGAAAGTTCTTATGGGCACAGGCGTCAGGCTAGCCGTCCGCCAGGAGATAATCAGTGGCATCGCCGTGGATGCGGGCTTCCAGTCGAGCATCGATATGGATGAATTCGCCGCTTATCGGGGTGTGTACTCGCAAACCGCTGATCTTGATATCCCGGCTCGCGCCCGGGTGGGGCTCGCTTTCAAGGCCAGTGAACGGTCCTGGCTCAACGTGGCGGTGGAACGCGTGATGTACAGTGAAATCAACGCGTTTCCAAGCCGTTTCCTGCCCAACCGTTTCCTGTCGCTGCTGGGAGACTCGACCAGTCCTTCGTTTGACTGGCAAGATCTGACTGTATACAGCGTTGGTTACACCTGGAGCGACGGTGCTGATCACGAATGGCACATCGATCTGAGCACCCGGACTCAGCCCTCCCCGTCTTCGCAAATTCTGAAAAATGCAATTCAAGGTGACTTGGCCACCAGCGCCATGGTCGTGGGCTATTCCCGCCGCACGGGAGAGCGCAGCCGTCTGAATTTCAACGCGGCCTATGCGCCGTCTGAGTTTGCCTTTGGCGGCAGTGTGCTTGGGGTGACCACGGAAGATCTGAACCAGCGTTTCGAATTTGAAGCGCTGTGGACAATGAGCTTCTGATTCCTTTTATCCTTTATCGCAAGCCCGCATTTTGCACCGAGGCGGAGCAGAGGAATCGTCGTTGGAACTGCTGAAAAACTGGTTTAAGCGCTCGTTCTCCGATCCGCAGGTCGTTATCCTTGGTCTTTTCCTGGTTATTGGGTTTGCGGTCATTATCGGGCTGGGAAAGTGGCTGGCGCCGATATTTGCCAGCCTGGTGATCGCCTACCTTTTGGAGGCCATCGTCAGCCGTTTGCAAAAGCTGGGACCTGCCCAGGATGCCGGCCGTAATCATTGTCTTTCTTCTGTTCATGACCTTGTTGCTGTTTTTGCTGTTCGGACTGATGCCGATCATTACCCGGCAATTGACCCAGTTGGTACAGCAGTTGCCTGATTACATTGCCCAGGGGCAGACACTGCTCAAACAGTTGCCACAAAACTATCCTCAACTGGTTTCTGAAGAGCAGGTGAGTGGCATTATCAACCAGGTCGGACAGGAGTTCGCCAGCATTGGTCAGAAAGCGCTGAGTTGGTCCCTTTCTTCGCTTGGCAGCGTACTCATGCTGGTCGTCTATCTCGTGTTACTGCCGGTGCTGGTATTCTTCTTTCTGAAGGACAAAGAGTTGATGCTCAACTGGGCGGCCGGCTACCTGCCGGAGGAACGCACCCTGGTGAACACGGTGTGGGTAGAAGCAGAGGCGCAAATCGCCAATTATGTTCGCGGTAAAGTATCTGAAATATTCATAGTAGGTTCAGTAACTTATATCACATTTCTCATTCTAAATCTGCAATACGCTGCTTTGCTGGCGACTCTGGTGGGGTTTTCCGTCCTGATTCCCTATATAGGCGCCGCAGTGGTTACCATCCCGATTGCGCTGATCGCCTATTTCCAGTTCGGCTGGTCCTGGGGGTTTGGCCATGTCATGATCGCTTACGCGGTGATCCAGGCCCTGGATGGAAACCTGCTTGTGCCCTTGCTGTTTTCCGAGGTGGTTAACCTGCACCCGGTCGCCATTATTCTCGCCATCCTGTTTTTTGGCGGCCTGTGGGGATTCTGGGGAATTTTCTTCGCCATTCCACTGGCCACCCTGGTGCAGGCCGTGATGCGGTCCTGGCCGAGGCCCCCGGAAGACGAGACTTCTGAACCGAAGCCAGACGAGCCTCTGTAAGATGTCGCTTTGCGGCCGACCCTTGCCCAAGCACGTTCCTGCATGATTGCCTGAAATCACTTCCCACCAATTCCGGTCACTTGCTAGTGCACCCAAAAAGGACAAAATGTACTTTTTGCTTTGGAGTTCTTTCGCCCCATTACCCATGAGTTTCTGAATATGATTAAACCCAACTATTTCCCCAACCATCTTCGTGCGATATGCGGGCTGACCGTCCTGCTTGGCTGCCTGATAATCAGCGTTCCTGGTTTGGCGGAAGCGAAACAAACACGCCCCGGCAATACCCGGGGCTACGAAGTTGATATTCTGACCGACACTTTCGGCTATGGCGCTGACGAAATTGACGCCGATATTGACGCTGTCTTCCAGGGTTGCTCGCAAAGAGACTGCATCCCTTCCATTGACCGGCCGGAATTTCTGCAAACATCTGATGTGGATTACCTGGACAACGACGATATTGTCCTGTCCTTAACGCACGAAAATATCACGCGTGCTTACCCCACCCGCATACTCGACCGCCATGAAATCGTGAATGACACCTTTGGCGATACGCCGGTCGCGGTTACCTACTGCCCACTCTGCGGCTCGGGGCTGGCCTTTGTCCGGGTGCTTGACGGGCAGGAAGTCCAGTTGGGGGTGTCGGGCCTGCTGCATAACAACGATCTCATCATGTATGACCGCAAGACCGAATCGTTGTGGCAGCAAATTACCGGACAAGCGATTGCCGGCCCCAGGCGGGGATCAACGCTGCAGTCACTGCCGGTAACGATGAACCTGTGGGGCGAGTGGAAGGCCGCCAATCCCGGGGCTGAAGTATTGGCGCTTCCGTCCGGGCAGCAGCATTATCGCAAAAAGACCTATGGGGATTACGACTCCAGTGACCGCCTGCTGTTTCCGGTCGCTGACCTGGATGCCCGTTTGCATGTAAAAAAGGTCATTCAAGGGGTGGAAATCGGGGATTTGTCCATCGCGGTCGAAGATGGGTGGTTGAAGAAAAGAGGTAGCTGGGAACACGACATCAACGGAAAGAAATTACGCCTGGATGTGGACGATGCCGGCGGCGTCACCGGATCACTCGAGGGTGAACCGGTCTCCGTGCATCGTATGTACTGGTTTGCCTGGTACAGTTTTCACCCCGATACCAGCCTGATAGGCAAACGCAACCATTAGCGACCTCTTACAGCACACCTGAGGCGAAATCAGCCAGGCGTGAGCGTTCGCCTATCTTGAGGGTGATGTGCCCGGCGTGGTCCCAATGTTTGAAACGGTCCACGGCGAAGGTCAGGCCCGAGGTGGTTTCCGTCAGGTAAGGCGTATCGATCTGTTCCACATTGCCGAGGCAAACCATCTTTGTTCCAGGGCCGGCACGGGTGAGCAGTGCTTTCATTTGCTTGGGTGTAATATTCTGGGCTTCATCGATGATGACGAAGCGGTTCAAAAAGGTTCTGCCGCGCATGAAGTTGAGCGCCCGGATCTTGACCCGGCTGGCCAGTAAGTCATTGGTCGCTGCGCGACCCCATTCACCGCCTTCCTGGGGTTGGGTAAGCACTTCCAGATTGTCCGTTAGGGCGCCCATCCAGGGTGTCATCTTCTCTTCCTCGGTTCCTGGCAGGTAGCCGATGTCCTCCCCGATGGAGATGGTGGCGCGGGTTACGATGATTTGCTTATAGCGATTTTCATCCATGGTCTGCGCCAGGCCCGCGGCCAGGGCCAGCAGGGTTTTGCCGGTTCCTGCAGTCCCCATCAGGGTCACGAAGTCGATATCAGGATCCATCAGCAGATTGAGTGCGAAATTCTGCTCACGGTTACGGGCGTGAATGCCCCAGACACTTTTATGGCTTGCGTAATAGTCATCGACCAGGCGAAGCACGACCTTGTCGCTCTTGACTTCCTTGACCAGCGCCTCGACGCCGCTTTCCTCTCCAATGGTCACACATTGGTTCGGATACCAGCTGTCCTCTTCCTGGTGCTGGATTCTGTAGTATGCACGGCCGTTTTCATTCCAGGATTCCAGTTGCGGATAGGCTTCCCAGAACTTTTCATCGTGTACGCGCGAGCCCTGGTAGAGCAGGCTCAGGTCGTCAAGCGCCCGGTCGTTGTAATAGTCCTCCGCCTGTACACCGAGGATTGCAGCCTTGATCCTGAGGTTGATGTCCTTGGAGACCAGTATGATTTCCTTTCCGGTGTCGGACTTCTTCAGGCTCAGCGCGGTGCTGAGTATCTCGTTGTCAGCAAACGATCCATCCCGCAACAGGCTGGAATGCATCTCAGGCATGGTGGTCTGGAAAAACAGGCGTCCTGTTCCTGCTTGCAATTCCAGCCCGTCGGGTTCCCTCAGTTCCAGCCCCTGGTCCAGCCGGGTTGCTCCTTGACGCTGCATCATCTCGCCAATAAACCGGCTCACCTGGCGCACGTTGCGGGCTACTTCCGACAAGCCTTTCTTGGCCGCATCGAGTTCTTCCAGCACCATCATGGGCAGGAAAACATCGTGTTCTGCGAAGCGGAAAATCGCGGTGGGATCGTGCATCAGCACGTTGGTATCAATTATGTACAGGCGTTTTTTGCTGCCCATGAATGGGTCAATCCTTTATTGATTGCGGGTAATTACAATGCCCTGACGGCGTCCAGCACTTCGTCCACATGCCCTTTCACGCGGACTTTGCGCCATTCTTGCCGCAGGATGCCTTCCTTGTCGATCAGGAAGGTGCTGCGAACCAGCCCCATGAACTTGCGGCCATACATGTTTTTCTCGTGGATCACGTCGAATTGCCTGCACAGTGTTTCATCCTGGTCGGACAACAGCTCAAACGGAAACCCCTGTTTGGCTTTGAAATTTTCATGTGCCTTGAGACTGTCACGTGAAACGCCCAGGATTTCCGTGTGCTGTTCACGGAACAATTCATACTTATCACGAAAATTCTGTCCTTCCAGGGTGCAACCGGAAGTGCTGTCTTTGGGGTAGAAATACAGGACGAGATTCCTGCCTTTGAAATTTTCAAGTGACAAATTATTGTCACCGGTAGCGGGCAGGGAAAAATCGGCTACCTTCTTACCAATGCTGACCATCAACACTCCATTATTATTGGAATAAACGCATGCAAAAACAGATCAGAGCTTCCCAGGACCAGGACCCTGACTGATAATGGCAGCATACTTGCCAGACTTGAGGACCGCAAGTACCATATCGGCGTTATCACAGACCATTCCCAATATGTTTGACGGCAGTATCGTAGCGCTGGTTACACCCTTCACCGACCAGGGCGAAGTTGATGCCTGCGCTCTGCGCCGCCTGGTGGGTTTTCACCTGGAGCAGGGTACTAATGGGCTGGTGATAGCCGGCACCACGGGTGAATCCGTCGCGCTGACGCCGGCCGAGTTTGCCGGGATTCTGGACCTTGTTGTTGAGCAGCTTGGTGGGAGAATTCCGGTGATTGCCGGTACCGGCAACGCTTCGACCAGGCGGTCAGTGGAGCAGACCCGGCTTGCGGCGGACCACGGGGCGGACGCCGCCCTGGTGGTGACGCCCTATTACATACGGCCGCCTCAACGGGGTCTGGCAGCACATTTTGAGGCGATTGCCGATGAATCCGACATCCCGGTAATCTTGTACAACGTTCCGTCCAGAACCTCGGTTGACCTGCTTCCACAGACCGTTGAAAGACTGTCCGGCCACCCGCGTATCATCGGTATCAAGGAGGCTACCGGTGACTGCCAGCGGATTGATGAAATCCTGGACCATTGCGATGATGATTTTATCGTGCTCAGCGGTGATGATCACAGTTGCCTGCAAGCCATGAAGCATGGAGCACACGGCGTGATTTCCGTGGCGGCAAACGTGGCGCCGGGGAGGATGGCGGCGCTTTGCGCGGCGGCCCATCTGCAGGATTGGGCACGGGCCGATGCACTGGAAAATGAACTCAGCCACCTGTTTGATAATTTGATGATCGAAACCAATCCGATTCCTGTAAAATGGTCGCTCTTTGAAATGGGACTGGTCGGGCCCCACATAAGATTGCCTATGACCGGGCTGGATGAGGCGTACCGTGAACAGCTCAGGCGATGCCTTCATGATCTGGGTTTGATCCCGTCCTGAAGCTGATTGTACTTACTGGTGTTTAATAAATGATTTCAAGATATACCTGCTATTTGCTGGTGCTGGTATTGCTCATGGCCGCCGGATGTTCATCTCGCAACAAGGTGCCTGAATACTACGGGTCTGCAGAGACCGATTCCCTGACCATTCCGGAAGATATGGATACACCATCATTGAGCTCTGCGTTGGTAATAAGATCACCGGCGATACCGCTTTCCTCATTTGCACTGGACCCAATGCCGCCAAGGATTTCCAGCACCACTTCAGGTATCGATCCCAATTCACGTCTCAGCTGGTCGGCCCAGGGTATGTACCTGTTGGTCGAAGATACCTATGAAAGTGCTGAGCGCAGGCTGGATATCGTTATCAACAGAAGCGGTATGAAGAATATCAGGCAGGATGAGGAGGGCGTCCGCCGCTTTGATTACTACCAGAAGTTCGAGGCTTTCAATAGCGGCTTAATCAGCCACCTCGCATTCTGGCGTAAGGACAAGCGGGAGGACTACAGCGGAGCCTACCAGGTCTATATCCGGCCGGATGGTGAGAACACCCGTGTTTATATCAAGTACGCCGACGGAACAGATTGTGAGCCCGATGCAGCTGAGCACGTACTGGCTGTGCTGGGAGCTCGCTTAGGTTAGGACCGTAATGCGCTAGCCAAGTGGGTGCCCTGGCACGGTAAAATCCCATATAGCCCTTTAAGTGGTTACTTTTCCAGCAGTTCCAGCTTGCCTTCTTTTCCATCCCACTCGATGGCATCGGGCGGCGGGTCCTTCTGTTCCGTGATGACGGGCCATTCCAGTGACAAATCCGCGTTGATCTTGATGAAAATCTCCTGTCCTTCCGGAAGGTCATCTTCGGGAAAAATCGCTTCGGCGGGACACTCGGGTTCACACAGCGTGCAATCGATACATTCCTCCGGGTCGATCACCAGGAAGTTCGGGCCCTCGTGAAAGCAGTCTACGGGGCAGACTTCGACACAATCTGTGTATTTGCACTTGATGCAGTTTTCGACAACAACAAAAGTCATTTTTTTATCCGCTGGATAATTTTCAAAGTCCGGTGTTCAAAGCCGGTGTTCAGGGTTCGGATGTACAGGACCCGGAATCTGGCGCTCCCTACGAGAATCGAACTCGTGTTTCCGCCCTTCGCAAAAACGGGATCAACCATGACAAGTTTCAAGCTAAATTCCAAAGCCGCCAGGGAAACCCTAAAACCACGGCACCCGCAGTATTGGTCTGAGATTGATCGAGGTATTCACCTTGGTTATCGCAAATCTACTGCAGGTGGAACATGGTATGTCAGACGCTTCACTAACGGCAAGTACATTGTAAAACGAATTGGACTTACAGATGACAATCAACCCGCGAACGGAATCACGGTTCTAAACCACAAGCAGGCGCGAAGGAAAGCCACCGACTATGAAGACATCCTTGAAACCTACGAGCAACCCCGGCAAATCGCTTTACATCACCGCCCACACTAGCCTTTATCGCATCAAACTGAGCGCCTGGACTACTTTGGAAATTAACTCATAACGCTCATTGCGCTGATCCAGTGAATGGCCGATAGTGGCCGTCTGCTGCTATACGCAGCGTTAGGTAAGGACGTTCCGCTATTCCCGGCAAATCAGTTATTCGTTAGACGTGAATTTCAGTGGTGTGGATAACCGCACTCGGCCATGAGCAGCCCTAAGGTCAGTTAGTTGAAGGTTGGATCAGATCCCACTTATTGCCATATAAATCCAAGAATACTGCTACGGTTCCATACACCTCTCGCCGTGGGGGGGCGGTAAAAACAATACCTTTAATTTTCATCGCATCGTAGTCACGCCAAAAGTCATCAGTATGCAAAAACAAGAATACTCTACCGCCGGATTGGTTGCCGACAGCGGATAATTGCAGGTCACTAACGGCTTTGGCCAATAACAACGAACATCCCACTGACCCCTTAGGCTTAACCACGACCCAACGCTTTCCAGACTGCTCTTGCTCCAGGCAAGCATCCTCAATTAGATCGAATCCAAGAGTCTCCACGAAGAATTTGATGGCTTCGTCATAATCTCTAACGACGTAGGTTACTGTTGCAATGGTTTGTCGCATGTAACTCAAAGCCTAACAGATTTTTTCGACTGACTGCCGCTCTGGGCTGCCAGCAGAAAAATGTGATCCAAACAAATCATGTCTGGTTACAGCCAGAAAACGGCTATATAACGGGTGTAAATATCAGCACTGATTTCCTCTGCAGTCGGCCAGAGGCGACCTTATTAAGTTAGATCCAAACTTTTACGCCGATAATTTCGGCGGGATGTTTTGGTTGACCTTAAATAGGTTGCCTGGATCATATCGTGTCTTGATTTCCTGCAGCCGACGGTATTTCTTTCCATAACTAAGGCCGGCAAGATCCTGATCATCTTCGGCCATAAAGTTTACGTATCCACCAGCTTCAGTGAATGGCTTCAATGCGTCAAAGTACTCTCGAACCCACTTGGTGTTCGCTGCATCATCGGCACGATCAGACCATGATCCTCCAATAACGGCTGAGAAAGCGGTGTGCCTGTTTGCGAAAGCCGTTGCGTCGTCGCTAACTCGATGGCAGGCGCCGTTTATCGGAAAAACAAACAGTCCGGATTCAACCGTCGGCACTTTCAAGCCATGTTCCAAATGAACAGCAATGGCATCATCTGAAAAGCCATTGGAAGCATTGGCCTTCCAATAGTGACGCAGTCCGGGTGGCAATAATTCATCGAAGAACATATTTACTTCGGGATACGGCATACGCCATAGCGCCTGACCAACAACATCACCCATGCTTCTGAGTTCTCGCATGATTTCTTCACCCTGATTTTCGTCGCCGCTCCAACACGTCAAAACTATCATGACCGGTTGAAGCTGCCACTCTTCATCCACAAATGGAGCTTGCATAGCAGGCGCGATTGCAAAGATCGCATTCCATTCCTCGGCAGCGGACTTCATTAAGCTTTGATAGTTGCGCATCACCTCTGCGTCGGGTTTAAAAAGGGTTGGACCGGCAAGCACGGAAGAAATCTGGTGGGCACCAAATTCGAATGAAGTGACTACACCGAAATTTCCGCCACCGCCTCGAATTGACCAGAAGATGTCCGGGTGAGAATCGGTACTACACGTCAGTATCTGGCCGTCGGCGGTGACAATTTCCGCGGAAATCAGATTATCGATGCTCAGACCACAGGAACGGCTCAAATGGCCCATTCCACCACCCAGAGTCAGACCTGCGAGTCCCGTCGTTGTCACTGTCCCACCCGGAACGGCCAGGCCGTATGCATGAGTGGCGTGATCCAGATCACCCAAAGTGCTTCCACCTCCGGCTCTGACCGTTTGGGCAGCTGCATCAACGATGACGCTGCTCATGTCACCGAGGTCAAGCACGATTCCATTATCGCAGGTACCGAACCCGGGCACGCTATGTCCGCCACCTCTGATGGCAAGCAACTGATCATGCTGCCTTGCAAAATTAACGACCTCCACCACATCAGCAGTATCACGCACCCTTACAATCATTTCGGGATGTCGGTCGTGCATGCTGTTGTAGACGGTACGTGCGGTGTCGTAGCCAGCTTGGCCAGGCAGTATGATTGAGCCGCGAATCTGGCTTGAAAGTATCTCAATTGACTTTGTATTCATGATGCTTTCCTCACTTCTCCTTCTAGCATATTGGTTGTTGTCACCGAGGACCACTTGTGGCTGGCCATGAAAACGCGCAAAACCCACATTTCAGGCTAATTCCTTGGTTGCAGAAAAAGGTTGGTGACTTCCGGTAAGGGGCGAAAGGGAATGAAGACGGCTTCGTAAGTTGATGGCCTGTTCTGGCCAGAAAGCGGAAATGAATTTAGCTTTGTTTTAGTACTCTCTTTCTCCGTTGTCGGCCACAAGCGAACATTAAGGCCGATGCGGCGGACGCAGCGAACTGCCTTCGCTGGTTAGGTGTGTATTGCGAAGGACGACTACTCGTCATAGCAATCGGTTTCGAATGGACGAAGGGCCCGATTGGTTTCCGCAATTATTTGATTTTGTTGATCGGCAATACCACTTGCGCGTTCATTTTCCTCCCGCTTGACAACCAGATTGCTCGCCAGCTCCTTCATCTGAGCCTGGGTCAATAGAGCAAAATCAATTTTTTGCTTTTTTCAGTCTTTTTACAATTTGATCTGTAGTCACTACTTCCATGGCCAGGAATTCATAGTTAATCAACGCGGCTTCATACGCGGCATCTCCTGCTGCTGCGGTGGCATCAGCTATGATTATTAGCTCAAAACCATTTTCAATCGCATCTCGAGCGTGTGACTCCACACACATATTTGCAGACATACCATACATGATGACTGTTTCTATTCCGTACATCCTTAGCTGAATAGCAGCATCTCCAGTCCAAAAGTTGCTGAGTCCTTTATGCGGATTCATAACGATCGTATTGCTATCTGGTAATAGCTCCGGGTGAATCTCATGCCCCCATTCTCCCTGCGCAAACATCCTGTTATCAAACATCACTTTGTCGATGCCATTAAGGGGTCGTGTTGGCCATTGCTCAAAATCTTTGGGCGTGTACATGTGTGTGGAATAGAAGAGCGGAATACCAAGGTCCATGGCAAGCTTTTTCAGCATCTTCTCTTTTTCAACGACTTTGTGTTTTGTCACCGTTGGGCCGACCAAGCCCCAGGCAGGGCTTTTTTCTGACAAGAAATCATTCTGAGGATCGGT
>PVMK01125886.1_pt1 | contig 13503 bp, 12 predicted proteins | sample 1853481 | NCBI WGS metagenome assembly PVMK01 (sample SAMN08533507, study PRJNA380276) | Marine sediment metagenome, whole genome shotgun sequencing project. | reverse complement strand
TGCAACCAGGCTTTGTCGATATAGATACTCGGGCTGGTATGTATTTTGGCGTGTTTAGTAGTACAGAGCGTTTAGGTCGAGCTACTTTCTATTTAACGGGTGCCAAAGATTCAGCAGGGCAGTGGCTTGAAGGCGGTGATAACTACAAGTTAACCGTGCCAGCCAATGTACCTGTGGGTCAATATTGGTCGGTGATTACTCACGATAATGAAACGGCTTCTTGGATTAAAGGTACACCAGAAGGCAAGCAAATGGTGGGTTCTTTAACCGAAGGGCTTAAGAAAAATAAAGATGGCTCCATTGATATTTATTTCGGCACGAAAGCTCCCAAAGGTGAGAACGTCAACTGGATGCCTACCGTTAAAGGAAAACGTTTCTTCTTGCTATTTCGTTTCTACGGTCCAAAAGCGCCACTATTTACTAAAGCATGGAAATTACCTGATGTGCAGAAAGTAGAGTGAGAACTAAAACAATGAGGAGAAAAACCATGAGGTCTAAAACAATAGTGGCGGTTGTCACTCTAACCGTACTGGTTTTTGGGTGTGCGGATATCGACGACCAGCAAACCTTGGATACGCGGATTGGCAAGCTCACTTTCACGCACGATTTTGTTAACGGTTATCCCACCGATGAGACCGTGCAAAAACTTTATGACGAACGCGATTTTCAGCGTGCGGTGCAAACGTACCTCTGGGCTTCGCCACTGGTATCGAACGGTGAAGTTCGCCGTGTACTCATGGAAGCCACGGGTGCCCAGTACGGCGATCTTATTCCGCTGTCAAAAATACCCGATCTATCGAGGTTTTTGACCGCCAACGTGACCACGCCTTATATGTTGTCCTGGCTGAATTTAGCCGAGATGGGTCCCGTGGTGATCGATATCCCGGCGGGGCCCTCAGCCGGTTTTGTTGATGATCTGTGGCAGCGCCCGGTGATGGATGTGGGCCTGCCAGGGGTGGATAAAGGCAAGGGCGGTAAATACTTGCTGTTGGGGCCGGGTCAAAAGACGCCCGAGGATGCCAAAGATTATATTGTGGTGAACTCGCCAAACTTTAATAACTTGTTTCTGTTTCGCCTTCTGTCTCCCGATACCAAAGTACAAAATGCAATGCGCGACAAAATGCGTATCTATGCGTACAGTAAAAAAGCTACCGCCAAGTCTGTCCGTCTGGGACACCTGAAACAGGGATCAAGCGTCGTCGCCAATACCCCGCGCGGCATGGCGTTCTGGGTGGCCTTGGCAAAGTGGATTGATGTAGAACCCGTACACGAGCGCGATCGCATAATGATGGCGATGCTACGTTCCATCGGCATCGAAAAAGGTAAACCGTTCAAACCTACAGAGCGTCAAGTAAAGCTCCTTACCGAAGCAACACTCGTTGGCGAAGCGATGGCCCGAGTCAATGATTTTGCCAAGCGTGATATGGAGCTTGCTCATTACGCTGACGAAGTGCATTGGGAATTCGCGCTGGTGCTCGACCCAACCCAGGAAGCTAAGTATTTCACGCTGCTGGATGAACGTGGTGCATGGTTTTATGAAGCCGCAACCGCTTCAAATGGCATGGTAACGAAAACACCGGGAGTTGGATCTATCTATCTGTCGACCTATAAAGACAGCGAGGGCAACTGGTTGGACGGTGCCAATAACTACCGCCTGCATCTACCTGATAACGTCCCGGCGAAGAACTTCTGGTCGATGACGTTTTATGATGTGGATACCCGCATGTTGATTAAAAATAACACCGACCACGTTGATATAAATTCACGTCATGATCTTGTTATAAATACGGACGGTTCAATCGATCTTTATGTTGGGCCAACTGCTCCAAAAGGTTTTGAGAAAAACTGGGTGCCAACCTTGGCAGGGAAAGCATGGTTTCCTTACTTCCGTTTGTATGGGCCAACGAAAGCGCATTTCGATCGTAGCTGGGTGATTCCTGATTTTGAAAAGGTGAAATGATTCTGCGATCGGCTTAGGCCGCAACCATGAGGACTAAAATTATGAGAACTAAAACCATGAAGACGGTTGGAAGCGGTGCGATACTTTTACTCTTTGTATTTCTGTTTGCAGCGCCCACATGGGCGCAAGCCGACGTCAAGGACCGCATGGTCGAACGCCGGGCAATAGAAGCGGCAGTCTGGGGTATGCCAATCGTCAACTTCCAGGCTATGCGCGATGGGCTGAAGAAAGATGCAGGGGTTGGTTTCAATGATGTCGCCTACAACTCCAAAGTCCAGACCTGGCGGCTACGGATGACCACCAATAACAATACCACTCCCTATCTTTATGCATTCTGGAACGTCAAAGATGGCCCAGTCGTTGTGGAAATACCCGCCTCCAGCAAAGATGTTGGACTTACCGGTACCTTGATGGATGCATGGCAGCGTCCCCTCGAAGATGTCGGCGCTAAGGGCAAAGACAAAGGCCGCGGTGCGAAATACTTGATCACACCTCCCGGATATCAGGGGCCGACTCCTAAAGGTTATTTTACTCTGCCACAAAAAACCTATAACGGTTATATGGCGTTAAGGCCGATCATTGACGGTGCCACCGAAGAAAATTTAAAGAAGGCAACTGCCTTCGTAAAAACAATCAAAGTCTATCCTTATGCTAAAGCTAACAATCCACCTAAGACTCGATATATCGACATCTATAATAAGGACATTAACGGTATCACCGAGTTTGACGCCTCTTTCTACGAACGCCTCAATACGATGATCCAGGAAGAGCCAATCGAAATGAAAGATATGGCGATGATGGGACTACTTCAAACCATCGGTATTGAAAAAGGCTTTCAGTACGCACCAGATGCAAAACGTAAGAAAATTTTTGATAAGGCTGGTGCGGAAGCTCACGACTATTTACTTGACCAGTATGTTAATGGCGCTATCCCGTTATTTTACGATAAAAAGCAATGGTCAAGCGCTGTACCACCGGGCGCTGTACCAACAGGCATGAATTGGGATTTCCCTGGGTATCTTGACGTTAATGGTCGCGGCACAGGTTACTACGCGTTCTATACCAGTTTTAAACACTTGGGGGCAGCTACCTTCTATCTTATGACGGGTAAAGGCTCGAACGGTAAGTTTCTCGACGGCGGCAAAAACTACAAAATGAGCCTGCCCAAAGATGTGCCCGCAGAACACTTCTGGTCGGTCATCGCCTATAACTCCGAAGACGGAGTCTGGTACAAGAACCAACCCAAGGCGGGTGTCGCCTCTTCAGACAAAGGCTTAATAACCAATAAAGATGGCACTGTTGATATCTATTTTGGTCCCAAAGCACCTAAAGGCAAAGAAGTAAACTCAGTTCCGACGACTCCTGATACCAACTACTGGTTGTATTTCCGCTTCTATGGACCCAAGCCTGCCGTTTTTACTAAAACCTGGCAGCTCCCGGACCTGGTGGAAGTGAAATGATTCTTCGATCGGCTTGGGTCACAACAGTGAGGAATAAAACCATGAAGACTAAAAACATGAAGACGGTTGGAAGCTTCGCGGTTTTCTTCCTTTTTATATTATGGCTTGTATCACCTTCAGTCGTCCTGGCCGCGGATGCGCCTAAAGAAGTCGTCACTACACAAGGTTCATTTCCTCTGACTGAAAATGGACTACCCGAACAAAAGACAATCCCCGCGCTGTTTGATGAGCTGGACTATCAGGGGGCGGTGCAGGCCTACCTGTGGGCTATGCCGCAAATGACCGTTGCTGGCCAGCACCATTCCAATAAGTATTACGGCGCTAAAAGTTCAACAGATTTTCTTTATATGTACAACGATCCGTCGGTTCCCGGCATGTTAACCCCCAATACCATCGTTCAGTACATTGTTAATTTTTATAATTTCAAAGAAAACGGCCCGATGGTGATGGAGACTCCTGGGGGACAGGTCGTCGGCATGATCATGGATTACCAGCAACGCTGGGTGGCTGATACCGGTCTCATTGCACCAGCAGGAGCGAATCCTGAGACGATTGTCTATGTCGGACCCAATCAGCAAGCACCGGATGAGGCGTTAAGCAAAGGTTGGCGGGTGATCCCGGTGAGAACCAACGTGATATTGACTGCGATGCGCATTTTAAACCCGGAGAAAGATCAGGCATTGGCTAAGGCTTATCGCATCTATCCCTATTCCCAGCGTAGCAACCCACCGGTAAACAAAGTTTTTCAGGCGAAGCCAAATGATAAAACCTACTTTATTGCGGCGCCCAAAGGGATGGCGTACTGGCAAAGGCTGAATGAAATCGTTCAACAGGAGCGGGTACTCGAGGTTGACCGCTACTATATGAACAGCCTCAAGGCGATTGGTATTGAGAAGGGCAAACCCTTTAAGCCAACTAAACGCCAAACTGAAATTCTGGAACGTGCGGCGTTCACTGGTGAGAAGATGGCCATGGCGATGTCGTTTGTGCCGCGCTCGGAAGAAGCAAAATACCGTGATGATTCTCATTGGTTCCTGCCCTTGACCTTGCAGCCGGAACATATCACTCGCTACACCGAGCAGTTCGAAGAGCGGGTCGCCTGGACTTATTCGGCCTATGGCGTCTCTCCTTCAATGAAGGCCAAAATCCCGGGTAAAGGCTCGGTCTATTTTGCCGCTTATCAGGATAAGGATGGCGATTGGCTCGATGGTGGCAAAAACTACAAATTCACCGTAGCTCCCAACCCTCCGGAGGCTCAGTTCTGGGCGTTTACCCTTTATAACGTGGCGACGCGGGGCATTATTCTCAATGGGGATGACAACCGTACTGAAGTCAGTAGTCAGATTAAGGGACTCAAAAACAACAAAGATGGTTCTGTCGATCTCTATTTCGGTCCTAAGGACCCGGCAGGGCACGAATCGAACTGGATAAAGACCAACACAGGTGAAGAATGGTTTGCCTACTTCCGTTTGTACGCGCCAACGGAGAAATATTTTGACCGTTCCTGGCCGATCAGTGACATTGAAAAGGTGAAGTAAAGGGATTGTGATGACAACTGCACAAAACCTGTCCCCGGTTAGTAAGTCCCGTCTGGAGGCGCTAAGTGATGGTCTCTTTGCCATTTATGCTGCCAGAGGAAAAGAAGATCGTTTGAGTCAGTGGGTGATAAGTATCGCAACACGTCGACACCCGAATGTTGCAGCGGTTGCATTAGCCAATAAGACGGCTCGTATTGCCTGGGCCATGTTACGTCATGAATGACGAATCAAAAAAGTCGCGATAAAGGCCAACCAAAAAGTGACCAAAGATTACTGGAAGATCGCAGAAACCAGAATGAAGAACCACATGATCTAGAACGACCACCTGATCTAGAACGTAGGAGTGCGCAAGAAAGAAGAACTCAAGCTGAGAGAAAAAAATCTATCAGTTGAAATTTAATTATCAGAATACATGAACGTCTGCTTCCCAGCGAAAGCGGACAGTCGACTATAGTAAGAAGTATAATGTTCAGAAGTAAGAGAGGGCTATAGAAAATGACATTAAATGAAAAGCAAATCGAGATGTGCACTTCTAGTGAATGGGATTTCTCTGACCTACATGCTTTGTTTTTAAACTGTTCTCTCAAACGATCTCCAGAGTTATCTCATACACAAGGTCTTATTGATATTTCTAGCGCGATCATGGAAAAAAATGGAGTCAAAGTAGACGTTCTACGTCCTGTAGATTTTGATATAGCTTATGGTGTGTACCCGGATATGACCACACAGGGGTGGGAAACTGATAATTGGCCAGAAATATATGAAAAAGTTAAGAATGCACACATACTTGTTATTACATCGCCAATCTGGCTTGGTGAGAAATCATCAGTATGTACAAAAGTCATAGAACGTCTTTATTCGAGTTCTGGGGATCTAAATGAGCAGGGCCAGTATGCATACTATGGGCGAGTTGGTGGATGTTTGATTACTGGTAACGAAGATGGTGCAAAACATTGCTCAATGAATATTCTTTATTCATTACAACATCTTGGTTATGTTATTCCACCCCAAGCTGATGCGGGTTGGTTAGGCGAAGCAGGTCCAGGTCCGTCATACCTTGATCCCGGATCTGGCGGACCAGAAAACGAATTCACAAATCGCAATACTACCTTCATGACCTGGAATCTTATGCACCTTGCGCGAATGATTAAGGATGCCGGGGGAATACCTGCGCATGGAAATCAAAGATCTAAATGGGATGCTGGATGTCGATTTGATTATCCTAATCCTGAACATCGGTAGTTATTGGATAAGGCTTGGTAGCAAATGCAATAATCTATTTCAGTGAAACATTCGTATTAAGCGGACATTCAGATATATATAAATTGTGTATTATCATCTAGCTGAGAATTGTTCAGGAGTTAACTCGCAGGTACTGCAAAGATAGTAATGAAAGACAGGACAGCGGCTATCGAACGAGTCGCATCTATATTCGTGCAAACTATGTAGATAAAAATTTGAATTATTAAAACGAGGTAAGACGATATGTATGAAATCCTGGCTATCATGGCTGTATTCGTGTTTCTCTACAGCGTCACAAGTGGAGGGCTTGAGCGCACAGTCATCAACGGCGCCGTCGTATTTACTGCATTTGGTCTGATTTTTGGCCCTGTCGGGCTTGGGTTTCTTGACCTGGATGTGAGCAATGAAGGTCTGCGTACCCTCGCCGAGCTGACCCTTGCACTGATCCTATTTATAGATGCATCTAATGCTAAACTTGGTGTACTCAAACAGATCTTTCGCATGCCTACGCGCTTACTATTGTTTGGTTTGCCACTGACTATTCTGCTTGGATTCGGTGTCGGTATTTTCGTATTCCCCGGATTAACTATATTGGAGATTGCTATTCTGGCAACCCTGTTGGCGCCGACCGATGCCGCATTGGGCAAGGCGGTGGTAACGGATGAATCCGTACCGACCAACATTCGCGAGAGTCTGAATGTGGAAAGTGGCCTGAACGATGGTATCTGTGTTCCTGTTTTGTTCGTGTTTCTCGCCCTTGCTACGAGCGCGGGTGATGATAGTACCTCGATGCTCGCATTGAAACTGGTCGCTGAAGAGATCGGTATTGGGGTTGTCGTCGGTGTCGGGTTGACCTCGCTCGGTACCTTACTCCTGAAGCGAGGTGCTGACCGGGGATGGGTCACCGAAATCTGGAAACAGCTGCCCGTTGTAGCGTTGGCGGTGGCCTGCTTTGCTGTGGCGCAGGCGCTCGGAGGCAGTGGGTTCATTGCCGCTTTTGTGGGTGGCTTGCTATTCGGTAGCATTGCAACACAAGAACAGAAACACAGGCTGTTGCTTGCAGCTGAGGGGACGGGCGATACCATGGCCTTGATCACCTGGGTGGTCTTCGGTGCTGCAATTGTCGGTCAAAAGATCGGTTTTTTCAGTTGGGAAGTAATACTTTACGCCGTGCTCAGTCTTACCCTTATTCGAATGTTGCCAGTGTTTTTGGTGCTTACCGGGTTGAATCTTCGAACCGATGAAAAACTGTTCATCGGTTGGTTTGGACCCCGAGGGCTTGCTAGTATCGTCTTCGCTGTGATCGTACTCAATCATGACTTGCCCGGTGGCGGCACCATCGCAATAACGGCAGCTTGCACAATCTTGCTCAGTATTATCGGGCATGGGATCAGCGCTAATCCCTTGATCGCTGCGCTTGCAAAAAAGGTCAAGCCTTCGTAGGTCAACCGCGACAAATGAGCGAATTTAGAATTAAAAACGCCTTGCCATGATCCTTACGACAAGGACGAAAGAGTCGATCAAGACCGCCCTGGCGATGACTATTGTTTATGCCATTGCCTTGTCCATGGATTGGGAGAACCCGTATTGGGCTGGCTTTCGCGGTGGCCTTTATCAGCCTGGCAACGGTTGGGCAATCCTTTAATAAAGGTGCCATGCGTATGCTTGGTACATTGATAGCGGTTGTTGTGGCATTGACACTCATCGGCCTCTTTCCCCAGGACCGTTGGCTGTTCATGATGTTCCTCTCTGCTTATGTTGGCTTTTGTACCTATATGATGGGTGGTGCAAGAGTCCAGTATTTCTGGTTTGTCTGTGGTTTCGTTACAGTGATTATTTGTCTGGAAGCCGGTCCTGATCCTGTCAACGCTTTCAATACTGCGATACTCCGCGCCCAGGAGACCGGGCTGGGTATTCTTGCATATAGTCTTATCTCGGTTTATTTATGGCCTCAGCATTCAGGTAAGGACTTCGATGCCATCGTAAGTAAACTGGCTGCGACTCAACAGCAACTATTTCAACATTCCCTTGGTTTGATGCGCGGTGATGCGGATACAGAAGCGGTAAAGGAATTGAAGCTTAATGAGATACAGGAACAAACCCGGTTTAGTCAGCTGCTGGATGCGGCGGAATCGGACACTTATGAAGTCCGTGAGTTACGACGACAGTGGCGACGTTACCAGAAACAATCAATTGAACTGACAGAGACAATGGAGCGCTGGCGTGAAAGTTTTGCTGATCTGCAAGCGTTGGATATCCAACATTTACTGCCCAACCTGACTGCCTTTACTGCAGAACTCGATGAACGATTAACACAGATCAATCGCATGCTATCGAATCAAGCACCAGACAGACAACCGCTAACCATGCAGCTGGAACTGAATGAAGCGGAAGTTCGGGAATTATCACATTTTCACAGGGCGGCGTTGGAATCAACAAGGGCCCGGCTACAACAACTGGAGCGGCTAACGCAATCGCAGTTCGACAGCATTTGTGATATCAAGGGTTTTGGTCATGCTGTCGACATAATTGATACTGGTTCGTCAGCACATACTTTTTTTGTACTCGATCCAGATCGGATGCTCAGTGTCGTTCGGATAATCATCATCATGTGGCTTGCTTACCTCATCCTGATTTATGTTGACAGCATCCCCGGCGGGACTAGTTTCGTCATCACAGCCAGTGTACTGGGGATGATCATAGTGACGAATCCGCAGCTCTCTGTCACACAACTGATCGTTCCGATTGCCGGCAGTGTTGCCTTTGCCAGTTTTATATACATATTCGTTATGCCGCAATTGTCGAGTTTTCTCAGTCTTGGTCCCTTGATATTCGCAGTGACCTTTGTCATTTGTTACCTGTATGCAGAACCGCAACAGGGTATGAGCAGGGCGATTGGTCTGGCTATGTTTGTTACCATTGCTTCTATTTCAAATGAACAGACCTACAGTTTCATCAGCGTTGCTATAACCTCGTTGATGTTCCCACTGGTTTTCCGGGTGATACTTATCACTTCTTATGTTCCCGTCTCGCTGCGTCCTGATCAGGCGTTTCTAAGACTACTGCATCGCTATTTTCGCAATGGTGAGTACCTGTTTTCCAGTGACATAGACAGTAAGAAACAATCGACGTTTATTGATCGTTGGAGACAAACTTATCACGCGAGAGATCTCGCTACCTTACCTCAGAAGCTGGGGAGTTGGGCATCACATATTAATGTACAGGATCTATCTGGCACATCAGCTGAACAAGTACAGTCCATCGTCACCAGTCTGCAAGTAATAGATAATCGTGCCCAGGCATTGCTAGAGACCCGCCAGAGTCCCCAGTCAGAGATACTGATAAGAGAGTTACGCGAAGATATCGACAACTGGAGAAACGCATTGGCAAGGGTCTTCCAGAATCTGTCAAGGGATCCTGTATCCGGTAAGGGTGATGTATATAGAAACAAACTCAAAGAAATCATGGATCACATGGAACAGTGTATTGAAAACACTTTGAATCGGGTAGATGAAAAACAGCTCACTGGACAGGATAGCGAAAATTTTTATGCCTTGTTAGGCGCATACCGTGCAGTATCTGAAGCAGTAATCGATTATGCTTACAGCACTGAAGACATTGATTGGGTTCGCTGGCAAGAGGCAAGGTTTGCATGATTGATTATCAGGAATATGGTGTGCAGCAACTACCGCACGAGTTTGCCATCGGTGGTGTTTACATGCCGCCATTACTTGTTGCTGGCTTGTTAGCTACATTACTTACCGTCTTGACGGCCCATTTACTCAATCGTTATCGCTTGTCCAGATACTTTTTTTATCCACCGTTGGTGTCCCTGTCGATGATGGTTATCTATACCGTTTTTATCGGGACTTATATTGTTGGAGCGTAGCGGGTGAATTTAAAACCAAATCAAAAATATTTATTAACTGGAATCATCATTGCCGTTGCAATCTCTGCAGTAGCTTTGAAATATAGAGACTATATTATCAATCCCTGGACAAGAGACGGTCAGGTACGTGCCGAAGTCGTGCAGATAACACCGCGTGTGTCAGGCCCAATCGTCAAGCTTGCGATAAAGGATAACCAGTTTGTAAACGCCGGTGATTTATTATTTGAAATCGATCCACGTACCTTCGAGGTCAGTGTGGCGCAGGCGAAAGCTCAGTATGACAAGACCAAAGATAACTACGCAGCCAGTGAAAAGCAGGTCGAGGCAGCAGAGGCACAGGTGGACGTCTCCGAAGCTGAAATCACTCAGGCAAAAAGCGTCATCAAGGAGACCCATGCAGAGATCGATAAAAACACAGCTGAGTATGAGCGCCAACAAAGAATGTTGCCTCAGGGAGCAACCTCGCAAAAAACTGTGGATCGGGCAAAAGCAAACTATGAGGTCTCGATACAGAAACGACAAGAAGCATTGGCCGGTCTGATCCAGGCCCAGGCCACACTGGCCACCACAAAAGCTTCACTTGCAGAAGCACGGGCGAATCTCGGGGCACCGGGTGAAGCCAATGCTAGTGTCAGGGAGGCGCTTGCTGAAGTTGAGCAGGCGGAATTGAATCTGGAATTCACTCATGTCATGGCACCTGTTGATGGTTACGTAACCAATCTTAATCTGAGACTGGGAAGCCAGGCCGTGACTAACCAGCCGGCTGTGGCCCTGGTTGATGTTAACAGTTACTGGATTGATGGATTTTTTAAAGAGAATTCTATAGAAAATATGCGCAAAGGTAACAAGGCGATCGTTACCCTGATGAGCTATCCGGACAAACCACTTGAAGGTGTTGTCGACAGTTTGGGTTGGGGTATTGCGCAGGATGATGGTAGTACCGGTTTTGACTTGCTCCCCAATATCAATCCGACCTTTGAATGGATAAGGTTGGCTCAAAGGGTCCCAGTAAAAATACATCTAACAAATGTGCCAGATGACGTTGAGCTACGGGTAGGCACCACTGCCTCGGTATTAGTGATGACGGATTCCAGCCAATCACAAGAATAAACAGATGATAAGCAATGTTACTTAATATCCTAATCGGCTCTTTCCTGATTATATTAACAACAGGCATCCACGCTGGCGGAATGATACTGGCAATTAATACAATGCAATCAGAAAAAGGATTTTTAAAACAACGATTGCATCTAAAACGACAATTCTATTCGGTCGGTACAATTGTGCTAATAATGTTTTTTGTCTCACTAGTAGAGGTGTTGGTTTGGTCCATTAACTATCTTCTATTAAATGCGATTGACGGTTTCGAACAAGCCTTATATTTTTCAATGGTTACCTTTACAACTCTGGGATATGGTGACGTCGTCCTTGAGGAACAATGGCGTCTTCTCGCTTCCTTTGAAGCGGCAAACGGTATCATCATGTTCGGTTGGACAACTGCTATTGTTATGGCCGCCGTTCATCACACTTATTTTAGTAAACAAGAACAATAGTACTGTGTTGTTATATACTTCCAACGGAACTGGAGAATAAAGAATGAGACTACATCATATTTATCTGGGCACGATAATGATCGGCACCAGCTTCATTGCAGGTGCAGTGGAAGTCTACCAACAGGAAGGTCAGGAAGGGGTGCTGGAATTCAGCGATAAACCGAGCCCCGGTGCAAAGAAGGTTGAAGTTAAGCCTAATGTCATTGAAGTTGAGCCGCTTGCACCACTTGAGCCTGCCGATATACCTCCACCACCTGATGTAAGCGAGGGTGGAAAGATACCTGGTAATGGTGATCAACCCGAGGTAACCAGCAAGGACACAGTCGGTGATGATTATGACAGATCCGTGATCAAGAAAGCGCATCGGCGCAACTAGTGAAAGCAGTCAGTATTATAATAACAATCTATAATTCAACAAGTTATATGGATATAATGCCAGCTGGTAAGTGCAAATGATCATCGCTTTTGCAATTGCCCTGTTTCATATCTTGGGTCTGGTTTCTTCAATCCATGCCCTAATGAGTACCCGAACAACCCAGGGTACAATTGCCTGGATCGTTTCTCTCATCACATTTCCCTATCTGGCGGTTCCAGCTTACTGGATACTCGGTCGCAATCGATTTCAAGGCTACGTTACGGCACGACAGTCAGGCGATCACGAAGTACATGAATTCACAAGCCAGGTAAAACAGGTCATTACGAAATACCGTGAGATAGATCCCGTGCAGGGTGAGGCCTATAGGGCAGGTGAAAAACTTGCACGACTTCCTTTCATGGGCGGTAATAAATCCGAATTGCTGATTGATGGAGAGGCGACGTTCAGCAGTATCCTCAAAGGGATTGACGCAGCCCATGAGTACATACTGTTTCAGTTTTTTATCGTCAAAGATGATGAGATAGGACGGAAGATAAAGTCACACCTAATCGCCAAGGCAAATGAGGGCCTGCGCATCTACTTTCTTTATGACGAAGTTGGTTGTAATAAACTTCCCGATAGTTACATGGATGAATTGCGTGCAGCAGGTGTTGAAGTCTATGATTTCAATACGCGTAAGGGTACAGGTAATAGATTCCAGATCAATTTTCGCAATCACCGTAAGTTAGTGGTGGTGGATGGTCATTCGATCTGGATCGGCGGGCATAATGTCGGTGATGAATATCTTGGTAAAAGTCAGAAATTTGGTCATTGGCGCGATACCCATGTACGAATCGATGGACCTGCTGCAATAGCCGCCCAGCTTTCATTTATGGAGGACTGGTACTGGGCAACCGGGACCCTGCCCGAATTAAACTGGACTCCAAAAGAGGATCATGTCGGCGATGAGACTGTCCTGATTATTCCTACTGGTCCAGCCGATGAGCTAGAGACGGCCATGCTTATGTTCGTGCATGCGATTAATTCAGCAAAGGAACGTATCTGGATTACCAGCCCATATTTTGTCCCAGACGAAGCGACGATGTCTGCGCTGCAACTTGCTGGACTGCGAGGCGTCGATGTCCGTATTCTTATTCCTGATGAACCGGACCATCTGCTGGTGTTTCTGGCTGCATTTTCATATTTTGAAGATGCCAGTTCGACCGGGGTGAAGTTCTATCGATATACAAATGGCTTTCTACATCAGAAGGTTATGCTGGTCGATGATGTTGCGGCAGCGGTAGGCACTGCAAATTTTGATAACCGTTCATTTCGCCTGAACTTTGAGCTTACTGCAGTAATTAACGACACTGATTTTGTTGTTGCTGTGGAACAAATGCTAGTACAGGATTTTGCAGATTCCCGACTCATGACCCGGGAAGATGTTGATAATAAATCCTTCGGCTTTAAAATTGCGGTTCGTCTCGCCCGCATGACTTCACCTAT
>PVMK01122428.1_pt1 | contig 13503 bp, 15 predicted proteins | sample 1853481 | NCBI WGS metagenome assembly PVMK01 (sample SAMN08533507, study PRJNA380276) | Marine sediment metagenome, whole genome shotgun sequencing project. | reverse complement strand
GTTCAGTGTCATGCTCACCCCTGCTCCCTGCCGAGACCGCTATCGGCTACCGACTGCGTGGGACACAGGCGAGCGACCGGCCCGAACCACGGCCACCGCCGATCACGCGCGAGGGCCTTTACAAGTAGATGGCGCGCTAAACCGTGTGATCTAGAGCCCTGGCGGATTAGTCTCGGCCGGGGATAGGATATCCAAGGCGCGCTTCTGCGATCGGGATCAGCTCGACCGCGCTTAGCCCAAGCAGCAGCCAGCCCAGGAAGTTCGCGATTAGGAGGACGTTCACCGGCCGTTCCCCTTCTCTACTTTCCGGGTTAGAGCGTAGCGCGAGAAGATCGAGCCGAGCACGGCCAGCGCAAAGGCGACACCGAGCGCGGCCACGACAGCCGCACCGGTCGGTAGATCCCAGATTGCACTCGCCGCGATTCCCGCGCTGGAGCTGATCGTGCCGATGAGCCAACTGGCGAGAAGCCGGTTGGAAATACTTGCGAAGAATATCGCCGCGCACGAGGCCGGTACGATCAGCAAGCCGAAGACGACCAGCACGCCAGATAGTTGGACGGAACTCGTCACCACGACTCCAAAGCTGGCGTAGAAGACGAAATCGAGAAGATTCTGACGCCGAGTCGGCGAGGTGTGGGTTCGACTTTGCTCCGAGATTTCGAGAAACTGGCGACGTAGCGCGAAGTGGAGAAGCGCAACGGCACCGAACACCAGAGCCATCGCGCCAATCTCGCCCCACTCTGCGAACAGTAGCCTCCCGGTGAGCATGCTTTCGACCTCATCTCGGTCGAGCGCGCTTTTCGACACCAGCAGAATGACGAGTGCAGCGCTCACGCCGTAGACGATTCCGATCAAAGCCTCCTGCGGCAGGCGTGTCCTGGCGGGTCGCGCAAGCGCGAAGATCGCAGCTCCCGCGAGCGTGAAGCCGAAGGAAGTCAGATAGGTTGCGAAGGAATCAGTGTGGCCGGAGAGCAGGTGACCCACGGCCGCGCCCAATGCCGCGAGCTGCGCCAGGGCGAGATCGACGAAGATCACCTCCCTCAGTAATACGTGCAGCCCGAAGTAGGAAAGGATGCACGCAAGCAACAGGCAGGCCACGAGTGCGGGTGCGAGGAGTTCGATCATCGGGTCGTCTCTGCGGCGGGCTGATTCGTTGACGCTCCGTTCAACTCGCGGTGTGCTGCGAGCAATGCCTCGGTGTTGTACTCGAAGAGCGCCTGATAGGTTTCGACGCCGGGTACGGCGTTGACCTCCTGGGCGAGCAAAACGGTCCGACCCTTGGAGAGATCGGCCACGCGCTGCGCCGTCCGCTGATTGCTAAAGGTCTCGACAATCACGAGGCCGACGCCGCTTCTTTCCATCTCTTCGGCAAGCTGAGCGATGTGGCGCGGCCCCGGCGCAATGCCCGGCTTCGGCTCCACCTCGTTGAGCTTCTGGAGCTTGAAGCGCTTCAAGAAATACGGCCAAGTTCGGTGGTAGGTCACGACCCGGGCTCCCGCGAGTGGCTCCATCGCCTGGGTGAGCTTCTCGGTCAGCGCACGCAGGTCCCGCTCCAGCTCCCGCGCGCGCTCGTCAAACAGGGAAGCATGCTCGGGTTCGACCCGCGTCAGCGCCCTCGCAATCGTGCGCCCGATCACGATCCCATTCAGCGGGTCGAGTACGTAGTGGGTATTTCCGTAGACATGGATGTCACCCAGTGCCCGCGTCAGCTCACCCTGGGAAGGAACTTCGAGCAGACCGATTCCCATCGAGGTGTTGACGTTTCCCTCACCCCCTGAGAGCAGCCGCTCCTGTCTCGCGCTGCGCAGGAGATTCGGAACCCAGGGCTCCGCGTCGAGTCCGAGATGCACGAAGAGATCGGCCTTGCGGAGCTTCATCACGAAGCTCGGCTTCGGGATCACGTTGTGTGGATTCTCGGGGCCGCGCATCAAGCTCTCGACCCGCACTTGCTCGCCCCCGACTTGACGAGTCAAGTCGGCGAGCGTGGGATTCGTGGTCACCACACGCACCTCGGCGAGTGCGAAGCTCGGCATCAGCGCCGCGAACAACGCGATCACGAGCATTTTCCGATACCCGCTGCTCTCCTTCATGGTCCTACTCATCGGTTCACCCAGTACGGGTGCGGCGGATGCGCGCCGATGTAGAATGTGAGTCCGAGAAGGATTGCATCTTCAGTGTCGTCTCGGCCCATCTGGTCTCGATCTAGATGCTGATACTCCAGACGCAGACGCAGCGCTTCATACAGGTACCAAGTGACATACGGGGAGATCGCCCAGTCGGAGTCGGTCTGGCGTCGCACCTCAAGGTTGGGGAAGTCCGTGTAGTCGTAGCGGATGCCCGCGTACCAATTCTGGGAAAACTGGTACTGGCCAAACACGTAGGCCCCCCAGTTGTCGTCGCGGATAATGCCTCCGACATCATCCAGGGAATCGCTGTTCGACCAGAAGAACTCTCCCTGAAGTAGCAGACTGCGGAAGTCGGGCTTCTGCGGGTCACGCCACATGTACGTGGCGTCTGCTCCGAGTACGTAGCTGTCGTCGAAGTCGCCCGAAGCCCTGCTGTACAAGAAGCTCGTGCCCAGTTCGAGGGAGCCGGTGTCCCCGACATCCTGAAAGAGCTTCAGGTGACTCAGCACGGCAGGGTTCTTCGCACCCGGGCCGATGAGAATCGGGGACTCCGACCCGCCGTCGGCGTTGACGACCTGCGCAGCCAGCTCCACGTAGCGATCCCAGGGATTTGGAACGAGCCAGCTCAGCGAGGCCCCGACCGTCGCCAGACCCTCCGGCCCGAGGAACGCCTGCACGGCGAGGGGACGAGTCACCTGCGGCAGATCGTGGGTATGGAGCAGGTTGTTTCGGCCGAACGAGGCACGGAACTTCCCGGCCTTGAGCGCGAGATCCCAGGGTAGAGTGTGTACATCCAGATAACCCTCCTCGACCTCGAACTCCCAGTCGGTCTCCACGTCGCCGAATGGGTCCTTGATCTCTTCTCCGATTGCGATCACTAGAACGCCGTCTGCGTGTGGCGTGACCGCAGCGCGAAAGTCCAGTTCCGCCTCGCGCAGGGTGAAACGGTTTCGGGCCTTGTTGTCCTTGTCGCTTGACCAGCTTCCACCCATGTCCAAGAATGCGGTGATCGCCGGGTTGAGCAGGTTGCCCTGCCCCGTGGCAGCGCCGCCCAGCGGCGCAACCGCCTTGTCTGCGACTGACGGCCCATCTGGTCTTCCCGCGACGTAAACCGTCTCCAACCTTGTTTCCAGCTGGCGAATGCGGCGCTGGTCCTCCGCACGTGTGCGCTCCATCTCGTCGATGCGCCCAGCCAGGCGCTCAACGGTTTCCATCAAAGCGGTCAGGGAAGTCTCGTTGCTCTCCATCGACGCGGCTTCCAACCCGACACAGCACACGACCAACGCCGTACTCAGGGCGAGGGCACTTTTCATCACACGGTCCTCCGGCCTCACCCGGGAGCCGGTGAGGCACTCGTTCATTTGGGATGGTTTCAGAGAACTAGGCGGAGAGTCGTGTAGGTGGGGCTCGCGCTGCATTAGCGCGGCGGTGCGGTGAAGAAGGCACCGATGTTTCAGGAAGGAATACTTCATGGAATCTTTCGACGGCAGCGACGAAACACGAAAAGCCCCCGCTCAGGGCTATGGTCGAGGAGCGCCCTACGGAGCAGAACGAGCATCGCGTCGCCACATGCGAGGAAATCGGGTTGGGAGTATTCGGATCAGTGGGACCGTCGGTCGCAGTTGCGATGGTCGTCTCGAACCCGTGCAACGCGCCGCCCGCAAGCGCGTGTCCGATGTCTCCGCTCGCGGTGCTGAGAAATAGCAGCGAGAGTGCCAGTGTAAGCTCTCTCGGGACCCATGTCTTTTCTGTTCGTGCGGTCACGAAGCAATCCCCGTTGGAATCCGATCGGCTCGCCGGAGGATCGCCTTAACTGTAGCCAATCAGGTCAAATGGGGCCTTTTGTGAAGATTCTTGGGCGAGGTGGGCTGACGAGCGGATCTGCACCGGTGACCTGCCTGTTGCGAGTCTGGGGAGGCTGGGGTCAGTGGGCTCGGGATCGTGGCCGGTCGCTGACTCGCCGGTGGCCTCGTGCTGCGGTGCGATGTGAGCGGGTGCGACCTGGGCGACCGCGCACGAGGGGGCCGGATGCTGTTGCGCCAGTTGACGCCGGAGCTGACGTGCTCGTGGAACACGGCGTTATCGCCGACCGCCGACGCTGGTGGCCTGGGCGCTGGTGAGCCTCGCGGGCAGTGCAGGCTAGCCATCACCCGACAACGAGGGTGTCTACAAGAAGATCGAGCGCTCAACCGTTTTCCCCTCCCGCCGTGCAGCTCCAGAAAAGGAGGTGCGAGTGCCTCAAGCGAAAAAACAGCCACGTAAGTAGCTGTTTTCGTTGATTAATTGGTGGAGGCGGCGGGAATCGAACCCGCCTCGCACCGAGCGATTCCAGGCACTTAGCGATGCAGAACGTGGTGCCAGTGTGGGGCCGGAACGCCTTGCCCCGCGACGGTGGGGACCTCTTCGGGCGGCCTCCGAGGAAGCGAGCGGTAACGGCGCAGCGCCTCAGCGCCAGCTATGACAGACCGGCTCGCACGCGTCGGCTTGCTTCGGCTGCCTCAGAAGTAGTAGCGCAGCCCCATTCCGAAGTTGTGGCTGCTGTACTCGGAGTCGAATTTCCCGTCCCACTCGGTCTTCAGTCTGGGGCCAGTCGTTCCCATCCATCTGTAGTCGAGCGTTACTACCAACCAGTCCGTGACCTCAACGCCGACGCCCGCGCCGAGCTGATAGGCGAACTCCACGTCGCCGTCGTCGATTATCTTGACGCCGGCAACCTTCACGTCGTTAGCCCAGACGCCTGCGATTCCGATGCCCCCGCCGAAATACGGCACTACGGGACGGAGATACGGCGACTTGGGACGGGGCAGGCCGATGTCGATCCAGACGTTGTAGAGAGCGCTCAGCGAATTCACGTCGCCCGATGCATCCGCTGAAAGGCCATTGAGCGACCCGGTACCCGCGAGGGCGCCGAGACCGCCGTCGTTCTCGATCTTCAGTTCATCGATGTCGTTTGAGCGCCAAGCGATCTCAAGCTCGAGCCTCGGAAACAGGGGACCCACGCGCCCCTGGAGAATCGGGGTCGGGAAGCTGTAGCCCAAGGCCGCAGATACGCTGTAGCCGAGATCGTAGCTGCTCTCTATCGATACGTCGGGCGAGCCAATCAAGAACGGATTGCCCTCATTGTCCGCATCTTGCAGTAGCGTCGCCGCGCCTTGCAGGCTCAAATAGCCGCCCGCCGGAGGCTGGGCATTGGCGGCTTGCACCGAGATGAGAAGAACCACGACCGGCACAGCACAAAGAGCATTCGTCACTGACACGTCTCGACCCTCCAGATTGGGAATTGTCTGGAGTCTCTTCTCGGCGAAAACCTCAATGAGCTTGATAGAGACGTCAGAAAGCCGTAAGGAACCGCCTCGAACTTCGCCACGTCGCGCATCTTACGCCTTGCCCTGGCCGGCGCCTCAATCAGTTGGGCGGGGAGATCGACCCCTTGGCCCCCCTTCCCGAGGTTGCAGTCGCTGCATGCGGCCCGGAGATTCTCGGGGATGGTCTCACCGCCCGAGGACCACGGAATGACGTGGTCTACGTGGAGCCAGCTCTTCTCATTCCCCATCCAAGCTCCTGCTAGACTGAACCAGCCGATTCCGAAGGTCGAGGAACCCTCCGAAGGCGAGAAGTCCGACCAGCCGTAGCCCTCGCAAGCCGCCGCATCTCTCTGGGGCGAGGGGGCGCTGACTTACACCGTTCTTGGTTGGTAGTCTGATGCGGCAGGCAGCCGGTCGGGCTAGTGGGGCACATGGATTGAGCGAAGAGCAGCGACCCGGCATATGGCGGCGTAGGGCGGGTGATCCAATTCCGTGCTGCCCACAAGGGGGGCTACGCGATTCTCATGACGCGTCCGCCAACGTGATTCGCGCCGCCTACGCGAAGGACACGAACCATGCAGAGTGACCGCCACGCTGGGTGACCACGTGTGCATTTCAACTGGCAAACCAGACCTGAGGTGCGGCCCGAACCGCACACACGAGCGGGTGTGATTCCCTGGGCGAGACCCCGAAACCATGATCGGCAGCTTATGCCGAAGGGTCGTATCTAACCCCCTAATTCAGCTCAGCTATTGCCATGGCGCGCCGCTCGCGCGGGCGCAGAAAGAGGGCCGCTGCTTGATGGATGCGCTGCGTGTCCCAAAAGTCACCCCTCCGGGCTCTGACTTGCCGGTGCGGAAGCCCCCGCAACTCCTGCTCTTCGAATCAGCAATCGGGGCGTCCCGCAAATGGCCGATTTCGAGCCAGGCCAGATCAGCGGCTCCGGCAGGGAGAAGGAGACGGAATAGTCACGCTCTTGCAGAATCGAGCCATGGGGTGTAGTATCAGTCACGCTTTTAGTTAGAAGCGTGACTAAAGGAGCTTTCATGGCCCGATCCACCCCTCGCCCCGCCAATGCGGGCAAGAAGTTGCCGCCGGAGCCCCTGACCCCCGACGAGGCAAGGACCCTGCTTCGGACCTGCTCGCGGCGGGCACCGACGGGGGTCCGCAACGCCGCGCTCCTCGCTGTGCTCTACCGGGGAGGGCTTCGCGTCGCAGAGGCGCTGGCGCTCCATCCGAAGGACGTGGACCGCAAGCACGGCACCGTGCGTGTCCTGCACGGCAAAGGTGACCGCTCACGGACAGTCGGCCTCGACGCCGGTGCTTTCGCCCTCGTCGAGCGTTGGCTGGAAAAGCGGAAGGCCCTGGGGATCAAGCGCAGCGCCCCTCTCTTCTGCACTCTGGACGGTCACCCCGTTGATTCCTCGTACATTCGGCACGCTGTCAAGCGACTCGCAGCAAAGGCTGGCATCGAGAAGCGCGTGCACCCGCATGGACTCCGGCACACCCACGCAGCGGAGCTCGCCCGTGAAGGCGTCCCGATGAACGTCATCCAGGCACAACTCGGACACAGCTCACTCGCTACGACAAACCGCTACCTGGCGCATGTGGCTCCCCAGCACGTCGTCGAGGCGATGCAGGCGCGAGAGTGGAGTTTGTAGGGACGCGGAACCGTGGAGCGGGTGTTGGCCGCAGCTCCGTATTGACGTTTTCGCAATTGACGTGCTGATGTCGCTCCCTCAGCCCACCGCTAGTCGGGCTGCTCGCTGATCGGGTGCTCGAATCTGGACGACCGATCCAGCGATGGTATAATGTTCCCCACAATTGAATAAGCGCCTGATTCACGGGAGTGGATCTCGCAGGGAGGCGAACGGCGCGATGAACCCTCGATTCGGAGGAAGTCGCAATGTCCCTGCAAACCAAGACTCTCGCGTCAGAGCCCCCCGCAACACCCACTGAAGACTTTGAGCCCGTGACGCCCCAGTGCGGGCGACGCCACGTAGCCAAGGCCCTCCTCGGCAAGACCACCGAACCCACGCCAGACGGTGACCCCGGTGGCTCGTCGAGTTCGCTGTGGCTCACTTGCCTCCCAGGAAACGCGGCGCACGAAATTCCCAGAAAATGGCAGTCGGCAACCTCGCCACGGCTCCTGCTGGTCGGGCCTGCTGAGCTGCCGCCGCACATTGAGAGCAGCAACTGGGGACCTATATCGAGACGCAACAAAGGATTGTCCGCACGCGGGCAAGTGTCTTCGCGCCGCACAGGCATGATCATGGCCGCGAACAAAACCGGCCCGACTGTCGAGGTGCAGGGCGTCGCGCGTCCCGGCCCACGTCCTACACCCGGTAAGCAAATAAAGAAAGGAAGAAGACACCCAGACCCTCGCCTCCGTATTTATGAGAAAGCCCACCGTACTTCCATCCCCGAAGTCGAGGGGATCGAAACTGCTTGCTTGGAGTACAGCGAGCGACATAGAGATCGAACCGGCTATGGGCGCGAGTGGTTTCGGGGCCGAGAATGGAAGGCTCACGTTCTGCACTTCTGCCTCGCTCGCGGGTGGAACAAAATCCCCGATGGCTTTGAGGTTCATCATCAGTGCCGCAATCGGGCCTGCGTCGAGTTGGAGCATCTCCAGCTCATGGCTCGCGACGAACACCGCGCTCTACTCTCTCAGAATTGCCGCGCATGCGGCGCGCCTTACCCATTCGATTGCCCGACCGATGCTCGCGGGTACCGCAAGTGCCCAACGTGCAAGGATCGCCGAAACGGTCGCAAGCGAGTCGCACGGCAGAACCACCGCGCCGTCGCTGAGGCAGATGACCAATTTTCCCTTCCTGCTCCGAACTACATGCGGCGCTTTCTAAACCCGCGTGATCTCGCCGCCTATTTCCACGATGCGATCCGCGCAACATGGCCTGAGACGTTCATCCCAACAAAGGATGTGGAACGCGATGTCGCAATCTTACGCAAGCAGTGGTGTACGGACCTGACGGTTGGCGAGGTGCACGACACCCTTCGGACGGTGGTCGAACGCTGGGAGGAGCTGACCTTCGACCTGTACGAGCAGGGTCTTCTGCACCCAGGCTGGGGCGGCGAAATCCGCGTGCAGAAGCGCCCCTCGATCCCATTCCTAACGAGGCACATGGCGGTGGTGGTCAACTGGCACCGCGAGATCATCAGGGGGCAGAACGAGGAGGCGCAGCAGCGTCTACGTGATATCGCCAATGAGGACGTTGAGGCACTACTTGCCACAGTCAACCGTGGCAATGTGGTGGATGTCTCCGAGCGGGTCTGGCGGATATGTGCTGCACGCTACGGGCTCCGCGAGGATTACAGGGAGCCCATTATTTTCGATCTGCGATTCGCTCGCCACTTCCTCAAGCCACAGAGGATGCAAGTCGAGCAGTTCGCCGACTGGACCGATGAGTCCAATGCCTCTGCGGAACAACAGCTTCCCCATCGAATCGTCCCGGCGGTCCTCGGCGAGGCGGCGGGACGCTGGGCAGCGTTTTCTCGGTACGTGGAGAAGAAAAACAAAGCAGCAATCGCCGCGCGGTCGCCAGAGCGAGACGGCACATTCGGCCAGCCTCGATGGTCCGTGCCAAAACACCCCGATATCAACTTCGTTCTCCAACATTTTTCCGACGCTATTGACTGGGCATGGGAGGAGGATCTCGTCGAAGAGACGCACATCCTGGCTGTTCGCGAGGGAATCGAGGACGCTGATGGTGTGCGCTTGCTTTTTTTAGGTTGACCTCGACGGGGTGCGGCAAAGTTGCCACAGGGTTGTGTCATTGGTTTTGAGCACTTACACTCCTGATGTTGAACTTGATCATGATGGGGGTCCTGATGCAGGCACAGACCAACAAGCAGACCCCGGCCCGCAGCCCGTGGCGAAAACCCCGGGCAGACCAACACTCTGAGAGGCTGGTGACCCTACTCACGCGGGAAGATTACGACCGGCTTGTCCGGGAGGCCGATGGTGAACCGCTTGGCGCAATCAGCCGTCGCATCCTGCGGGATTACCTGAAGCACCAGCGTGGCGCGCAGGGCTGAATCTCAGCGCATTGTTCATGCTCTCCGAGGGTATGCGCATTCGCGAACAGGAAGTATGCGGATATGGAGCATGAGAAAATGGATGGGCTGGCCACACCGCCTCCCGATCCTGGGATCGACAGCACCACTCACCACGAAACGCAACAGATTTCCACACCTGACAGCAACGGCCATGAGCTGAGTCCGAAGCAGTTCGTCGTGCTGCAGGGTCTCGTTTCGGGCGCGACCGTGACCAAGGCGGCAGACGCTGGAGGTGTGGACCGAACAACGGTTCACCGCTGGCTTCGCGAAGACTGCACCTTCCAGGCCGCCCACAACGCCGCAAGGCGCGATCTCGGTCGTGAGGTGGATGCACGACTCCCCCACCTCGCAGAAGCCGCGTTGGGAACCGTAGAGGAAGCCGTCCAGAACGGTGACGTGCGCGCCGCGCTCGTTGTCCTCAAGGGTCTAGGTGCTCTGCCTGGTTCCGCGCCCGCCGTCGGGGCCGAGAATCCCGGGGAATTGGCCGAAGACCGGATCGCTGCCGATAAGGAAAAGAAATTCCTCAGAAAATTGAAGCGAATCATATGACCAGCCAGGAACTGCAAGAGACTTCGATGAATTACGCAGACCATGCGAACTACCAGAAGCGGCGGCGGAAATCCTTTTGGGGTTACGGTGTACAGACAACGCGGATTTCCAGAAGTTCCTCGCGAACGAGCGAAAACATGACGATCCTGGCACCCACCCACCTGCCCGAAGGCAGCACGCCGTGATGGACTCGGACGCGACGCCTGTAACGCTCGAAATGGTGGCTATGCCCACCGCTAGTGCACCGCGCGTGCGCGTGGAATTCGGAATTCAGCAACTCCGCATGATCAAGGTGTGCAGGAAGATAATCGGTGACCGAAACGGGGGCGACCTCCTCGTCTTCATCATCTGTAGAGTGAATAATCAGGCCGCGCGAGAGGCGGAGCTGTTCGGCAACTATGAGGAAACAGGAATCTGGATTCCGCTCTCTCGCAGCAGGGCCATGTCGGATCTCAACATTTCGCTGGACCAGTTCAAGCGGGCGCTCGACACCCTGAAGGAGACCGATCTTATCGAGTGGAGGCACGATGGCGGGCGAGCGAAGGCGTACATCCGACTGAGTCCCGAGGGCGAGGTGTGGGCACGTAGCGAGGGCCTGCTGCCCGATCAGACGACGACCTGACGAGTGTGGCCGAGGTTCAGCGCGCCCCGCCGAGTGGAACGAAGGACAGTCGAATATTGAGCCACTGAGGCAGAAGAAGGAATCTCACGCAACCAAACTTTTGACCGACTGAAGAGCCCACAGGACACTCAGAATGAACATTGAAGTAATCGACTTGACCAGCCTGAAATCCCGCGCGGCGTTTGCCGCCACCTTGACCCGTCAGTGTGTGCAGCGACGTGGCGTCGTGCGGCGCGTGGCAGAACGCCGTCGAATGCCATCGGAATCCCCGCGATCGTCCAGCCGGTCGGCTCGGATCACCCGCTCCGCGGCTTCAAGCCCTCCCATCCAGAGAGGCCCGAAGCCCGTCGCTGAGGCGACGAAAGTTTCTCCCGCGCCACCACCACCAGCTCTCGCCAGCGCATCCTCCGCCCTCCACCTGGAGCGGCAACGAACGAGTATGATGGTTGCCATGGCGCAAGACGGCTCTGTCGGGAGAGTGCGATCGCGAATCCGACACGGGAAGACTGTCTGGTACCTCGACTTCGGGCGAAAGGCGGAACCTCGGTACCTCTACTCCTACACGGGCACACGAATCGACAGAGCAGAAATGGCCCGGCGCTTCCAGATGGTCCTCGCCGCAGAGGTCGCAGTCGGGCGGCGGCTACGTGACGTTGTGATGGAGGTCGGACCCCAGGGAGGCGAGGGTCCTGCGATGGCGGGGCTCCTGGATGAGTGGGTCGAACGATTCGAGAAACTCGTCCGTGCTGGCGAACGGAGCGGAAACTCTCTTCGCGAGATCGCGCGTTGGGCTGACGCCGGGGGCGACCATGGCTACCTCCGGTGGTGGGACGGCGTGTCGCTCTTCACGGTCGATTGGTACGCCCTGGAGACGTGGTCGCTCTGGATGGCGGAACGGGGGCTCTCCGGGAAGACCCGGCGAAACGTGATTGCGGCGCTTCATTCGTTCTGTGTATGGGCGAACCGTCGGTTTCCGACGTGGACGATCCCTGACTTCCCGTGGCCCGAAGCGGATGAGTACGTTCCGCGCGTCATCTCTCTTGAACTCCAGCAGAAAATCCTCGATGCCATCCCTGAACCCAAGCGGGGCGCTTTCCTCGCCTGCGCTCGCCTCGCGCTCCGGCCTAACGAAGCTCGCGTAGCCCGGGTGGCTGATTGGCGCGGCGACACACTCCGAATCCACCGCGGTCAGAAGGACCGCTTGGTGGACGGGCACGAAGGTGGAACAAAGAAACGGAAGGGCGCGAAGACCCTCCCCGTCGAAGGGGACCTCCGCACATGGCTCGAACGATATGGGCGCGGTGAGCCGGGCGACTACCTATTCCGCAACCCGTGGGCGACGAATCCCGCGAAGCAGTGGAGCGAGACCGCCATGAAGCGCACTTGGACGAAGGCAGTCACGATAACTGGAATTCCGCACGTCTCCCTCTACGAAGGAACCAAGCACACGCTGATGACGGCCCTCAAGAACGCCGGTGCAGATGACCGGGTATTGGCCCAGCTCGCCGGGCATTCTGACTTCAGAAGCGTTGAGCGATACGCACGGCTTGGCACCGATATCCTCCGCTCGACGCTGCGACGGATCAAGTGATGTGGTGCCGGTGTGGTGCCGGGCGATTTTGTGACCCGAGAACACCTTTGATTTCAATCAGTTAATGGTGGAGGCGGCGGGAATCGAACCCGCGTCCGTATTATTCATCGCTATCGCGAATCGATTCGAGTTCGGCGCGCGCTTCGAAATCCTTTCGGCGCCCGGCTGCGCGTTTGACCTGGATCAGCTTCTCGAGGCCTAGGCAGAGGCAGTGGACTCCGAATAATTCGATCTCAATACTGTCCGAGGTCAATTGCTCGTAGCCGCCTCCGCCGACGATCTCACCGAGTAGATCGATGTCCCCGAGTTTGGAAGTCAACGTGAAATTCAGGCCGTGCTGAAGAGTCTCGACGTCGAGCGTGAAGGGGAGATCCGGCGGCGCACCGCGCAAATAGGGCTCGTGGGGCCCAAGCGCCCTGACGAGATTGGCCAAATTCTCGGGGTGCCGCGAATAGACGACGTCTAGATCCTGGGTAAGGCGCGCTGCTCCGTGGGCAGTTGCCGCGGCGCCTCCAACGATGATGAACTGGACGCGGCTATCGACGAGGGCGCGCAGCAGGCCAGGAAAGTCGATCACCGGGCCGAGGCCTGTCTGCCTGCCTCGCGCAACTCGACTGCAAAGCGTTGCAGTTCCATCAGCTGCAAGAAACGCTCCTCAACGCTCAGCTTCAGGTTCTTCTGGATGAGGGAGCGATCGACGTCGGCGAGGTAGGCGGTCACGATCGGGTCGCGACGTTGCACGACACGCTGTTTCGATTCGCTCATGGTCATCCGTTCCCTGCTAGAAAATGGTGGAGGCGGCGGGAATCGAACCCGCGTCCGAACGGCTTCCAACTAGCGCGTCTACGTGTGTAGACCCCGAATCATCTCGGTGCGTGCCGCCTCGGAGTCGTGGCAGCGCGAACCCAGCTCCAGTTGATCTTACCTCCGGCTCGTAGGAACCGCGTTCCGAAGGCCAGCCTTCTTATGACACCCGCGACCCGTTAGAAGGCGTCACGGACGGGTGTCGCTACGCTAGTTTCAGCTAGGCAGCGATTGCGTAGTTATCGTCGGCAATTGTAATCACCAACTTGCCACTTGTTTAACGACAGCTGTGACGATGTCGACACGCAGCGCTCGCCTTCGACCACCCGTCGAAACCGATCGCCCCCATAAAGAGAAAGAGTAGTTACGAGAAAGTGCCTGGCAAGCCCTGCCCTGCTCGGCAAATGGGGCTAGCGGCTTCCTGCGTTC
>PVMK01125248.1_pt1 | contig 13504 bp, 17 predicted proteins | sample 1853481 | NCBI WGS metagenome assembly PVMK01 (sample SAMN08533507, study PRJNA380276) | Marine sediment metagenome, whole genome shotgun sequencing project. | reverse complement strand
TCTCTGCCGGCATAAAAGCTTTTAGCGAGTAAGTTGATGATCTGTCGTTCGGAGGCCTCCACTGCTCCGAAAAGACCTTTGGGATGACTTTTTATTCGGAAACCATTACGATGAAATTTTTAATGGTCAATATCCTCCGAAGGTCGTCAGGCACGCTGCATGCGTATTGCAACCCGGATATTTCTTTATCTCTTCACACTGATTGCTGTCGCCTCCGCCGTTCTCGGCTACGTATCGATTCAAGATGAACGCGATCATCTGCTTTCCGGACTCCGCTCAGAAGCGCGTCTGATGGCTCGCTCGCTGACGACTATGCTACGCTTTTATCACCCGGGCGATCCATCAGTCGATCTCGACAAAATCTTGTCTGATATCTCACCACGCGAGTGGACCCCTCCGCCAATGCTCCGTTTCTATGATCGAGAGGGGGCTCCGGTGGGGGTCGCCTGTGCCCACTGCAATCCGCTGCCTTTACCGCAAAAACGGATCGACTTACAGGCCCTTACGGAAGAAGGCCTGGAAGAGTTTTTTGAAAGTGGCGTTGAGCAGTTTTTTTCCATCGTCGTTCCTGTCAGTGGGCCTGGAGACACACGACAAGGGGCCTTGGAGGTTGTTCTGCCGTTACAGCAGATCAACCAGACGTTGGCTGGAACCACCCGGCGCTTTCTGTTTTTTACTGTAGCACTTGCCGTTGGACTCGGTGTGCTGATCATCCTCATCGCCCGTTGGAACATCACCCAGCCAATGCAGCGCTTGATTGACGCCGCTCGCCAGCTCGGCGCCGGTGATCTCAGCTCCCGGGTTGAGCCAAGCGGAGTCGTCGAGCTTGATCGACTGACCGATGAGCTCAACCGCATGGCGGAACAGCTCGAAGAACAAAACAGCAAGCGAGACCGCTTCTATCAAGAAAAGTTACAACTGGAGAAGGGCCTGCGGCACGCTGAAAAACTCGCCTCCATCGGTCAGCTTAGTTCTGGCCTCGCTCATGAAATTGGTACTCCGCTCAACGTCATCAGCGGTCGTGCTGAACACCTGCTTTCCAAATTGGGCCATGATGATCCCTCGCGTAAATCTTTAGCGACTATCGTTCAGCAGAGCGAAAACATCACCGCTCTGATCGAACGGCTATTGGCCTTTTCCCGCAAGGGCGAACAGGCTTTTGCCCCACTCTCCCTGCAACGTCCGATCAAGGAAGCTTTCTCCCTCTGTATGCTTCGCTCAAAACGAAGCCGCAATGAAATCACCCTCAGCCTCGATCTCGCCGAAGATCAGATGATTGGTGATGTGGATGCCTTACAGCACCTGTTCGTCAACCTGATGCTCAACTCTTTCCAGGCAATCGAAGGAGCTGGAACCATCCGTATCAGTGTCGCAGAGCAGGATCAGAACAGACTGCGGATCGTCTATGAAGACAGCGGCCCGGGGATCCCCGAGGAGCAGCGCTCGCGAATTTTCGACCCATTCTTCACCACCAAGCAGGTCGGTGAGGGAACCGGTCTCGGGCTTTTCATTGTCGCCAATATTATTGAAGAACATGATGGTGAGATCAGGGTCGAGACACCCAACGACAGTGGCGTCCGTTTTGTCATCACCCTGCCCAGAGAATCAGCGACCGAAACGCAGTCAGAACAACGATCATTACACAGGGATGGCTAGTCAATGAAAATTCGTCCAGATATGGATATCCTGGTCGTTGATGACCATGAAGATATGCGCGACTTTCTACAGGAGATTCTCTCAGAGCAAGGTTATCGGACAGCAACAGCAGCCTCTGCCGATGAAGCTCTTGAGCGTCTGGCTAGCCGTGAGTTTCATCTGGTTATCACTGACATTAAGATGCCAGGTATGGATGGAGTCGGTTTGCTTGAACAGATCAAAAGCGGCAGTGGCTTCTCCCCTTTTGTGATTTTGATTACCGCCTTTGGTGACATCAACAATACCATTGGGTTCATCGACAAAGGGGCCTACGATTACATTATCAAACCGTTCAAGATGGAACAGATCCTGATCGCGGTGAAGCGGGCCGAACGGGAACTTCGTATGCGGCGCCGGGTTAAGGAACTGGAAGACCTCGCTGCTCGACCGCATCGTTTTCAACAGATTCTTGGCAAGAGTGCAGCGATGCAACAGGTTTTCTCTCTGATCGAGAAAGTGGCTCCTGCCGAGGGTAGTGTTTTGATCGAGGGGGAAACCGGCACAGGTAAGGAGCTGGTCGCCCCGGCCATTCATCGTGAATCGTTGCGTAAGGATGGACCCTTCGTGCCGATCAACTGCGCATCAATTCCAGGAGGGTTACTGGAAAGTGAGCTTTTCGGTCACGCCCGCGGCGCTTTTACCGGTGCGCAGGAAAAAAAACAGGGGCTGTTTGTCGCTGCTGACGGCGGCACCCTGTTTCTGGATGAGATCGGTGAAATGCCTCCGGAGCTGCAGGCCAAACTGCTGCGGGCGATTCAGGAGCGGCGAGTTCGACCGGTCGGCAGCACCAGCGATGTCACCTTTGATGTGCGCATCGTCTCTGCGACCAACCGCGATCTACGAACCGCAGCTAGCGAGGGTGACTTTCGCGAAGACATCTTCTATCGCCTTGCGACCTTTCAGATTCAGCTGCCGCCGCTTCGACAGCGGCGCGAGGATATCCCGCTGCTGGTTGAAGCTTTTCTCGCCCAGCACGCCGCGCAGGGACGGGATATCTTCTTCCCGCCGGAAGTTCTGCGAGCGCTGGTTGATTACTCCTGGCCCGGTAATGTTCGAGAGTTGCAGAGTCTGGTTGAACGCTGTGTCTATATTTGCGAAGGCGAAACGGTGCAACTCGATGACTTACCGGAACCAATGCGCCAACAAATCCGCCCGGCAAACCGCTACGCCCTGCCCGATGACAAAAACCTTGAGGAGGTCGAGCTGGACTACATCCGGCACATTCTCGACCGCTGCGAAGGCAACCGGGTGCGGGCCGCCGAAATCCTTGGTATCAACCGCAAAACAATCCAGCGCAAACTGAACGATTAACACCTTCCTGACAGCCCGTTCATTGCAGTCCCGACAGGCTGCCATCTGCGACAAATTGTCTCAAAGGTCGTTTTTGTCGCAGCCAAAACACCCCCTTCCCTAGCATTTTTACTGCCAGGACACACCTCCATTACATCAACAATTCAAGCTGTTTAGCGATAATAGATCAGTATTCTTAACTTTTGGCACAGCCTGTGCTCATTGTCTCCCCCTGATACACCTCTCGAAGAGCACGTCCACTACCTTGGAAAAGAGCGGAGACAGATGAAAAAATCTAACAGAAAAGTGTTGATCGCCATACTGATCCTGTTATCCAGTGTCGGTTTCCTGATCTATCGCGGCCTTGCCGACACCAGCGTCTACTACATGACAGTCGGCGAATTGAAAACCTCAGTCTTGGGCCAACAACTGGGTACCAACGAAGCGGTAAGAGTTGGTGGTTTAATTATCGACGGCAGCATCGATTACAATCAGCGAGATCTGATTCTGCGCTTTTCCCTCAAAGATGAAAACAACCCGAAGGAAACCATTGATGCGGTCTATAACGGAGCCAAACCGGATGCTTTTGAACCGGAGATAGAAGCTTTACTGGAAGGCACCTACGATCGGGCCAAGAATCTCTTTCAAGCAGACACCCTGCTTGTTAAATGTCCTTCTAAATACGAATCTGAACAAGATAATGAGCAGGAGGTTGGTAAGTGATTACTTTTGGAATTCTGTCACAGATTGCGGCTCTATTCTTTACGCTGCTTTCAATGGGGCTGCTTTTGGGCGGCCTGGGACGCAACAATGTGCGTCTGGTACAGGCCGGTAAACGCGGCCTGCTCAGTGCCATGGCTGCCACAACCCTGGCGTCGATCGCACTACTTTCCCTGTTCTTAACCGACAGTTTTCAGGTCGAATATGTCGCCTCCTATTCTGACCGGGCGCTACCACTCTTCTACAAGATAACCGCATTCTGGGCCGGCCAGAAAGGGTCCTTATTGTTCTGGGCCTGGGTATTGAGTTTATTCATCGGCATGGTGATTTTCAATAATCGTAAGGAACCGGACAACCGAAACACCCCTTACGTTTACCTGGTAATGGCTGGGATCTTGAGTTTTTTCTTATTCCTGCTTTGCGCGGTCAGCAACCCGTTTGATACCCTCAACTTTTTGCCTCGAGATGGACAGGGGCTTAATCCAATGCTGCAGAACCCCGGCATGATCTTCCATCCGCCGATCCTGTTTTTCGGCTATATCGGGTTCACGGTTCCATATGCCTATGCCATCGCCGCGATGATTACCGGCAACACCGGCGTCGACTGGATCCGCAAGACCCGCGTCTGGAACGTGCTCTCCTGGATTTTCCTGTCGATCGGCATCATCCTCGGTGGCAGTGGGCTTACGTGGAACTCGGTTGGGGTGGCTACTGGGCCTGGGATCCGGTCGAAAACGCTTCCTTCATCCCCTGGCTGGTTTCGACGGCGTTTATCCATACTGCCATTATCCAGGAACGACGCGGAATCATGAAGGTCTGGAACATGGTCCTGATTCAACTGACCTTCCTGCTTTGCATCTTCGGTACCTACCTGGTCCGCAGCGGCATTTTGCAGTCAGTGCACGACTTCGGGGCAACCGGACTGGGCGGCTATTTCATCATCTTTATGGTGATTGCCACGATCGGCGGGATCTATCTGCTGGCCGAAAGCTACAACGAGTTCAAAACCCCGGGCAGCGTCGAGTCCTACCTGTCGCGGGAAAGCACCTTTTTGTTCAATAACGTGATTCTGCTCGCCCTGGCCTTTGCCACCCTGCTCGGCACCGTTTTCCCGATTATTTCCGAAGCGGTTACTGGGAACAAGCTCACGGTTGGTCAGCCATTCTTCAATCAGGTCAACACTCCGCTGTTCCTGATGCTGATACTGCTCACCGGCATCTGTCCGCTGATCGGTTGGCGCAAGGCCTCGGTGAGCAACCTGCGGCGTAATTTCCTGCGGCCCGCCATAACGGCTCTGCTGGCGTGAATCATTATGGCCGCCTTCGGTATCCGCGAACTCTACCCCCTGCTCGCCTTTACCCTGTCCGCTTTTGTCGGCGCGACCATTATTCAGGAATATATCACCGCGATCCGGTCACGCAAGAAGCTGTCCGGTGAATCCTCGGCTTTGGCAGGCCTGAAGTTGCTCTGGAAGATGCGCCGTCGCTACGGAGGTCACATCGTCCATTTCGGTCTGGCGATGATGGTGGTTGGGATTGCGGCCTCTTCAGCTTACAAACTGGAAAGCCAGGGTACCTTGCGCCAGGGAGAGTCGCTCGGTATCGGTGATTTTGTACTGAAGTACGAAAGCTTTCGTCAATATGAGAAATACAACCGGACCATCTATGCGGCGACGCTCGGAGTTTATCGCGACGGGACCAGGATTGACGAGATGGAGGCCGAACGGCGTTACTACGTCAATGCCAAGCAGCCGACCACCGAAGTGGCGATTCGTTCGACGCTGGTCGAGGACCTCTACGTAACCATGCCGGGAATCGGTAAAGGTAATGAGATCACCCTCAAGGTCGCAGTCAATCCACTGCTGATCTGGATCTGGTTCGGCAGCGGTCTGATGGTGCTCGGCGGGATTCTGGCGATCATCCCTTCAAGAAGGAAAAAAATCATGATCAGAAACTCTCTACGGGTAGCCCCCGCACTGCTGCTGACACTGTTGATCTTCCTACTGGTCCCGGTCGCCGGTTTTGCAGGACTGACCGAGACCGAGGTTTCCGAAAGCCTGATCTGTTACGCCTGTCCCGGTGAGCCGCTGAATATTGACCGTTGCGGCGGTGGCAACCAAATGCGTGCGGCGATCAGCCGTTTGATCAAAGAGGGCAAGAGCAAGCCGGAAATTCTCGATTTTTTTGTCGCAGAGTTCGGTGACAGCATCCTGACCACGGTACCGAAGAAAGGTTTCAACCTGGTCGCCTACACCGGGCCTTTTATCGGCTTGTTGGTCGGTATTCCTCTGGCGCTTTTTATCATCCGCCGTTGGGGCTCCGCTGGACGTGAGCAGGCCACTGATAACGCTTCGACTGAGCGCACTGCAACCCTGGATGAAAAAACGCGGCGACAGATTGAAAAAGAATTGTCCGAACTGGACGAGGAGGACTGATCAATGGAAATTGCAATTTTTCTGATCATCAGCGCTGTGCTGATGGCTTACACTCTGCTGCCGGCATTTCGTCCGGCGGAACCGTTGCTGCTCGACGTTGACGCGCTGCAACGGCGGCGTGACGCGCTGCAACAGGAAAAAATACACAACCTCAAGGCGATCAAGGATATCGATTTTGACCTGGCCACGGACAAAATCAGTGTTGAAGATCATGAAGAGCTGCGAACTCTCTTCAGCCTCAAGATTGCCGATGCGATTGAGGCCGAAAAGCGTCTTCAAGAGGAAGAAAAGGTCTGAGGTAGAGCGTGAGTAACGGATCAGCTTTTTTAAGTATCAGCGGGCTGCGAAAGTCCTACGGCGCTCAGGAAGCGTTGTGCGGTGTCGATCTTGATCTGCAACGTGGCGAGTTCCTCTGCCTGTTCGGCCCCAACGGAGCAGGCAAATCCACACTGCTGAAGATTATCGCCACCTTGCTGCGGCCAGATGCTGGCCAGATCAAGGTACGCGATTACGATTTGGAAGAGCACCCGGAACAGTATCGGGCTCATCTCGGTATGGTTTCGCACCAGTCGTTTGTCTACCAAGATCTGACCGTGCTGGAGAATCTGGAATTCTACGCTGCCCTGTACGCTGTCAAACAGCCTCGCGAGCGGGCTCTGGAGCTGCTCGACCAGGTCAACCTGGCAGACCGCTACGATATGCTTGCGGCCAACCTCTCACGCGGTATGCAGCAAAGGCTGAGCATAGCTCGGGCTCTGATCAACGACCCGGAGCTGCTCCTACTGGATGAACCTTATACCGGCCTTGATGAATATGCCGCCAGCGTACTGCGTGATCAACTGCAGCTGCTGCACGACCGCAAGCGCACCATCATCATGGTCACCCACAACCTGCGCCGGGGCATGGAATCTGCCACCAAGTTGGGGATTCTGGCCCGTGGCGAGTTGGTCTACCTGGAGCAGAAAACTGCCATTGACCCGGCCTCCTTTGAAGATCTCTATTTTCAACATCTGGAGAGGGCATGAAAAGCTTACGCCAGATAAGATTTCTGCTTGGCAAAGATCTGCGAATCGAACTGCGCAAAAAGGAATCGCTGGTGTCGATGGCCTTTTTCGGGGCCCTGATCCTGGTTATGCTGAATATCTCCAGCGGGATCGGTAGACAGGTTGATGCCGAAACCGGTGCAGGGATTCTCTGGGTGGCGATCATCTTTTCTTCGGTCCTTGGCCTGGGCCGGGTCTTCTCTCGCGAGAAGGAAAACGGCTGTGTTGCCGCACTACTGATCAGCCCGGTGACGCCGGGTGAGATCTTTGTTGCCAAGGCCTTGGTCAATTTTACCCTGATGCTGCTTTCGGAACTGGTGCTGGTACCAGTCTTCTACGTTCTGTTCGGTGCCCAGCTAAATTTTTCCCTGCTGACCCTGTTGCCGATCCTGTTGCTGGTCAATCTCGGTTTCTCGACAACCGGCACCCTGATATCGGCAATCTCAGCCGGGACGCGAAGAAACGAAGTGCTGCTGCCGATCCTGTTGTTCCCGCTGATACTGCCTCTGACCGCTCTGGCAGTGAAAGCGACCGCCGCAACTATGGCCGCGAAACCTTTTGCCGAATTGCTCACTCAACTTGAACCGATGTTCGCCTTCTGCGTAATTTATAGCGCAGCCGGCTACCTTCTCTTTCCCTTTATCATCAGGGAGGACTGATGTGACTGCACTGAATCGATCCACTATTTTCCCCGGTCTCTCCGCCTTAATGCTTTCTGCGGCGATCGGCATGGTCTTTTTTTACGCTCCATTGGAGAAAACCATGGGCAGCGTGCAGAAGATATTCTATTTTCATCTGCCGCTGGCACTCACCGCATTTCTGTCGTTCTTCGTCGCCTTCATCTCCGGAATCATGTATCTGCGCAGTCGTAAACGGATTTGGGATGCGCGACTGGCGTCCAGCGTTGAAATCGGCGTGGTGTTGACCACCTTGGTGCTGATCACTGGTTCATTGTGGGGCAAGCCGATCTGGAACACCTACTGGACCTGGGATCCACGCCTGACCACCTCCCTTATCCTGTGGTTTATTTTTGCTTCCTGCCTGATTCTACGTTCAGCAGTTGATGATGAGGGCAAACGCGCAACCTATTCTGCGGTGTTGGCGATCGTTGGTTTTATCGATGTGCCGATTGTTTTTCTGTCGGCCCGCCTCTGGCGCAGCATTCATCCCACGGTGATCCGTGCCGACTCGGTCGGATTGGAATTCTCGATGCTTATGACTCTGTTGGTTTGTATGGCCGCTATGCTGACCTTCTGGGTCGGACTTTATAAATTCCGCGTCGGTCTGCAACTGCAGGAGGCCGAGGTGAACGATTTAATTATCCAAAAACGCTAAAGGGACGGACAAAACGATGAAAGACACATTTCTGATAATCGCGTATATGGCTATCTGGATCGGATTGAGCGGCTACGTCGCCACTCTGGCGCATCAACAACGAAAGCTGTCACTGCGCATCGATATTTTGAACAAACGCTTCAAAGCTGAGGAGGACTGACTGTGGAAGTCACGAAAACACGTCGAGAAGGCGTCGCCCGGGGATTTTTCTGGGGAATTCTGGTGTCTCTCTTGCTGATGACCGGATATGCTCTGGTCGCAGGCGGATCGGATAAACCCGAAAGTAAGGATCACGGTCAGGCCGATTTGCAACAGCAGGTCAGTCAGTATAGGGCCGCACTTGTGAAAAACCCAAAGGATATCACTACCATGATTGCCCTCGGTGACATCTATCTGAACTCAAATAACGTTCGCGATGCTTATCAGATTTTCCTGCAGGCGGTAAAGGTTGAGCCGAACAACACTCATGTCCTGAATGACCTGGGTAGCATTTACCAGCAAATCGCCCGATATGATGAGGCCATAAACAGCTACCAGCGTGCCTATAACAGCGATCCAGGGCACGGCAGTTCACTGCTGAACATGGCATTGATCTATAGCCAGCACAAGAAGGAGTACCCCAAGGCGCTAGAGTTACTGCAGACCTTTTTGGCCGGTAGCCCGGAGCCGCAACTGGCGACTAAAGCCGAGCAGGAAATTGCCAGAATCAAGCGTATTATGAAAAAGGACAACGATGCTTCTTCTGGCAACTGACCAATAACGGAAAGATTCATTAACAACCCCGGCTTCGTGTGTCGGAAGAGACCTTACGCTCGGCTTGTTAAGCATCAGCCAAGCTTAACCGAACTACAATTGATAACTATTGTGAAGAAGGAAACCTGATGAAAAAAGAGACTATTTTACTTGTCGTTGTGACTCTCGTCGTTGGCACCCTGGTCGGAACCATTATTGCCAGTAAACCGAGCAGAACAGAAGACAAAAGCAATCATGATACTCACGTAGCCCCCGTTGTCGACACTCAGAAAGAACTTCGGCTATTGAAGGGAATCCTGGAGAAGGAACCAGAGAATCGCAATGCCTGGGTTCAATTGGGAAACAAGCATTTCGACATGGACCAGCCGATGGAAGCGATAGAAGCCTATGACAAAGCACTAGCAATTGAGGGCAACGATCCCAATGTACTAACTGATCAAGGGATCATGTATCGACGCATTGGCTGGTTCAAACAAGCAATTGAGAATTTCAGCAAAGCGAATAAGATCGATCCCAAACATCCGCAATCTCTGTTAAATTTGGGCATCGTCTATCGTTTCGATCTAGAAGAAAATGAAAAAGCCAAAGATGCGTGGCTAAAATATCTTGAGGTTGATGCAACCGGAGCAACAGCGGACAGGGTCAGAACCATGATCAACCACATGGAAAATGGGCATGGATAAAATACGCTATCGACAGAAAGGGTGCCTTAGGTGACTATCCCACAAACGCCAATGCTATACGGTGCCTTCGGTGCCTACCTGCTAGCGGTTTTAATGTATCTGTCTCATCTGTTGCTACGACGGCCATGGGTGTTGCGCAGTGCATTTATTCTGGTTCTGGTCGGCTTTGCACTGCAAAGTACCCTCCTGCTATCACGCTGGGTAAGTGCCGGCTATCTGCCGGTCACCAACCTTTTTGCGACACAATTCTTTTTCAGTTGGGCTCTGGCAGCTACCTACCTGTACTTTGAGTTGCGTTACCGGATTCATGCCGCAGGGCTCTTCGTGATGTTCTGCAACCTGCTTCTGCTCGGTAGCGCATTGCCGCGCGACCCGGCGCTCCCACCGCTGATTCCGGCCCTGGATACGCCCCTGTTTACGTTGCACGTCGCTTTCTCATTTGTTGGCTACGCATTTTTCGCCATGGCCTTTTCCATGGGTGTTTTGTACCTGGTACAAAAACGTTTACAGACGGGCCTGTTGCCAGACTTACTGCTGCTGCGCAAGCTTAATGAAGAGGCGGTCTTTCTCGGCTTCAGTCTCTTCACCCTCTGTATGATCTTCGGCAGTATCTGGGCCTATGTCGCCTGGGGATATTATTTCTCCTGGAACATCAAAGAGTCTGGTCGGCGCTGGTTTGGCTTTTTTATGCCGGGATGTGCCACGCCAAAGTTCATTCGTCGCTGGCAGGGCTCCGGCTATGCGCTGCTGTCCATTGCCGCTTCGGGGTGGTCCTGTTTACCTACCTCGGCATTGGACTGCTGATGAGCAGCAACCACCCCCTCGAGTAAAGCAGGAGATGCGACGATGTTGAAAACTATACTCGATAGCAAAACCTGGAAACTGTTCTGTTCACTGAAGCTTACCATCGTGTTGGCTTCTGCTATCACCCTGATCACTATCGGCGGCTCTCTGCTGATACCGTTCAACCCGCGCTTTTGCCGGGATGGACAGCATGCCGCTTGGTCTCTGGATTGAGGAGAGTTGCCGTCCATGACCCTTGCCATGACCTGGTGGATTCCAGTGGCGGGGGGCTTGGTTGTTCTGCTGGGGGTTAATACTCTTTGCTGCTTTGCGATTGGGCCTGCCATTTCCGCTGCCCGCTGGCGTAAGTGCGGTGAGTATCTGATTCATATCGGCTTTGTTTTGATCCTGGGAGCTTACCTCTGGGGCAGTCAGGCGGGCTTCCGCAGCGGAAAACAATCCTTTATTGGTTGGTCAAAGCAAAGCATTGCCGCAACAGGGTGTCTCAGTGAGAGCTAGAAGCCTTCGAGCCGGTCCTCAACAAATCTGGCCGACCGATCGACATGCTCAACACGCTCGCTCTGTACAGAGGGGATCGGGTCATCAAAGCGGAGCTCAGGCGCGGACCAACCACCCTCTGACCTGGAACGGGCTGGTCATCATCCCCGCGTCTTATGGCCAAACCATGCGTGGTGGTCGCTACCTGCCCTACAGCATCCTCACCATAAACTACGATCCCGGCGCGAACCTCGCGCTCGCAGGAGGGGTTGCCATGGGCTGTGGAGTGATATTGACACTCTTTTCTTTCTACAGAAAGCGAAGGCGTGGAGACCACCCCGACATTGCCTGATCTTATTCAACGAGATCTTTGCCTAGGACTTCTATCTAGAAATCACCTAACTCAAAGGGATACGGACTTATAACCCAAAAAAGGTTTAACGCAGAGGCGCAAAGAACGCAGAGGAAAAGCTCTTAAATCTTAGGGAAACGTCTCATTCATAGTCATTGCTCTCTGCGTCTTCGCGTCTTTGCGTTAGTTAATTGCTTAAGTTATGTTTTACCTGTTGTTTGGGTTATAGAACCGAAGAAATAAGGAGAAAAAAATGCGTTTCTAGTGCTGTCCTAATCCTGCACGCTCATGTAACAGTTCGCCGGCAATTGCCTTTACGTCTGCAGAGGAAGGCTGTGGCGCCGGCAGTTGTGCTGACTGTCACTCTTTGAGCACGAATGAAGCGAAAGAGCTTTTCAAGGGTCTGCAGGGGGAAGTTGTCTCGACTGATTTTGCTGAAGTTCCCGGTCTCTGGCGAATTGGCATGAAGGTTCAGGACAAAGTCCTGCCCGTTTACCTGGATTTCTCCAAGTCTTACCTGATTAGCGGCAACGTGATCCGCCTGAACGATAAGAAAAATCTCACAGAAGCGCGATACCGTCAGCTCAACCCGGTCGATTTAGCAAGTATCCCGACCGATAATGACCTGTTACTCGGTAACCCAGATGCAGAAAAAAAGATTATTGTCTTTACCGATCCCCATTGTTCGTATTGCAAAAAACTGCATGCAGTGCTGCTGCAAGCAGTTGCAAAACGTCCTGATCTCCTGTTTCAGATCAAGTTGATGCCGATCAAGCAAAGCTCGAAAGAAATCTCTCAAACGATTGCGTGCAACAAATCCATGGAACAGTTGGAAGTTGCTTTTGCAGGTAAAACCATCCCAGTGACCGATTGTGAAACGAATGCCATTGAACAGAACATGGATATTGCCAGATCGTTGGATATTCGTAGCACCCCGACGTTGATACTTCCCAACGGGCAGATTGCACCCGGATATAAATCTCTTGAAGCTCTCCTCGATCTGATCGATCAGACCAAGGTTGCTGAAAATACGGTGAAACAATAGTTTCATTGTCATTGGCGGTCGCAACAGAGCAGGACTCACCCAGAAAGCAGAGGCTTGCTCTTTCGTCGACTCAATAACGTTTACCGGGGTATGCACTTAACTCCACCACACACAACATGTTGTGAATATAGCGTTGTGAATTAATGACCAGATTCCGCCTCGCTGGATTTGTCTCATTATGAGTGGTACTAAAATGGGGAGGTTTACAAAATCGGCTTATTGTTGATAGAAATATTTAGGAGTGCATTAATCCAACCCAAAGGACTCTCTTGTTTGGTTGCAGGGGACGGTAGATATTATAAAAAAACCTGTTACAAGTTTAATTAACTTTCTGTCTAATGACCCATTCATAAGGCAGAAACATTTGCCCTACTCCCATCCCCCCTCCTGAGGAGTGGGGCTTTTTTATTTGTCACCACTGCCGAGATGAAAACGGGCGTGTTATTGATATAGGAAGCTCTTTATTCCACAAAACTATGGCCACCAGGGTTCAGTCCTTGGTGGCCTTTTCTTTGGATCAGTCAATGTATTACTTCTATCGACTGCTATACTCATATCAGGCTTAGTTCTGGGGAGTCTTCGTTGAGGTGACGATTTGTTTTCATTCTCTAGATTGACGATGTTTACCCTACTTCAATGCATCTTCTATAGCTGTATTTTCCCAGCCTATGCTGCACGTCTTAAATGTGCAGATTTCCCAGTTGTATTTGAGTACGAAGGACCAGAGGAGATTAAATGTGTCTGCGAAACAGCAAGAGCAGCCGTCACATTTCTCAAAACACTTGGTCTAGAAACGACAGGTGTTATCACCATCAGGCTCGTTGAGCATCTCCCCCCACATCAAATCCATAATTTAGCCGAATGCTATAACCC
>PVMK01164454.1_pt1 | contig 13505 bp, 15 predicted proteins | sample 1853481 | NCBI WGS metagenome assembly PVMK01 (sample SAMN08533507, study PRJNA380276) | Marine sediment metagenome, whole genome shotgun sequencing project. | reverse complement strand
AGGCGACATCAAAAAGCTTTTAGAGGCTCTGCAGGAATTTCACAAATTGCAGGAGGCATACAACAAGGGGGAGATTCTCCCTCTTGGTTTTTGCCGGATTACAAAACCAAGAGGAGGTGAAACAAAATGAATAATTGGATAGATAAACAGGAGCTTCCTGTCAGGGCAGACCTGAAGGTAGTCAAGATAAATGAGGCGAACTACAGGATGACACAAGACGAAATAAACGACAGAAACGAATTTATCAGATGTTATATACTAAATGGCTTTGAGGCGTTGCTGACAATACCAGTGCAAAAATTCGAGAACGATTTTTTTGTCGAAAATTGGGCAGAAAGCGCATTTAACACAGAAGATTATTACAGGCTGTACCCAAATATGGGGTTTAACAGATACAGCTTTCGAATCAAAAAAATCATGGAAGAAGTTGAGCATCTTGCCATACTCTATTCGTGCATCAGCCATAATCAGGGAAGACAGAGAACATTTAATCGATATAAAGCGCTGCTTGACAATGAGTTTCGAAACAAAGCCTTGTTTCTTGTGGGCAAATACAGAAACACAAATGATTCAGAAGAAAGATTGGAGCTAAGAGAGAAAATCAGCGAGATGAACAAAAGGATTTTACAATGCAAAAAGATATGGGAGCAATACGCTCCCAGGGACATTTGAGTCATTGAAAGTTTGGAACTCCTACTGTCCCAGAAGATAAGAAGGCAAGCCTGTATTTAAATGTTTTGGTTTTTCAGGGCAACCTTTGAACTAAAAGAGACTGGATATCATGTTTTTGCAAAAGGTGAAAAATAAAAATCATTGCAGGAAAATATGTTTTTGGGTTTAGACACGCAAACCCCTTATCGTAAATCTTTCGGTCCTGGCAGACTGAGAAGCTTTATCGAGGGGTTTGCGAGTCAAGACTGTCCTATCGAGTTTAGTTTAATTTTTTCTTTTATCACTATACTTTCGCAATGCCGCAAAGACGTATATATCGTGTTTGATCGAATACCGCTTTAATTTTTTTATACGCTTTTCCCATTCAGTATTGAAATTGTGCCCAAGATCGTATTTGGATAGATATTCGACTAAAGATGCGTATGTTTTTCTTCCCACCCATTTTTCTTTTAAAGCTGGCACATTCATCCAGAGATCTGTTTCATGCAACTCCTTTTCTGCTATCAATAAATTCATCAGATCCAATAAGCTCAACTGAATAATGTTATGCCTTTCAAAATATTTGTTTAAAGCCCAGGTCGTCTTTTTGGGAAAGTGGGATCCATCAATAAGAAAATTGGTTGGCCATTTTTTTTTGATATCATCTGTTGTTTTAATGATCGCTATGATTTTTTCGGACTGTAGCCTTTGCTTTTTTTCAAGTTCAGATTGGACAATAATTTGACGAACCCTTTCACGAGATAGCCCAAAAAGATCGGCTCATCCACAGGTCTGTGTCATGTAACTCATTTTCTGCCACCAATAAATTCATCAGATCCAATAAGCTCAACTGAGTAATGTTATGCCTTTCAAAGTACTTATTTAAAGCCCAGGTCGTCTTTTTGGGAAACTGGAATCCATCAATCAGGAAATCGGTGAGCCATTTTTTTTTGATATCATCTGTTATTTTAATGATCGCTATGATTTTTCCGGACTGTAGCCTTTGCTTTTTTTCAAGTTCAGATTGGACAATAATTTGACGAACCCTTTCACGAGATAGCCCAAAAAGATCGGCGATTTCTTGATAGGTGGCGCCCTTATTTCTCGTTTGGATTATCTCTGAATTTCGCTTTTTTAAGTTGGACATGTGATAGTAGGAAAACTGGATAATTTTGGCGTGATTTTGTAAAATGTTTAAATTATCATCGATAATCTACCGGTTTTTCAATTCTTTTCCGCATTTGAAAAATGGCAGCTTTTTGGGTTTCACCCTGGTCGGTTCCCCAGTTTTAGGATTTCTGCCGGCATATGCCTTGTATTTCTTGACATAAAAAGAACACAGTCCGCGGATTTCAACCCGGTCACCGTCAGTAAGCGTATTGGCAATTTTATTAAAGAACAGGTCAACAACTGCAGCAGCTTCGGATTTGGTGATTTCTGCTTCAAAGCGAAGGGTATCGATGAGTTCCAGTTTGTTCATGATATCTCCATGATGATTATAAGGTTTTAGAATTACGATTTGCGTGGCTGGCATCGCATTGATATTATTAATAATACTTGTCCTACAAAAATAGTCAAGGATTTCTGATAGTTCCGCATCATTCCAACTATTTTAAATACAAAGCCTTGCATCATTATATACTGACCTCTTTTTTGATATAGGCGGTTGACTGTTCAGAACAACTTAATATGACGGGCTTGCATGCCTGTGAAAATAAAAAGTGATGGCAAGAAGGTTCCGCCCATAAAAAAGATGAAAGCAGAATGAGTGATGCAGCCGCTTGCTTGCCTCACAAAGAAGGGTGGCTCGGAGTACTAAGAGCCACCCTTTGAGGGATGGCAAAAAAAGATGGTTTAGAGAAAGGAGGAAAAGCCTAAGCCATCTGTATATTTGTCATGAATCAAAGCCAGACCAACACTGGGATTCTATGTTCGTTAACCCTCTGGGATCAAACCCCGATGCCAGCAACCTGCCCTGACCTATAATTTTACAGAATCAAATTGCAAGCTAATTCATTGCTTGGCAATATAATATCTTGAGGCGTGCAATCGAGTTTTTTCGGTCCATACCATTTATTTTATTCCCACTCAAAATCCGGCTATAAACTATGTACAAAATTCAAACCGCCCAAGAAAAATTGCGATTTATTGAAAAAATGAGTAGCCCGGTTGTAGATTAGCTGAACAAATACATAATAAAATCAATTAATTCAACAGATTCGATTCAGGCACGCTATACACACTTTTCCCAAAGCAATCCCACCTTAAATATTGTGATCGGCCTAAGAGTTAAATGAAAGAAACCAAACCGCAACATGACAGCCACCCAACATAACCTTGTTTGGATTAACCTTGATTATCCCCCAATCCAGAACGCTTTCTCTAGATCGGTGAATTCTGATGTCGGTCCTTCATATTTGTTCCTACCAAGTTCCAACACATAGACGTAATCTGAAATCTTGAGCGCTTTGCGGATTTCCTGATCGACAAGAAGTATGGTGAGCCCGTCCCTATCGCGAAGATCCGTCAGCATCCGGTAGACTTCTTCTGAAAGCATCTTTGACAAACCCGCTGTAGGTTCATCAACCAGCAGCATCCGGGGATCGGACATGAGTGTACGTCCGATCTCCACCATACGCTGCTGTCCGCCGGATAGTTCGCCAGTCATCTGCTTGCGTCTTTCGCCTAAGATGGGAAAGCGCTCGTAGTTTTCCTCGATTTTCTCTCTGACACGTTTTTTGTCTCGGCGGAAAGTCCATGCTCCCAGTGCCAGGTTTTCCTCCACCGACATATACTGGAAAATCCCGGGCTGTTGCGGGATGTACGCTAACCCCTTTTGGATGCGCTTGTATGTTGGCGTCTCAAGAATGCTCTCCCCACCAAGCAGGATCTCACCAGCATTGGGTTTCAGGAAGCCAAAGACAGCTTTTAGCAATGTGGACTTGCCGACGCCATTGGAGCCCAGAATCGTTGAAATCTTGCCCTTCTCAGCAATAAGCTCAAGATCCTGAAGGATATTAAGGTCCTTGTAGTAACCCACATAGAGGTCACTGACTTCTAACATCTTTTGGCCGTCCCGTGTTTGTTCGTTTTGGGCCATTATGGTTACCCGTCTAAAAAGTGTTATTGTTCATCCTCATCCTCATCCCGACCGAGATAAGCCTCGATCACTACCGGGTCTTTTTTTACAACCTCCGGGTCCCCATCGGCAATTAGATCGCCGTTGTCGAGCACAAGGAGGCGCTTGCTGAGCGTGAAGATCGTATCCATGTCGTGACTGATGATAATGATCGCTTTGCCATCGCTGTTGACTCGGTATATGTATTGGAAAATAATTTCCATCAGCTTCGGGTGTACGCCGGCAAACGGCTCATCCAAAATCATGATGTCCGGATCGAGCATGAGCAGCCGGCCAAGCTCAAGAAGCTTTTGCTGGCCTCCGGAGAGCGCCTGGGCGTATTCATTGCGCAGATGTTCAATGGTCAGGAACTCCAGTACCTCCATGGCCCGCTTCCGGAAATCCCGCCGACGGGCTGTCGGGTTCATCGCAAGCGCCGGCACATAGAGATTCTCCATAACTGTCATGCGCCTGAAGGCGCGGGTCACCTGAAAAGTACGGCCGAAACCTGCCTGAGCCACTTTGTAAGGCGGAAGAGGATCGATCCGCTTGCCATTCAGATAAACCGTACCACTTGTCGGTTTGATCACCCCATCAAGGATATTTGTCAGTGTGGTTTTGCCGGCACCATTAGGTCCGATTAAACCGATCAGTTCCGAACCTTCAACCTTGAGAGAAACGTCTTTCAAAACCTGAAGCCCGCCGAAGTTCTTGTAGATGTTATTGATCTCAAGCTGGATCATACCGGCTCCTCCGTCTCCGCCTCAGCCACGTCTGTGCCGGCGGCCGCCACGCGCGTGGCCACAGTTTCCTGCTTTGTGCCTGCACGAGAAAACCATAACAGTATAGGGTGAATGAGCCCATTGCGCCAGAAACGTAGCGTGAGCATCAAGATCAAGCCAAAGACCACCAACCGCCAGATAGTCATGTCGATGGTGACCGATCCGATAGAGAAGCTACTGCGCAAGAACTCGAGCGTGAACGTAATGATAATCGCGCCAACCGCCGCACCAACGATACTCTCCAGGCCGCCAATAACCGCCATGGCGATCACGATGCTCATTTGCAAAAGGATCAGAATGTTCGGCGTGATGATCCCGACATAGTGTGCCTGTACCGCCCCGGCCGCCGCCGCCATCATTGAAGTGATGACAAAAACAAGAATTTTGTAGCGCACGGTGTTGACCGCAAGTGCAGCGGCTGCTTCTTCATCCTCACGGAGCGAGCGAATGAATAGTCCAAAGCGTGAACGCTCCAGCCAGATCATAATGGCCATGCAAAACAGGAAAAGAAACAGCATCACAAAATAAGGCGGCACTTTGTCAAATGCACCGTACGATTTTCCGAAAATCGTTAGTCCGTCACTGAACAACGGCGCCAGTTTCAGTCCGGCTTGTCCGCGCGTTATAGAAATCTCGGCGCTGATCGCTGCACGCAGGATTTCCGAGAAACCGATGGTGAATAGGGCCAGATATGCAGCCCGCAGGCGTAGAACCAATGCACCAATCAGAAATCCGAAGAGGCCGCCCAACAGGATACCCAGAAGAATGCCCCAAAAAATGGGGGGTTGGGAAACGACAACATCGGCGGGCCAGTTTTGTTTTGCGATATCAAGGCAGCTCAGCTTACCCGAGGTTACCCCGATGGGATCGAGGAAGACAAGGTAAATGTCCCCCAGTTTGAACTCGCTGCAAATATTGGTCGGCGCGCTGGTAATGTAAATATAATTGCTAAACAGACCGGTGGAATAAGCGCCGATGGCCATGAAAGCCATGTGTCCAAAAGAGAACTGACCGGCGTAGCCCCCGAGAAGCGACCAGCTCGATGCAAGGATGGCGTAAAATAGTGCCGTAATCCATAAGTGCATAATGTAATCGTAATCCGCTCGATTATAAATGAACGGAAAAGCGAACAGGAAAAGGACAGTCAAAGCACCGGCGATATGTGGTATGCGTTTTTTCATTGTCGGCGTCCGAAAAATCCTGTGGGCTTAAGTAAAAGCACCAGTGTCAGAACGATCATTCCATATGCGGGAATATAGGAGCTGGCCCGCGTGGGGTCGGGAACACAGCCGGTCCCCACAGCTTCAATAATGCCGATCATTAGACCGCCTATGAAAGCGCCGGGCAGAGATCCCAAGCCGCCCACGACAATGATCACGAAAGAGCGAAGGGTGGGAAGCATGCCCACTTGCGGCACCCAAGAGAAAGCCTGCACCAGTGTCGCTCCGGAGAGCGCTGCCAGCACCCCGCCGAGTGCAAAAGCCAGCGTATTCATGGTGTCGGGATTAATGCCGGCGACTGCCGCAGCCTGACGATCCTGGCTGACCGCCCGAAGCGCCTTGCCGGTCCAGGTACGGTAGAGAAAGAGCAGCAGAAGCACAAGCATGAGTACGGAAATGATCGCAGCGGTTAAACGCGGATTGGAAATTGATATGGTATCGAACAGCGTCAGGTTGCCTTTGCTGGTCTTTATGATCCAGGCGTCGGCCATACTTGGAATTCTGAGAATGGGGAAATCAAAGTACCGTCTGGCTTTTACCGGATTGGCCCCGGCAATGGCCTGAACAAAGTACTGAAGGAAAAAAGCCAGGCCAAATGTTACCAGGATTCCATATTCGATGGGCCTATCGACTTTTCCTTTGTACATGGGCTGCAAAAAGATACGATCGAATGTTATACCGAGGGCAAAAGTGATCACGCAAGCCGCCATAAGCCCAAAAATCGGGTGGCTCCCAGGAAACCAAGTGGTTGTAAAGTAATAAACCACCATGCCGCCGACCATATAGAATTCGCCATGGGCAAAACTGACAACGCCAAGTATGGAAAAGATAAGGGACAGTCCTAAAGCCATGAGACCATAGATGACTCCCATGATGAGACCGTTGGTGATCAGGGAGGCAACGAATCTCCCATTTGTGATGCATGTATTGCCGGGATCAGCGAGTGCGAACGCCCAAACAAGAATAGCGATAATAATGAGGCCTGACAAAACATTCCAGGACGTTCTCAAGCGTGGGGCAAAATACCAGAGAGGCAAAAGTCCAATGGGGCCTGTTGCAGCGCCGATGCTGGCGCCGGCCAGTCCCGCCCGGGAAACGGCGAGATTTTTGCGCAGAAAAATTCGCGGCGTAACAATACCTCCGACCGACCCCCAAACGATCAACCACAAAACAACGCTCCAAAAAATTGCTGAATGTTCCATCGGCCCTCTTGCCCCTCGCATGCCGGTTCACCCATATGGCGTGAGACCATAAGGATTGGGATCGGAGGCAGGGCAAGGCGGTCCTGCCTCCATATAATAATATTTCTCTTAACTACTATTTTACAAACACTGCATCACCCGTCCTATATTTTTGCGGATAGACCACGAACGCTTCGGTGGAATCCTGACCACTCTTTTGATATTGTACCATTGTGATCGCTGGATCGGGGAACTGATGCCACCATTTAGCATCCATGTTGTTCTTTTCAGGCGGATTGCTCCGGTTGTAAGGGAAGGTGATGGTGCCAAGAGCGCCCACGTACTTGATTTTTTCAAGGGCGGTTATGATGGCTTGTCCTTCGGTGCTGCCGGCTTCATTGATCGCCTGAGCAATGATTCGGATCGAGTCATAAGCCTCAAAAGCATAAGACTCGGGTACTTTTTTCCCGGTCTTTTTCTTGTAACTTTCCAAAAACGACTTGGCCACGTCGTTATAGAGCTGGGGCGGCATTCCGACGCGCATCATGAATCCGTAATTTCCATCCGGAACGTTGGTCCAGTAAGCCTTGCTTTCCAGGGCAATCTGGTCGCATAGCATCGGCAGATCTTGGGGTCCAATACCGGCATCGGCCGCCTGTTGGGTGAAGTTATAGCTGGCCTCGCCGGTTAATATCACAAAGATCATATCCGGCTTTTGCGCTTTCATACGTTCAATGATGCTGGCAAAGTCCTGCGTGCCGATGTCAACAGGGAACATAGCAGATTTGATTCCTGCTTTTTCAAGTATCTTTACCGATGCTTCTGCATTTGGTCTACCGAAGTCGGTATTCTCAACGATCATCGCGACCTTTTTAACACCGGGCACGGCCATTGCAAATTTCGCTTGGAAATCTGCTACTTCGGAGCTTAGCGGCGCTATGCGGAAAACCTCCGGCAGCTTGCTATTGGTGATTTCATCACTCCATGTTTCGGCGAATACCACGGGAATGCCGCGATTGTGGGCGACTTGGCCCGCCGCAACACCCACCGAGCTGTGATAGCCACCACCGACAGCCACCACGTTGTCCTGGCTGATGAGCTTTTCCATCACGGCGATGCCCTTTTCCGGCAGACCTTCCGTGTCGCCGATGATCAGTTTGACCTTGCAGCCGAGTATACCGCCCTTGGAATTGATCTCATCAACCGCGATGTTCATCGCATCACGCATGGCTTCGCCACCTGTCACCGATCCCGGAGCCGAAAGCGGAGCCAGACCGCCAATCTTGATGGGGCAATCCTCAGCTGAGGAGCTGCCACCCCAGAGGATAAAAATCGCGGCGGATACCATGACCAAAAAAACGCAACATCTTGATTCTTTTCATCTTACTTTCCCTCCTTTTAAGTTGTGGGATTGTTGATTACAGACTCGAACCTCGAGAACTCTGGGGTTCATAGTCTTTGAAACGACACTTAGCATTCAGCTTCTATCTCCATCCTTTCAAACAGCTTCTCAACTCGTTTCAATTTCATGACGGCCTCATTTCCCAATGACTTCACAACCTCCGAAAGAAGCGCCTCTACATAGATAACCGCAGAGGTTAAAGGATTAAAAAAGTAAGGCCCTTTGCCGGAAGCGATGAGAGTGTTTTTCGTTTCAGCAGCCAATGGAGATGAATAACTGTCAGTGATTGTCACAAGATCCGTTCCCTGCCGTTTAACTTCGCGACAGGCGGCAACGGTATCCTTCGTGTACGGTCTAACACTAATGGCAAGCAGCAAATCTCCCCGCCCTAAGGGAGCCAAATCCTCTGCCAAGGAGTGGCCCGGTTTTCCGAGAGCGACAACATTGTTGCGAATCAAACTGAGATAATATGCCAAGTAGAATGCCAACGAATAAACACTGCGAAGGCCAAGAATGCAAACATGTTCGGCTTCAATGATCAAATCAACGACTTCTTCGAATCTATTTTGGTTATGACTTTCCAGCGTAGCCATGACATTTCCCCATTCTTCGTGCACGACTCGCTGCAACGTTGAATCATCGGTTTCGGTCCTCGAATGGGCGGATTGCAGAAAGCTTTTTACCTGGGCGCTGTAATAGTGGGGTCCTTCCTTTAAGTGCTGTCGAAAGATGTGCTGGTAACCGGGAAAACCCTTAAACCCAAGTCTCTGAGCGAGCCTTGTCACTGTAGACGTGTTCGTGTCATGCTCTGCTGCAATTTCTGAAATCGATTTAACAGCCGCTTCGGCGGGTGAGTCCAACATTTTTTTCAAAATTTTCAGGGAACGAACACCAAATCGCTTCTGGTACCCCTTTTGTATAATCTCTACATACTTTTGTCTCAGTTCTTCAAGATTTCGTGGAGATCTACTATCCATGATTCATAAGGCTGACAAATTGGTTTTACCGGTTTTCCTTTAATTGATCTTTGCTGACATGTTATATGTAAAAGCTTGTTCCTCATCCCCGGCAACATAAACTCTTGAATGAATGGCATCTGATGTCACGAGAAACAACGCGGTGGCCAGGTTGTTCTCTTTGTCCGGATCGTCTGGATCCATTCGATAAATAGGTAGTTCTGGATTTTCGATGTTGTAAAGCATAAGGCGTATGCCATCAAAACTGGGCGGGTTAGATAATTTCCTGCAAAGATCATCGATCCAAATTTGACGTGCAGCCGATGAGCGTGTTATTCGCTGTTTCGAGTTTCGAAACCGGGGGTGAATGAAATGATTTGTATGACCGTAAGAAGAGTGCAATCTTACCATGCTCACATCATCGGGGGTATATTCAATGCTGATGACATCCTTCCCTCCCGTTTGAGCAAGCATGTGATGGAAACTTCCGGCTCGATGACAGCCTTTAAGGGTTGAAATGACCTCATCCAGGCTCCGGCAATCCAGTATCGCTCTAGATAGAAGCTGGCGCGGAACCCCATCACCATATTCAAGACTACGTATGTTATCTACAAGTTGGACGATTCCAGCAGAATTTACAGCAAATGTATGTCCATTGATGGAAGCGGGATAGGTGAAAGCGGTGAAACCTAGATTGTTGCTTTCAGGCTCCCTCTTTGAAATGAAGCAGTGTGGGCGCAGCTTGGGGTCACCATCCTCATTATGTCCCAACAAAATACCTTCAGGTGAAGGCACACAAACGGTGGTGCAGCCGTCACTGATGAAAGGAGAGAGATCTCCACGGCAATTCCAAAGAAACACATAAGAAAAAGGGAGTTCGCATCCGTCGGCGATGCCGGCCAATTCGTCTATGTAATGAGGAAATGTGGAACGAGCGGCATTTTCCATGTTTTTTAACCTCTCGCTGCCGATCCAAGCCCTCAAGAATTGCCAAGGCTTGGAAGTCAAAACATAATCGTGCATTATTCTCCGGGAACGCTGTCCTATGATAAAACCGGCTTGATAATTGTCTTGAGGTATATTGAGTTCTTCGTACATTTGTTGGCTCACATGCCTCAAAGGCTTCAGGTGATGTTGGGGGGGGGACGTAATAAGTTCATTCGGTTTACCGTCTTCAACGATTTGAGCTTCATCCATGAACAATAGTCCTGGGCCTGTTTGAAGACGAAACTCATTTTAAGATTCAAGACAACCACCGCCATTCCTTTTCGGCGATAGCCTTCATGATGTTGAGCACTTTAAAACCGAAGGGCGCTGTGTACAACTCAAGCTCACTGCTAGCACAAGTTAAAATTAAAGTCAACCTTTTTTTGCGTAAATAACTTATTACGCATATTTTTTTGCGTAGATATAATATCGAAATCAACCAGCGAGCAGTTGAAATATTCCCATTGTATGGAAAGAATGCAACTTGTCTGCCTGTGTGAGATGTAAATGAGGGAGTTTATATTCGCTTGCCCTTGCAAAAGAGGAGGATTTTTTCTGGATCAATTAATTGCCTTTTTAATTTGAATTGTGCAACGGCTATCAATACACAATTCGTCGTGTTAACAGACAGTTATAGATTGGCCTTACAAATACACAAGCAATTGGACAAAAAATGCCATATTGAAAAACCTACCTCCCTCGTCCTACAGTTACCGTATTTTTCCGGCACGAAGTATGAGTGACCACTCTGGAGATTAGTTATGGCAGCTATATTCGAATGCTGCTGAATGCTGTCGGTTGTAAATGCGCTGGCTTGATACCTGGTTTAACCTGTATGCGGCCTTGAAGGGATTTTTTGAATATTCTATCTACACCTCTAGCTTTATAAGCCTCTCTATGTTTTGCCGTCTGCCTGGGAGTGCAAAAAGCCCATGCAGGTTAAAAAGATTGTTGCCCACACTAAATTTTACAGGATAATGACTGCCATTATCCGTGCCTACAACAGCTCCAATATCGTTTTTGTCAGTATCATACACATCAGTAACGCAACCACGGATTCGTTCTCCACGAAAATAATCCACAAGCGCCATACATAACCATATGAATTGCTGAAATATTAATCTTTCGGTTTTTAAAATTGTATCTTTTATCGCCTAAAATGACAATCGTCTCTATCCCTTATGATATGACGGTTTCTGCATTTTTCTGGAAATCTACCGCCCTTGATCGCACCGCGAATGTAAAAAGCTGCAAAAAATCTTAAATAGGCCTTTTCCGCCTGTCTAGACGTGGAAAAAGCCTATTTTCCAATAAAATTTAAGGAGGTGAGAAATATGGCACAACCTGAAAAACGATTTAAAGCCGGCAGCTGTGAGGCAGCAGTCTTTGAAAACGAGATAACCAGAGATGGCAATACAATAACGGTAAAAAAGGTAGCGATACAGAAAAGATACAAAACCCAAGATGACGAGTGGAAAAGCACGCACAGTCTTGACCAAAACGACATTCCAAAGATGATGTTGGCTTTATCAAAGGCGTACGAGTACCTGACATTGAGAGAGGACAAACAAGACGAAGTTGCTGTAGAAGAGCTGTGACTTGGCCGGCTCCGGCCATTTTTTTAATTTTTTTTGAATGGAATTTTTTAAATTTATCGATTGAAGAGGATAAAAAACATTTGATTCTGAGGTTGAATCTGAAGCGCTTGATAGCAAACAGCAACGTGGCCGATATTCACCAGTAAAAGGCCGAATCCCGTAACATGTAAAGAGTTTTAATCATGGCATTTGTCTTTTAAGAAAGCGGTTCATCAGTGTATGCGATATTTGCCTCTTCAGATTTATAAAGCGGCAATTGTTTCCCCGCCCGGATATCCTCAACCCAATTCGGATTTAATAACAAAGATTTTGCGCTAAGCACTATATCTGCGTCTTTTAATGCATCTTCTGCGCTGGGCCGATCAAAAATTTTGCCGCATATCATTATTGGTAGATCTGTGACTTCTCGGGTTATTTGCGCCATATTTTGGTTCGTGCCAAACACATTAGCACTGTAATCATAAGTGGAAACTGAAATCGCATCAATAGGCTCTTTTGATAACATCTTAATGATCTGTTGCAACTCAGATTTACTCTCAAACAAAGAAACATCCATATCGGCCACGCCCCAGTTGGAAACTCTGAATGTCAACAGTCGATCCTCAGGAACGACCTTGCGCACAGCAACAATGATTTCATGGGCGAAACGGTACCGATTTTCCACAGATCCTCCATACCCATCGGTTCTTTGATTCGAATAAGAAGATAGAAAATTATTAATCAGATACCCGTGCGCTCCATGTATCTCAATGCCGTCAAAACCTGCCTCAACCGCGCCCTTGGCTGTCTCGACAAAACCCAAGATTACATGTTCGATATCAAAATGGCTCATCTCATCCGCAACAGGATATGGTGAATTTGTTAGCGGATTATCCTGCGTTGGCGCAATGGGGCTTGGTGCAATGACACGATTGGCAGGATTTATCTCCGGCCACGCCATGCGACCACAATGAAACATCTGCATGATTGCAACAGCACCTTCTTTTTGGATTGCTTTGACCACCGGCTTCCAGGCGTCAATCTGTCGCTGGGTAACTAACCGCGACTGTTTGGGATACCCTTGGGCACTCTCATAATCGGTAACAATTGCTTCGGTATAAACAATTGCCGCTCCGTTTTTTGCCCGGCGAACCAAAAAATCCAACACGTCCTGACGTGGGATACTGTCTGCCGGGGACGACATTCGCGTCATAGGGGCTACGCCGATGCGGTTTTTTAGCTTAAAACTTTTTAGTGTAAAGGGCGAAAAAAGAATGTCCTTGTCCATAATTGACCCCATATCAATTGTTGAGAAGATTTATGCTTTCACGTAAACACCCTTTGTCTCGCTTCTGATCTTGCCCTGCTTTTTTAGCTTATAAACAAGATTATGGATTTTTTTATTGTCATATCCTGTCTTCTGATTGATTGTTGCCATGTTAGCGCCTTTTTTGTACCTCTTTATAATTCCAAAGACCGCATCGGCTGCAGTGGGCTGTTTTGCAGCTTTCTTTGCCGTTGCTTTTTTTGCAACTGTCTTTTTTGCTGGCGTAGCTTTTGTCTGAGCCTCCAGCTTTCCAGCTATACTTTCAACGTTTTTTGCTGCCTTCATCAGGTCATCGGCTACTTTT
>PVMK01147110.1_pt1 | contig 13505 bp, 6 predicted proteins | sample 1853481 | NCBI WGS metagenome assembly PVMK01 (sample SAMN08533507, study PRJNA380276) | Marine sediment metagenome, whole genome shotgun sequencing project. | reverse complement strand
CCTGGAACTTAATCCAAATCATCACTGGGCCAAAAAGATGTTAAAAAGTCTAGCCAGTGGTTCAGGAGCTTAATTCAACAAAAGCAATTGTCTGTTATATGGATAAAATCTATATTCTTGTTCCTCAAAGGATACTGTAACAAGAATATTTTAACCGGATTGTTTCAAGCAAGCCCGCCCTTTCCCGCTTAAAAACAGAATTTCAATTGGCGGGGCGGAGCGATACAAACAGGAAGATAAATCATAATTGCCGGGAAGCCCCTCGCTGCGCGGTAATTATGATTGTTATAGTAAAAAAATGCAGAAACAAACTAATTTAAACCACACAACACACAGAGAGAGATCATGACAGACCTCAAATCAATTTCTGAAATCTTGATCACTAAGGGTAAGGTGCGCGGCAAGCCGGTTGCAATCAGTTTGTTTCGTGACAACATTCCTGAGGGATATGAGCCCATTCAGGACGAACCCTGTTCCATTGTGAGCACTGCCATGGATGAAGGCAAAAATGTCTATTTTGACGCCGATCACCACGACTGCTGGGTGGGGGTCTACCACGCCGGCATGGTTCCGGGCAAAAAAGAGATTATTTCCGGTGAATATCTGTCAGCAACAACCAACTTTTTTACTTATGAGGGCGCTGCCCGCTTGAAAGCCGGAACCCGTAATCTGCCGCCGGGTATGGCTAAGGCCATTGGAGCTGCACCCCTTGATGCTGTTCCGGATGGCGTTAAAGTTGACTGGATTGTGGTTGTCTGCAACCCCCATAATGCCAACAATATCGCCGGCTGCAGGGTTGTCAATGACGGCATTCTGCCTCACGCTGTATTCGGAGCCTCCCTTTGCGGTGACCTTTTTTCCTTGCCTTGGCACGAAAAAAATATTGTGGTTACCTCCGGCGATTTTGGCGGACGGATGCACAACCGCATCAAACAGGACCAGCTCTTTGTGATTGTTCCGATTGAATTTGTCGACTACCTGCCAAAGATGCTGGTGGATTTGAAATTTAATGTCAATGCTTCCATGGCTATCACCAAACCGTCCCGTTCAAAATTGTCTCAAGCTCCGAAAAAGGAAAAGCAGTCAGAAGCAACATTGCCGGCAGTCCTTCAATTTGGCATGGATTGGGATGAGGAAGCCCAAAACCTTATCAAAAAGGCCCCGGAAGGAATCATTGAGATGGCCATTACCAATGCTGAAGATTATGCCCGCCAAAAGGGCTATGCCAAGGTCACCCGAACATCGCTGGCCGAACAAATGGAAGAGATGGGAATGAACCTTGATCAAATGCTCGGCTGACCGGCATTTTTCGCGCCTCAGTCCTGTCGGGAACAGCCACATAGCAACCTACCATAATGAGTGGCCACAAATTAAGACTTAGGGACATTGTAGAATTTCCGAATTTATTTAGTATACGGTTTCAAATTAGCCGGAAGTCCTGTAATTCTGCAAGTTTCCCTGCTTATAAAAAAGTTCAGAAAAAGACATCTTGACAATACCAGATTGCTGTAATAACTTTTTCTTAATTTATCCAAAAAATCAGTTTTAAACTCACACAAAAGGAGGAATGGCATGAAAATAAGAAATATTTTCCTGGCTACAGCAACTGTCTTTTTTATCCTCTCTCTCTCTTCCCTCTCCCCAGGCGCGGAAAAGGCACAACCCACTGGACCCTACGATTCTCTCAGAGATTACATTAAAGCCCTGGAGGCAAGAGGCAGGCTATTAAGGATAAAAGAGGTGGACCAGGATAAATATGAGGGTACTGCCTTTATCTACAAGATGCTGGACAATCTGGGGGTTGAAAGGTCTCCTGCTGTTATGTTTGAAAAAGTGAAGATCAACAACAAACTGATGGAAGGTCCAGTGCTGGCAAATATCTACTGCGGGTGGGATACCGCGGCCATGGCCTACGGAGTGAAAAATATAACTGACGATCAGGGAGAAATGTTCAGGGCAGTGGTAGACAGGATCGCAAGTCTTGCTGATAAAAAAACCGACACCTGGAAGAAGATAGAGCCCGTCAAAATTGACAAAAACAAGGCCCCTGTAAAAGAAGTAATTATAATGGGAGATGATGTAGACCTCTACAAATTCCCCTGGTTTAAAAACAATCCCGGAGACGCGGCCCAGTATGTCAACACCGGTTCAGTTATCATGGTAGATCCCGAGTTGGGAAGGAATGTGGGAACCTACCGTTGTCAGGTAAAAGGGAAAAACAAGATCGGCGTCAACCCGGAATACCGACAGCATGGCTGGCAGTTCATGATGAGGGCAATGAAAAGGGGAGAAAAAGTGATGCAGGCCGCTATTGTTATTGGGGTAGACCCTATCACCTGGGCCATGAGTTCATCCAAGCTTGCAGGCTTGGGTGATGATGAACTGGCCCTGGCGGGAGGCTTCAGAGACAAACCTGTGGAGGTTGTCAAGTGTGAGACCAGCGACCTCTACGTTCCTGCCCACGCAGAGATAGTAATTGAAGGCGAGATGCCCATGGACGTAGAGACTGAAGGTCCCTATGGTGAAATGTTCGGGTACATGGGCAAGCAGCACAAAAACTTTTATATGAATATAAAGGCAATCACCCATCGTAAAAATCCGTGGGTTATCAACTCTTTTACCGGGGTCACCAAACCCACCCACATGATACCCTGGCAGGTAAGCTCGTATCTTAAATTAAAAAGACTGATTCCCAATATGGTTGGCTTTTATTCCCCCCGAGAGGCAATTGGGTGGTCTATCATCAGCATTGATAAAAAACTCCCGGGTGAGGGCATGTTAGCAGGTCAGCTCGTGGCCGCAGCCCGTTTTCTGGGAACAGCAAAGATTGTCGTTGTAGTGGATAAGGATATCGACGTAACCAATATGACCCAGGTGCTTCATGCCATGGCTACCAGATGGCAGCCTCATCCGGCAAGCCTCATCATACCCCAGACCTGGACCATACCCTTAGATCCAAGTTCACCAGAGATGTTTGTTACCAGTAAGATAGTAATCGATGCTACTCAGCAGCTTCGCTCTGAAGGGGGACCGGTTTCATGGCAGCCTGTAAGTCGTGTTATCCTAGAAGAGAAAGCCCCGGAGTCTTTTGAACTGGTGGAAAAGAAATGGGATGAATACTGGAAAGAGTGGAACAAGTGATGCTCTCCGTCTATCAGGCAGGACGTCCTGGAAAATTCCGTAAGTAAGTTTGACCAGAGTGAAAACCCCGCCATTTATGGCGGGGTTTTCTTTGTCCTGGAGCTTGCTGAGAGCCGGTCTTTTGCAGTCCATACCCAGATTCCCAGCAGGATATCAAAAGTTCCCTTTAGCAGGAAGGGACTCTGACATGAAATATTATCAAAAAGATAGCCACACAGCTGCAGGAAGAGGATGATACCAAGGGTTCCCATGGTATTGAGCCCTCCCAGCACGCTGCCCCGCATCGACTCGGGGGCCGCATCTGAGGCCAGGGTATTTGTAGCCACTATCGCTCCGTTCTTCCCCAACCCCAGGAGACATACATAGATAAACATCATATTTGAAAAAGGGTTTTCTGTTGTGGCCATAAGAAAATAGCCTATTCCCGCAAATAAGAGTGTGATAATGAGGACAGGGATGCGCCCAATGCGATCAAGCATTACACCCAACACGGAAAAACTTATAATACTGAAGAGTCTGCCCACCATCAGGAACATTCCTCCTCGTACTGTGGCTTCAATGGGGGTATATCCAAATTTGCCGGCAACACTCACCATCCAAACAATAAGGAGGGTTGAGGGTATAACAAGATCGGCACGGCTGACAAATGCCGCGACATAACTTACCTTTAAGGTAAAGCTCTTTGAAACCACATGATAGATTTCCCTAACCCCGGCCTTTTTGATCTTGTCCTTTGGCATCCTGTCCTTCAGACCAAGTTTCGCAACAAGTGTCCCTAAGAGGCCTAAAAATCCCCCAACGTATAAAATCCCCAGAATTCCTATTTTGGCAGCAAGCTGGGTACAAATCCCGTATACGGTCAAGGCTCCCAGAGACATCATGATTGCATTCAAAGCCATTCCTTTCCCTCTACTTTTCTCAGAGGTATAGTCCACTACCATAGTGACGAATTGGGGATGGCTTAATACCATGCCGATGCCGATTACAAAACGAATCACAAGGATTAAAAACAGCTGTCCGCCTACAGAGTCTAAACCTAAAACAAGGTTAATAATCCTACTGTGACCAAAGAGGACGTAGAAAACACTGCATAAGATAAACCCTGCAATCACAAGAATTCTGCGGCCGTACTTGTCTGAGGCGACACCCACCAGCCCAATTAGTAGAAGGGTGGCAATCTGGCTCATGTTCTGCAATCCTGAGTTAATGGATCCAGCCAGTTCTTCAGGAATCCCAATAGTTTCTTTTAAAAATACAGGCTGAATCACCGCCGGGAGAGCCATGAGGCAGCCCATAATCCAGGTAGTTAAATAGAGGTTGAAAAAATTGGCAGGTGTCAATCCTGAGGGAATATCAATCCCGGCAAATTTCTTACTCGAACCTTCTTTCATTGGACCTTTTTCCATACGCCACCTTTAAACCACAGAAGTTAGGGAACAGGGAGCAGAATATTTGACAGAAGTGTCATGGATGTCCGCTACATGCCTTGGCACGTAATGTTAACTGAGCGGATTGTTAAGGTTACTCATGGTAATAGTGACACCCACCCTTGAATTGATATGAATTGAACACTAATAGCGGTATGTTTGAGCTTCCAGACCTCCAAAAAATCATATGTAAATGAGACGATGTGCAGGTTTGAATATTATCGAGTAGATAGTGCGGCGAGTAAAAATCGCGTCACATAGACGCTCATCTTAGCCATTTACTAACACCCTTGAATTTAAGCCTTGGGCGCATTGACTCTATGCCTTTGATCTATGGCCACCAACCCGCAGTCAGCCGCTTACCAGGTTAGATCTTCACCATCCCATCGGGTGAAACTGCCGGCGCGCTCTGGTGTGAGCGCATCAATCACTTTAATCATGCCAGCTATACTCATTTTAATCGGCACCCTGCCGCCCTTCACCAGTCCATGATCATCAGCGCCCTTGGTTTCCTTTTTGTCCACAAGGCCCGGTGATAGCAAAGCAACAATCAACCCTTTATGTTTGATATCCTTGGCAACCTGACTCTGACCGATATTCAGCGCCGCTTTTGACATGCTATAGAAATACATGCCCGGCCCTGACCTCATGGTCACTGAGCCCAGCAGGCTGGAAATCGATACGATTTTTTTGTGCCGGCTCTGTGCAACACTGTCGGCAAAAGCCTCAGCCATCTTCAAAGCACCCAGCGAGTTGGTGCGGAAATATTCCTCAGCCAATGCATAGTTAAGCTGGCCGAAGATTTGTTGCATAAACGTGTCGTCGGTCAAAGTATGACCGGCATTATTGATGAGCACATCAATCGGCTGTTTTTTATATTTTTTGGCAACTTTGTCAATCATATCGTGGCGTTTCACATCAATCTGCTCAATAACCACGTTTTTGTTCTCAGCGGCAAAGGCCGCAAGGTTGGCTTCTTTACCCGGAGTACGACAGGTGGCAATCACTTTCCACCTCTTGGCGGTATACTGCTTGACGAACTCAAAACCTAAACCGCGATTCGCGCCGGTAATCAGTACCGTTGGCACATAGTTCTTGCCATGGTCATCGGCCTGAACGGTTTGAGACTGCAAACCAGTGACAATAAAGCCCATCAGCATCAAGCCCAGCATAAAGCTCCGCGTTATACTTGCTTGCCCATTTTTCTCGATATTGACCATGTTAGATACCCCTTTCTAGAGATACGTTGTAAGTTGTTGTTCTGATAGACATTGCTTTCAGATAGGGGAAGTATAAGAAGAACTCGCTTGTGTGTCAATAAAATATAATATTGTACCACCTCTGGTGTTCACAGCTGATCAGCTACCTATGATTCGGTTTCTGAAGATTTGCCAACAATAATGCTATTGATATTTTTGAGCAAGCTAATCTGAGTTTTGAAGAAAAGTCTCACACAGATTCACACACAGAAATATGAATTATAGGCAGATGTCCTGATTTTGGATATTTTTAAGGCTTTTCAGGAGGAAAATTGATTTTATTTATTTGTTAGGGATTTAAGAATTTCCAAGGACACAATCAAAATCAACATAACTTCAGATATCTTTAACGTTTTAGAGGAGGTCGAAAGTAAAGATTAGCGATAATAATTTAAATTATTATCAGATTGAAAAAAGCATATATCATTATGATACATAAGAAAAGCAGATGATCGTAAAATCACTTTTTTCATACTTCCTCCGTTTATTATAATTACTGTTTTAAGTTAGCGACAAACCGTCAGAGGAATAGCAGGCATACCCCTTACCATCAACTTTATAGCAGTATAGAATAGCGCTTTTAAACAAAAGGGTTCTGGCGATATTACTATTTGTCTTCGGTGCTGACCTCGGCGGCTGTGGTCAGGTTTTTGACGAATCCGGGAACGAGTGCATAGGGGGTGCTGACCAGTATTTCCCCTGGATTGAGCTGCATAAAGGTTCTTACCCCGTGATCGCCGCAGGTGAAGATCGGTTTGTTTTCGACATAGGCCGTGGAGCAAGCAATGCATCCTGCGGAGCCGGCAGAGCCCGTTATTATGTTGCCGGTCTCGTAGGTGTAGGCGGCAGCGAGCCTCGAGGTTTGTTCGCCATTGACTGGAAGAATGACCAGGTCGGGCATTTCGACCTTATCGAGGGGGCCGATGATAAGGCCCTCGTACCGCTTGATGAGCGGCGGATAGTTGCTCCTGCTTTTGCCCATCTCCCAAAACGTTCTGTAATGCCGTCCCTTGCCGACCACTTGAGCTGCAACCAGGGCCTCGTGCATCTCTTGCTTAGTCACTTTTACTTTTCTATTGCCAAGGCCAAAGAGCGAGGCGCCGCCGCAGGTGATCGATTTGGCATTGAAGAATACAGGGTCGGCCGCTGCTGCACAAACATTTCCGCACAGTGCGCACCAGAAGGTGGGCCCCTCTTCGGTCTCCATGCCTTCGAGCGGTGCGTTGGCGTATTTCATCGCCACAATAGGCTTTTTAATGCCAAGCAACTCCTTGAGCGCAGCGTCGTTCTTTTGATTATCCAATTCAATAAGCTCGTCGCTTACGCTCACTGCTCCGGTGGGACAAAAAGCAATGCAATTGCCGCACCCGGTGCAAAAGGATGACACGTAAAATTTATCGCCCCGCTGGGTTGCCGCCTGGTACGGACAGTTGGACACGCAAGACCTGCACTGGGCGCAAAGATCATTATTAATAGTAGCTTTCATAGCTAACTCCTTCGTATATAGTTCAGGTTAATGACATATTCACATGTTTTGAATTCCGGGGACAGTATACTTAATTTACTGTACCTGTTGAAAAGGGGTAGATTTATTTTCACCGCCTTTCATTTTTCAACATAACTCCTGATAACCTCATCAAATCGGTGTCCGTGGATAGTCAACAATAGCGATAATAATATTGAATATTCTACTTCAAAAATAGTTAATATTACCAGAAGTATTTTTGAATCATTTTCAGTGAAAACCGAGTTAAACTTCTGGCACGTACTATTGACTTTAGGTTTTGTTAAGGTTACATGTGTTTATGTAACTTATGTTGTGTTTAATAAAAAAAGGCAGAGCTAAACCACACCTTTTTTTATTAATAATATTAGCCTGCTGTTTCAAGTTCATAGAAAGGCTCTATGGTAAACGGCTGGGAGGCCTGAAAGGGCTTATTGTCAAGCAAATGATGATGATAAAGACATCTCTCTTAATTTCCTTATCTTTTCATAGAGTTCAGGGCGTTCAGCAGAAATCCTGATCTTATGACGCAGGATCGAGCCCCACAAAAGTTTGGGTGTTGTGTACTGGCTGAAGGTGCCTTTTAAAACCTCATTTTCAATAAGCGCAAACAGGTAATCAACTTCATCATCCGTGTACACAGGTACAAGCGCATACCCCTGGGCAACCACTAAATAGTCGTCAGTGTTAAACTCAAAGGATTGCTGCCACCATCCGGTGTACTGTTCAAATCCATTTTTTTCCTCCAGCTCTTTTGCAACTGCATTTCCGGCATGATAACCGCACATAAGCCCTCCCTGCACCTCAACCTCAATATAGGCTGCGGCATCACCCGCAACCAGCACATTGCCTTTATGGGGAATTTTTAATGTGTCAAAGGCTTTAAGTGAACAAGCGTGTTTATCAAGGACTTTCGACCCTGCAAATTTTTTAGAGAGAGGGCTGTCACTGGCAACCATTCTAAAGATTTCATCGGGCATGCGGGTTTTGCTGGCCATTATGGTTATTTCCACAGTTTCCGGGCCATAAAAGGAAGGCCCAACCAGAACCGCGGCATAAGAATGGTATGCCTGGCCGAAATAAAAGTTCCAAGTGGCGGGTTCATACTCGTGAAAGCCTTCAACAATATATTTTATTACAAGCCCTGTAAAATAATGTTTTCTACCCTCGTTTAAGCCCAGGATAGAGGCAGTGGGTGTATTAACCCCATCTGCTATAATCGCTTTTTTAGCAGTTACTTCTGATTTTTTCCCCTGGCAGGTAACATGCGCGGTAACCTCTTTTCCGTTATCTTCAGCCATGTACACCGAAGTCCCCAGCATAAAATGTACACCAAGCCCTTCACATTCACCAAAGAGACCCTGGAGCAGTTTTTCTTTCTCAAATTTTATGCCGATTGGGGTTTTTTCAGGTCCTGCGAAAATGATTTTATGGCCTTGTGGAGAATAAAAATATTTTTTGAACATCTCAATTGTTTTACCACCATAGGCTACTTCGAAATTATTTTTTGGGAAAATGATCTTTCCATCTGTAACCCTTAGTGATTCATGCTCATATCCCTCTTCCATGATAAAATGGGAACAGCAGGCGCGCCTGATAATGGAAGGATCTTTTTTTCTCTCAATTAACAGTACCTTAAGACCTTTTTCAGCAGCGGTTTTTGCTGCCATTAGCCCTGTTGGACCACCTCCTGCCACTATCACATCGTAGGTCATTTCGTCTCCCTAAGATAAACATGGTTTAAAGAGAAGCGTATATATAATGTGATGGGGTGTCAAACTAATTTAGAACGCAGAGAAAATGACCTAACCCCCAAAAGTTGAGCCACTTTTTGTGATAGAATAGAGCAAACAGAATTAGATAAGTAGTTGAAAACAATATTTAAAAGCATTAAGGTACTAATACTTCTGTTAAATATTATTCTCTCTGTTCTCTAATTTTTGTAGTTTAAAGGTGGTATATGGGAAAAGGTCCAACGAAAGAAGGTTCGAGTAAGAAATTTGCCGGGATTGATATTCCCTCAGGATTGACACCTGCCAATTTTTTCAACCTCTATTTAACTACCTGGATTATGGGTTGCCTCATGGCTCTCCCGGCGGTGATTCAGCCTGTATTTTTAAAAGAAACTATTGGGATTCCTGAGGAGCTGGCTGGATCCATTAACTCAGGATTGCAGAACATGAGCCAGATTGCCACCCTTCTACTAATTGGGCTGGTGGGTGTCGCCTCGGACAAGTACGGCCGCAGAATTCTTGTGATTGCAGGGTTTATCTTATGCAGTGTTTTCTACGTCCTCTTTGGTCACAGTAGGATTATTAACCTTGTTTTAGGTTTAGACTCTGTAGGCGGACAGCTGTTTTTAATCCTTGTGATTCGTTTTGTAATCGGCATCGGCATGGTATTAAGCCATCCCCAATTCGTCACTATGGTAGTGGACTATACCTCTGAGAAAAGTAGAGGGAAAGGAATGGCTTTGAATGCAATCATGATGTCTCTGGGAGCCTTGACCGTATACGGGATTTGTACCCAGCTTGCTGCCAAAATAGGAATTCTGGGAATTTTGTACGTTGGGGGATTTTTAGGCCTCTTAGGGACACTTGTTGCGAAACTTGGTCTGAAGGACAGGATGCCAAAGGACAAGATCAAAAAGGCCGGGGTTAGGGAAATCTATCATGTGGTTTCAAAGAGCTTTACCTTAAAGGTAAGTTATGTCGCGGCATTTGTCAGCCGTGCCGATCTTGTTATCCCCTCAACCCTCCTTATTGTCTGGATGGTGAGTGTTGCCGGCAAATTTGGATATACCCCCATTGAAGCCACAGTACGAGGAGGAATGTTCCTGATGGTGGGCAGACTCTTCAGTATTATAAGTTTTTCCGTGTTGGGTGTAATGCTTGATCGCATTGGGCGCATCCCTGTCCTCATTATCACACTCTTATTTGCGGGAACAGGCTATTTTCTTATGGCTACCGCAGAAAACCCTTTTTCAAATATGATGTTTATCTATGTATGTCTCCTGGGGTTGGGGAAGAACGGAGCTATAGTGGCTACAAATACCCTGGCCTCAGATGCGGCTCCTGAGTCGATGCGGGGCAGTGTACTGGGAGGGCTCAATACCATGGGAACCCTTGGTATCATCCTCTTCCTGCAGCTGTGCGGCTATCTTTTTGATAACGTTTCATATCAGAGTCCCTTCCTGCTGAAGGGAACTTTTGATATCCTGCTGGGAATCTGGTTATGGACTGCAAAGGACCGAATTTTAGTCAGCTCCCAAACAAAGAAAACCCCGCCGTAAATGGCGGGGTTTTTCGCTCCGATTAAATTTTCGTACGGAATTCACCGGGATGCCCTGCACTGCCCCGGAGATTCACCTGGATCTTCGACAGGCGGGAAGCATCACTTGTTCCACTCTTTCCAGTATTCATCCCAGTTCTTTTCCACCAGTTCAAAAGACTCCGGGGCTTTCTCTTCCAGGATAACACGACTTACAGGCTGCCAGGAAACCGGTCCCCCTTCAGAGCGAAGCTGCTGAGTAGCATCGATTACTATCTTACTGGTAACAAACATCTCTGGTGAACTTGGATCCAGGGGTATGGTCCAGGTCTGGGGTATGATGAGACTTGCCGGATGGGGTTGCCATCTGGTAGCCATGGCATGAAGCACCTGGGTCATATTGGTTACGTCTACATCCTTATCCACCACAACCACAATCTTTGCTGTACCCAGAAAACGGGCTGCGGCCACGAGCTGACCTGCTAACATGCCCTCACCCGGGAGTTTTTTATCAATGCTGATGATAGACCACCCAATTGCCTCTCGGGGGGAATAAAAACCAACGATATTGGGAATCAGCCTTTTTAATTTAAGATACGAGCTTACCTGCCAGGGTATCATGTGGGTAGGTTTGGTTACCCCGGTAAAAGAGTTGATAACCCACGGATTTTTACGATGGGTGATTGCCTTTATATTCATATAAAAGTTTTTGTGCTGCTTGCCCATGTACCCGAACATTTCACCATATGGGCCTTCAGTCTCTACGTCCATGGGCATTTCGCCTTCAATTACTATCTCTGCGTGGGCAGGAACATAGAGGTCGCTGGTCTCACACTTGACAACCTCCACAGCTTTGTCTCTGAAGCCTCCCGCCAGGGCCAGTTCATCATCACCCAGGCCTGCAAGCTTGGATGAACTCATGGCCCAGGTGATAGGGTCTACCCCAATAACAATAGCGGCCTGCATCACTTTTTCTCCCCTTTTCATTGCCCTCATCATGAACTGCCAGCCATGCTGTCGGTATTCCGGGTTGACGCCTATCTTGTTTTTCCCTTTTACCTGACAACGGTAGGTTCCCACATTCCTTCCCAACTCGGGATCTACCATGATAACTGAACCGGTGTTGACATACTGGGCCGCGTCTCCGGGATTGTTTTTAAACCAGGGGAATTTGTAGAGGTCTACATCATCTCCCATTATAATTACTTCTTTTACAGGGGCCTTGTTTTTGTCAATTTTGACGGGTTCTATCTTCTTCCAGGTGTTGGTTTTTTTATCAGCAAGACTTGCTATCCTGTCTACCACTGCCCTGAACATTTCTCCCTGATCATCAGTTATATTTTTCACTCCGTAAGCCATGGCTGCGGTATCCCACCCGCAGTAGATATTTGCCAGCACAGGACCTTCCATCAGCTTGTCGTTGATCTTTACATTTTCAAACATAACAGCAGGAGACCTTTCAACCCCCAGAGTGTCCAGCATCTTGTAGATAAAAGCCGTACCTTCATATTTATCCTGGTCAATCTCTTTGATCCTCAATAGCCGGCCACGTGCCTCCAGTGCGGTAATGTAATCCCTGAGAGAATCGTAGGGTCCGGTGGGCTGGACCTTTTCCGCGCTTATAGCGGGGCAAGAGAGAGAGAGAGTAAAAATGACTGTTACGGTAGCCAGGAAAATCTTTCTTATTTTCATGCCGCTCCTCCTTTTGTGTGGGTTTAAAACTTTTTTTTGAATAAATTTAAAAAAGGTTATTACAGCGATGTGCCATTGTCAAAACGTCTTCTTATGAACTTTTTTATAAGCAGGGGACCTTGTATAATCACCTGACTTTCGGCTGATATGGGACCGTATATTAAGTAAGACCGGATTACTATAGGATGTCCCTAAGTCTTAATTTGTGGCCACTCATTATGGCAGCTTACTATCCCGACAGAATCGAAGCACGAAAGATGCCGGTTAGCCGAGCATTTGATCAAGATTCATTCCCATCTCTTCCATTTGTTCGGCCAGAGATGTTCGGGTGACCTTGGCATAGCCCTTTTGGCGGGCATAATCTTCAGCATTGGTAATGGCCATCTCAATGATTCCTTCCGGGGCCTTTTTGATAAGGTTTCGGGCTTCATCATCCCAATCCATGCCAAATTGAAGGACTGCCGGCAATGTTGCTTCTGACTGTTTTTTCTTTTTCGTAGCTTGAGACAATTTTGAACGGGACGGTTTGGTGATAGCCATGGAAGCATTGACATTAAATTTCAAATCCACCAGCATCTTTGGCAGGTAGTCGACAAATTCAATCGGAACAATCACAAAGAGCTGGTCCTGTTTGATGCGGTTGTGCATCCGTCCGCCAAAATCGCCGGAGGTAACCACAATATTTTTTTCGTGCCAAGGCAAGGAAAAAAGGTCACCGCAAAGGGAGGCGCCGAATACAGCGTGGGGCAGAATGCCGTCATTGACAACCCTGCAGCCGGCGATATTGTTGGCATTATGGGGGTTGCAGACAACCACAATCCAGTCAACTTTAACGCCATCCGGGACAGCATCAAGGGGTGCAGCTCCAATGGCCTTAGCCATACCCGGCGGCAGATTACGGGTTCCGGCTTTCAAGCGGGCAGCGCCCTCATAAGTAAAAAAGTTGGTTGTTGCTGACAGATATTCACCGGAAATAATCTCTTTTTTGCCCGGAACCATGCCGGCGTGGTAGACCCCCACCCAGCAGTCGTGGTGATCGGCGTCAAAATAGACATTTTTGCCTTCATCCATGGCAGTGCTCACAATGGAACAGGGTTCGTCCTGAATGGGCTCATATCCCTCAGGAATGTTGTCACGAAACAAACTGATTGCAACCGGCTTGCCGCGCACCTTACCCTTAGTGATCAAGATTTCAGAAATTGATTTGAGGTC
>PVMK01124196.1_pt1 | contig 13505 bp, 15 predicted proteins | sample 1853481 | NCBI WGS metagenome assembly PVMK01 (sample SAMN08533507, study PRJNA380276) | Marine sediment metagenome, whole genome shotgun sequencing project. | reverse complement strand
CCTTTTATAAGATCTCTGTACGCGAAAGAGTCTCTGATGTTATTCAGATCGCTGTCGGTTTTAATGCTTTCCCAATTCTTGTATCCCTTGTCTATCGCCTTTTTCAACCACTCAATCGATTCATCCTCCCTTTTTAAGCGCGAATACATACAGGCGATATTATAATGGGTCTCGGCATCATCCGGGTAGTAATTCAACACATCTAAAAATATTGTTAACGCTTTGTAATATTCTTTGTTTGCCGCAGTCACCAACGCCAGGTTATTTATGGCCGGCACGAATTTTGGGTTCAGCTGAAGCGCTTTTTTATATTGTTGTATTGCCTGGCGCTGATCCCCTTTGCGATAATATAAATTTCCCAGTTGAAAGTGCGATTCAACATTGTCAGGGTTGTCCTTCAGAAATTGCTGTAGTCGAGATATTTCCGTTGCGAGTTCCCTCCGGATAGCCAGAGCTCTTTTTAAATTGTTTTGAGCCATTATGAAATCCGGTTTTAATTGTAATGCTTTCTGAAATTGTTTGATCGCCGCTTCAATGTTGCCTTTCTGCATCAATGTAATCCCCAGATTGTTGTAAGCTTCAACCAGGTTCGGATCTATTTGCAGCGCTGCGATATAATGTTTGATCGCTTTTTCGGTTTCGCCTAAATTTATAAAAATTCCGCCCAGGTTATTATGGGCTTCAGCGTATTCAGGCTTAAACCGGATGGCTTGATAATAATGGCGAATGCCTTGTTCAACCTTGCCGTTTTCTACCAATGCATGGGCTAAGTTGAAATGCGCTAAAGCAAAGTGGGGTCTGATTTTTAAGGCGTTTTGGTAAGATTGAATTGCTTCTTCGGTTCTGCCCTGTTTTGCAAGGATGGAACCGATGTTGTTATGGGCTTCCGGAAGATCAGGTTTAATCTGCAGAGCAGCGCGATAATGCTCGGCGGCTTCCTCAATTTTGTTGTGCCGCTCCAGCGCTTCGCCGAGGTTGATATGGGGCTGGGCCAGGTTGGGGTTGATTGCTAAAGCGCGTTGATATAGTGGAATCGCCTCCTCATCCCTTTCTTGTTCCGAAAACGCCGCGCCCAGGTTGAAATGAGGCCGAGCTTTACCGGGAGATTTTTTAACCACATCGCTCCACAGGGTTACTTTGTCCTGCCACACGCGGTTTCGCTGATAGGTCCAGACAGAAAGCCCCGACCACCAGAAGGCTTAGCAGGCCTACTTTTAGCCAGTCCAATTTAATATATCGGTAAGTCAACACAACCGGGATCAAACACACCATCATGGATGGCAGGTAATTTCGATGTTCAAAAATAATGGCAAGCGGCAGAATTGAAGACTCGATTAGATGCGTGCCAAAAAACCAGAGCACACAAAAAGAGATAAGGCGTTCCTTTTTAGCCAAATAAACAGCCAGTGCGATGATACCAGCGATGGCAACCAGGGAAAGCAATGTAGAAATCGGGTTGATCAAAGACTGCGAGAGCACAAAATCATAATCCAGGTTGAGTCGCGAAGGAAGGGGTAAGAAAATGAGGCTTATGTAATAGATAACGACCCGAAATTGTGTCAGCAGCCTTTCAGTAATCGTAAATTCATGTTGAGCAAAATCATGTAGACTTTGGATTTTTTCCCAAGGGCTGAATCCCGTGTAAATTAAGAAAAGGAGAATAAAAAATGCACTTATGCCTAAAAGATATTTGAGACGCTTCTTAAACCATTCTTTACTGAGATCTTGAAAAAAATACCATTCATATAGAAAGACCAAAAGCGGCAGAATAGCGGTTATCTGCTTGCACCCCAGGGAAAGCAGCCATACGATTGTAGAAGCGCTAAACCAGATACACTTCTTCCTATTATTATCAGTGAGTCTTCCGTAAGCATAGAATAAAAATGAAAGGATGAAAAACAATGAAGCCATGCTGTTCATTCGCTGGACGATGTAAGTTACCGACTGAGTTTGAATGGGATGGACCAGCCAGATCAAAGCAGCAAAAAAAGCGATGAGATGGGGGTGACTATATCGGGGTTGGATAGATGATATTTTCAGCGTGGTCGCTAAAAACAGGTATAGAAAAAATCCAGTCAAAATATGAATAGCGACATTAACAACATGATATCCGTAAACGTCGTATTTATGCAAACTGTGGTTTAGGGCTAAAGTCATAAAAGCAATTGGGCGTGCCTTGGCGCTTTGAAAACCTGCCTTTACAATTTCTGTTAGAGAGAGTTGGCTCACTCGGATACTGGGGTTTTCTTCAATTTTTCTTAAATCGTCTAAAACAAAGGGAGAATTAAACGTGTTGGAATAAATCGCAACTGAAAGAGCAGTGAAAAATAGTATAATCAGAAATGATTTAATTATGGACAATTGCTTTTGGTTTAACGCTGAAAAGTGCCCAGGCCTCTGTTTCTTAACAGTATTGTTTTTTGAAACGCTCATAAGCAGCTACCATGTAAATTAAATTTGGTAATCTCGTAAAAAGTCCTATCGCCTGTCATTGCGAGGAACGAAGTGCCGAAGCAATCCCATGATTTCAGAGACTTGGATTGATAGAGATTGCTTCGCTGCGCTCGCAATGACAGCTATGCAACCTTTTTACGAGTGTGTTTTGTATTTGGTGTTTAGTGATTTAGTATTCTAACATGCCGATATAGCATCATCTATTTCATACCAAATACCAAACACGAAACACCAAACACTTGATGAATTCGACTTTTTACGAATTCATCAAATTTAGCATTTAAACCTTATCGTAACCCCATAAAGAAACCAGGTCTTTTTTCAAAAAATCGCTCAGTTTTTCAACTTCTGGTTTGCATTTATTCATTAATTCCAGCTTGAATTCTTCATCTAGGGCCTGCCGGGGTTCATATTTTACCATTTTGTTCTTATAAAAATTTTTCAGGCCTGCATATGTGTCATCCGAAAATAACAATCTTAAGGTTTTGCGGAAATACGGTGAATCCAGGGTGTATTTTTTAAAAAGCGGCCATCTGAGTTGCTTGTTCGGATTGAGGATATCAAAGTCAGGTGAAAAATTTGGATCAACGTTTAAAAACCCTAAAATTTCTTTGTAAATCCCCGGGGTATTGATTTTAAAATCGACGAAAATAATTATCTTTATTTGCTCCTGATCAAAATAAGACCTAAACCGTTGAATTTGTTCCGTATATTTTATAAATTCAGAATAAAATAACCACGCGGGTGTAATGACTCGCTTTGATAAACCCCGTCCGTCCCTCCTATCTTTTTCAGCTGACATGGCGGTTTTAAAATCCTCGAGATGCTCACCGAGTGCAAATCTGGCGGCTGAATGAAATGAATGTAAGAATTCAACCGGTTCCCTGAACATCATTATAATTTTTGATGCAGAGTTAAAATGACAGATCTCTTGCGCTGCTACTTTGGAACATAAATATGTTGCCGAAGCTTCCCCGGCAATCTTTTCATTTGTGCATTTTTTATAAAGCTTTAAATACTGGCTTTCTGACCGATATGGAAAATACAACTTTTTGTTATGGAAATGATCACTTTCGATGCGAAAATCCTGGGCAAAGTAATTGGGTTCCTTAATTGCCGTCATAAAAATGTCAGGGGTGCTGCTTCAAATAATGATGCAACGATGAGGTACCCGATCTTGGATGTCCGACTATAAATAAATTGGGTTTCCTCATTCGGTCAACTTTTCTTTCGTAGTCTTGAAGCGACTGAGTGGTAAAGGGCGCTTAACCCAGAAGATTATGCCTGAGATTTTTGAGATTAGGGTCCATAAAAATGCAACAAAACCCAGCGCCAGAGCGAATTCTTTTGAAACTCCTGAAAGTGAAAGGGCCGGTAGAAGGATTGCATCCCGTGTTCCCAGACCACTTACTGTAATCGGGATTATATTTACGATGCCAAAAAGTGCTCTGCAGGCTATGATGAGGCCGAAACTTACATGTATATTCAAGGAAATTGCAAGCAAATAAAGGATCAGCGATCTTAGTAATCCAATCGTAATCGAGATTCCAAGAAGCAGCGAGAATAATTTCATGTCAAATTCAGACCAAAATTTTGTCAGGTATAGCTCCAGACCGCTTCCGAGCTTTTGGAGTTTTTGACTGCTGTAGCGCCTCAAAAGTTCTTTGAGTATTTTCCATATCCGGCTGCCGAAAACTAAGATGACCAGCACAAGGAAAGCCATCCCTGCGAAATAGACCCAAAGGTGCAGATCCTTAAAAAAACTTTGCGGAAAATACACGATTCCAAAGAGACTGAAGAACATAAGACCAATGATATCAAACAACTTATCCAAGGTTATTGAAACAGCGGTGATATCGGTGGGTTTTCCTTCGTCTTTGAGGTAAATGAGTTTTGAAATCGGAGAGATTGCCGCCAGCGGAATAATGCTGAGAAACCAGGAAATGTAATACACCTGAAAGAGTTCCTTAAAAGCGACTCCCATCCCTAATCGTTGGCATATGACCCACCATCTTAATGCTAATATTGCATTGACAACCACAAACAACAAAAGGCTTGCGATGGCCAATTCGGGCTTAATGGTCTTGATAATATTTACGGTCGCTTTGGGGTCTACCACACGCAAAATAAGAAATATGAAAAAAATAGGGCCGAGAAGTTTTAGTAACCCTTTCCATTTTGATCTTATAAACTGCATAGATTATGGTATATTTGAGTTATTTTGAAAAAGTTTTGAGGTTTGAGATGCTCTCAAACAGAAATACACAAAAATAGATGGTACCAATGTTAAGGCAACCAGAAAATTCATAAAATGAAAATTACTGGATCCGTCGGGTCGGGCGACTTTAAAAGGGATCCCCAAAAGCAGGGCCGGAAGTTTTATAAAGAATTTACCAAGTGGATAATTGTTATAATAAACGAATAATCGATTGCTGGATATATGAATCAACTTCCGCAGTTTTTCAGTTGGACTTCCCGAAAATGCCTCGTCGCGATAATGGTAAACCAGCGCTTTTGGCCGTACATACATCTTCCAATTTGTATTTTGCACCCTAATGGATAGATCCAAATCTTCTGCATAACTTTTCAGTCTCTGCATCGAATAAATAACTCCCCACATCATCAAGCATACATTTTCGAAAACACATGGCATTGCCGGAAACAAACTCAACAGGCACTAAATTTTTATCCGTTTCCTGAATAATATAGGACGCGTATCCGAAGTGCGCCAATTTATATAGTCCAACGGTTTTATGAGATGACGTATATCGCCTTGGGCGGTCGTTTGACGATATCATTAACATATTGGCAGAAATCATACCCGCCTGAGGGTTGGCTTCAAAGGCAGTCATTAATTCTTCAAGGCAGTTGAAATGAACCCAAACATCTTGATTCATCAATAATACGAATTGACCCTCCGCATGCGCCAGAGCCTTATTGTTTCCACCGGCAAATCCAAGGTTTTTATGGAAGTGAAGTATCCTGGTATATGGAGTTGCCCCGATATTTGTTTACGGATGGTGTTGACCCGCCGTTATCCACCAGAATAATTTCATACGCTGATCTTGAGAGCGATTGTTTTTCAAGCGACTGCATACACTCCTTTATCCAACGTTCACCGAAATAAAAAAGAACGATTACGGATAATTTTATTTTGTTTTTGGTCGTATTGTTTTGGTTCATGGCACAATCGCTAAAGCAGCGTTCACACAATATGAAACCCGGGTGGCTTCTAATTTTTCCAGGTGGAAAGGTCTTTTGCGATCAACTGTTCAAGCTGGCAGATGTCTTCATAAAATCTCTTTCGCAGCTTTTTTTCTGTTACCGGATTGATTGGCTGTGGCGGTTTCCTGCCGACGTTTCTAAGCAGATGAGGCATTTTTTTAATAAGGTTTTTCGAAAAAACAAATTGGAATGTTTTTAAAAATAACCCGGTATCCCTCCAAAACCTGGGGATTTTTAAAATCCCGCCGGCCGGATTATGAACTTTGATTTCAGCAATATACGCATCGTCTACCCCTAAAAACCGGTATGTGTTTTGCACAACGCTAAGCGTTTCACCGGCTAATTCCTCAAACAAAATGGTAAGGACATTATCTTGGCCAAAGGTGTCCAAATACCGTTTTACCTGATTGTAATACAAGGCCCTTTGGTGATAATAATAATTCGCGTGCCAGCCGTAACATTTTTTCCTGAATTCAGAGTCTGTACGCCTGACTTCTTCTTTTTTTAATGCGTCTTCGAAACTTTCTATTGTTTCCCCTTCTCTGCGAAGCTGATGGTTATAAAGAGAGTAGCTCATGGCCACGGGATCTCTTAAGAGAATAATTATTTTTATGGTCCCCAATTTTTCTTTAATGATTTTTGGTGCCGCTTCATCAAACAGATAGGCGGTTGACGCTTCTCCCACCGCAGTTTGATTTTTTAATTTTGAAAAAGCTTTTTGGTAATAGGAAGGCTTTTTTGCCCTGTGTAGCGGGCCAAAAGAATCTCCGATAAACAGAGAAAGCTCTTTCCATTCCGGCATAAAGATATCGGGATGCTGCCTCAAATATCGGTATAATGATGTGGTGCCTGATTTGGCTGCGCCCACGATTAAAAAATTTGGCCGTGTCATGTTATTGTAATTTCTTGCCGCTTAATCGTTGTCTGCGGGGACAACTTGAATAAATAGTGAAATTAAAAGCTATCTCAAAAATACCATTATCGAGGACGAGGAGGAGCACGAGGACGAGTACGAATGCTGTGTAACGTTCCTCCGTTTCGTACTCGTCGTCGTCCTCGTCCTCGTTACCTAACGGCATTTAAGCAGTTACTAATTACATCCATGAAAATATTGTAAATTATTTCTGTGACGGTACACGCGACTATCGCCACCATGTTTTGACAATTATTTTGGCGAAATGATAACCATAAATTAGGTCTTTGCCCTTTTTACTCTTTCCGAATTTTCTTTTAAGGATGTTTATGGGCACCTCTTTAACGCGAAGACCTTTTTTGATCGCTTCGATGATCAGTTCGCTGGTATGATATTGATCTTCATACAAATCGATGGTTTTTATCTTTTCCATTTTAAAAGCCCTGAAGCCACTGGACGGATCGGTAATACGCTTTCCCAGCAACGAACTTATAATCGCGGCAAAAATATGAACGCCTGCTATCCGGAGCGGGTTATCTTTTTCCCGGGTTCCTATTATCCGTGAACCAATAACGACGTCATATTCGTCGTTAATAATGGGCAACACCAGCGCTTCGATTTCTTCGGGTTGGTGTTGACCGTCGGCGTCCATGGTCACGCAGATGTTTCCGCCGGCTCCTTTTAAAATATCATATCCCAGACGCAGCGCAGCGCCTCCGCCCCTGTTGATCATATTGGATACAACGGTATGGCCGTGCTCTTGAACGATTTGGTTTGTCTGATCAATGCTGCCGTCATCGATGACCAACACCCCGACGTCAAATCCATTGATTTTTGTTGGTATCTTTGGAAGAAGGTATCTTAAATTTTCGGCTTCATTATAGGCGGGAATAACGATCATAATGGGTTTTATTTTACCGGACGCAATGCCTAAATCGCCTAATCCAAGTTTCCTGACGAGTTGATCAAACTGTAGCCGAAAATTTTCCACCTTAGCGGCGGTCGAAAGTGAAAAAAACATCAGAATAATATTAGAAGCAATTAATAAAGCGAGAATTCGGCCATATTGATATTTTTGCAGCGACAACAAATCGCGTAAAAAATTAACCACATTGGGATTAATGGTTATCGCGATCAGTGAAAGATTGATAAAAGAAAAAAAGATAAAATTTAACCTTTTCCATTTAGGACCCCGATAAACAAGAAACGTGCATATGAGTCCTAAAATACCGATAATAAGCCCTACTATACGCAGGCTAGACATTGTTCCCCTCTATCACTTTTAGCAAGATAAATCGTTTTGACTTCGTCATCGCTTTAAAAGTCAATTTGCCACGCCGTTCCAGTTGCTCGCAGGTTCTAACGAAATATAATGGATAACTTCTGGCATAAAATTTTTTACTTTTTACAATAAGAGGAGTTTCAATTAAAATGAACTTGATCTGATATTTTTTTAGCAAGCGATACAAATCATCTGAATTTTGCTTTTCCAATAAATCAGTGGGAATATTGCGCAATTTGGCATGCGGCCAAATCGCTGGTATTTTCAGATACATGATGGCATCAAATTTTCGCAGGCAAAGAATTCTGGAATCAGAAGACTTATCTTCTTTTATCAATTCAGAGAGCCTTACAAATTCTTTGGGCGCATTGTTTTTTTGGCGATAATTCGGCATTTGATATGTCATATAACCCGCACCGATAAAAAGGAGTATAATCAGCGCTCTGATGATTAATGGTTTCGTCGTAATTTGATTAAGAGCATAGCCAGCCAAAAAAGCAACCAAAGGTAAAAGGATAATTGTATGCCGAACATTGGTAATGTGCCAAACCATCATAACGACAGCCAGATAAATGGATAGGAGAAAAATATAATTTTGAGGTTCATCTTTGAATCGAGTTTCTTATGAAATGATATACGGGCAAAAAAATTGAAATCGTAAGTACAAATCCGGTCCCTTCATAAAAAAGGATAGCAAACTCTTTGATTCCGGAACTATATTTACTGAAGGATTTTAAAGCTGTCGCAGACCCATTCAGGTTTTTGCGCTAATCCCAGGAAGACAAAAATAAAGCCGAGCACCTCAACTTTGTTGTAAATGGCCCAAACTAAGTATGGGCTATATATACTCACCGATACCCCGATTACCCAGAGCATAATCTTAAAATTTTCTTTATTTTTCCAAAAAAACCATAACAAAAGCAAACCGTAAAAACCTAAAACCACAAATCCGATTTGCTTGCTTAACATGAGCGCTCCCGTAAATAAGCCGGAAATGACCGCTTTCAATTTATCTGCTTTTTTTAATGAAATTGCTAAAAAGAAAAATGAGAAAAAAGTGAAAAGCATTGACAACATTTCGGTTGTAAAACGAACAGTGTTTATTGCCAGAACCGGCGATAGGGTAATCAAAAAGCAGGCTACAACGGCTTGGCTGTTTCCATAATGTTTTCGGATCAACACGAAAAAGGAAGTTAAAAAAATTATGAGCAGGATTAAATTAAAAAATTTCAGGGCAGGGAATCCTGCAATGCTCATAAAAACTGCCCCTAAAATATGAAATAGAGGCGGGTATGACCAGCGATAGTCTCCGTATAAATCATCCGGTAGAATCGTTGGGACTGCGTGGATTTTGGAAACAACAGTGCATATATAGGCGTGTTTATTTTCGTCTGCCCAAAAAAAAGTATTATCAAGGGAAGCGTATAGCTGAAAGAGGTAGTAAAGCAGATAAATAAAGAGCAGACCGTTTGAAACATACCTGAATACAATTTCCTGTCTTGAATCACCCGCTAAATCAGCCCGCTTGACTTCAGAAATCTTCCGAGATGATTTTTTCTTTTTGCTGTGTGTGGAAAATGCTAAGCCCATGTTACTTTGCGATAAATTTGGTCGTGCTTAATTTTATCTTTGTATTTGATAACGTATTCCATCATTTCAACCAGGACATCCTCAGATAAATAATGGGGCGATAAGCCCAGATCGAGAAGACCTGTGTGGCGGGGGTTATAGTAATGCGCTTCTGCTTCCAGGCGGGGGTTTTCGACATGCTGGATGTCAACGTTTAAGCCAAGTCCGCTGCCGGTTTCCTGAACCCTGGCGGCCAGATCATTGACACTGAATGTTTCTGTAAACTGGTTAAAAATGCGCAGTTCGCCATTGTCGGCCGGATTTTCAACCGATAGGCGCACACAATTCAAGGTGTCTTTGATGTTTAGATAACCCCGGGTCTGACCGCCTTTACCGTAAACGGTAAGCGGATATCCGGCGACAGCCTGAACCACAAAGCGATTCAGCACGGTGCCAAAGATTTCGTCATAATTAAAAAAAGGCAGCAGGCGCTCATTTTTTTCAGTTTCATCGGTAAAAAGACCGTAAACAGGGCCCTGCATCAGATCGGTCACCCGCAGTGCCCAGGTGCGCACATAAAACCACAAAAGGTCGGTGTCCATGATTTTGGTGGTGTGATACAGACTGCCGGCCTGTCGCGGATATAAAAACCTGTGTTGCCGGCCTTTGTGTTCGACTTCCAGCCAGCCTTCTTCGATATCAATATTGGGAGTGCCGTATTCTCCCATGGTCCCCAGTTTAACGATGTGCGCATCCGGGCAGAATTCCCGCACCGCAAAAATGACGTTGGCCGTCACGGACAAATTATTGTGCAGTGTCAATGTGGCCGCCTTTCGATGGAGCATGGAATAAGGTGCAGCCGGCTGCTCGGCATAATGCACAATGGCCTGCGGGCCAAATTTTTCGAACACCTTGGCGACAAAATCCCACTGGCTCAGATCTCCAATATGGACAGCGATTCGATGTCCTGAAACCGACTGCCAGAGGGCCGCGCGTTCATCCAGGTCCGGAACCTCATGTAGGAAATTCACCTGCTCTTCGCGGCACAATCGTCTGCGCAGATAATTGTCCGCCACAGCGACCTCATGACCGTGAGCGCTGAGGTGCATGGCGGTGGGCCATCCCAGGTAGCCATCTCCTCCCAAAACTAGTACCCGCATTAACGCTCCCTCAATGCTAATTGCTTGGAATAATGGAATAATGGAATGTTGGAATAATGGTTAAAAACGAATAACTTAAATGCTCTGGGATTTAGCTTGAAAATTATCTTCCCATTGTTGATCTTCTTGTTTTTTTTGGAGAGACTCAATCAACTTAATTAATTGGTTCTCGACTTTGTAGTGAAGTTCATCCAATTGTTGAATTTTATCGTCCGCGATTTGATCCGCGCGATGACAGCTTACATAGCAAGAGTGAAATTCTCCACAGCTGCCAAGTGCAATGTTGAGATGATTTAAATACTCTTTCAAGTTACGTCGACAATAGCCCTCTGCAATATTTCGGGAAATGCTATGGGCAGCATCGATGCTGTTTGAGGCAACTTTCTTAATTTCGAATGGAAAGTTGGTAAATATTTTACAAGCCAAAACATAAAGCGCAATGGAGTCTTGCCAAACCCTAAGTTTCCTAAAACCTCTGTTGATGTTTTTTCGATCCATGACGTGCTTATCTGATTAATCACATTGTTTGTCAATTAGGTGCATTTAAAACCCAATATTCCATATTCCAAATTCCATCATTCCAATTTTAGCAGATTGTTTTTCTCAAGAAACGCAGCTAACTGGGTTTTTGATAGCGGAGTTTCCGTACCCGAGTGATACGCGCTGGTGACTTTCTTTGATGTCAAGTCCGGGTATTCGAAAGTGATATCGCGGTAAATTTCCCTGAAGGCCGGAAGAACCACGAAATAACGTGCCAGCTCCCAGGAGCGTCTGGTCTCTTCCATGTTTAACAGCTCTTCGTATAACTTCTCACCCGGCTGGTGGCCGATAATTTTGATTTCGATATCCTTGGCCTCGTGGCCATAGACCGGTGCCAGGTTTTCGACCATGACCTCGGCCAAATCCTGTATGCGGATGGCCGGCATCTTGGTGACAAACACCTCTCCGCCTTTGCACAGAAGCCCTGAATCGATGACCAGCCGGACCGCTTCTTCTATGCTCATGATAAAGCGGGTCATTTCCGGATCGGTCAATGTGACCGGTCCGCCGCTGCGGATTTGGTCATGAAAAAGGGGGATGACCGAGCCGCGCGAACCCAGTACATTGCCAAACCGGGTAGATGTTAGAATGGGGCCTTCTCCACGCAGGTTGCTGTTGGCTGCGGTAATCAGGCGTTCGCCCATCAGTTTTGATGTTCCCATGACATTGGTGGGATTGACCGCCTTATCCGAACTGGTAAAGATCACCCGCCCCTACGTTGTTTGCGATGGCGGCATAAATGATATTTTGAACCCCTAAAATATTGGTTTGAACCGCTTCCAGGGGCGAGCGCTCACACTGAATGACGTGCTTAAACGCTGCGGTATGAAATACCCAATCGATCCCCTGCATTTTGTCTTGGAGTCTGTCCCGGTCGCGAACATCAGCCAAAAAGAAAGCTGCGTGATCGTATTCGGCAAATCGATGTTCTAGGGAGAAAAGCTCACTTTCATTGTTGTCAAGCGCGATGAGCTCGCCAATCTGTTGTTTGGATAAAAGCTGACGAATCAGCTCTCTGCCAACCGTTCCGCAGGCGCCTGTGACCAGGACACGGTTTTCTTTCAGAGTCAATTTGCCTCCTTATTTCATGAATTTTTTAATATGGAATACCGATTAAGGTGCTGAAACCTAACATTTAAGTACCTATCAAGCAAATAAAATTTATGAATACCGCCATTTTAGGACAACTGATACGGTTAAACGCCATGCCCGGCTTAGCAATTCTCGGTGAAAGGATCCCTCGGCTCCGCTCGGGACGATGCATTGCATTGGATTGCTTCGTCGCTCCCGCTCCTCGCAATGACAGTACGAAATATTTGCGTGTCATTGCGAGCGCAGCGAAGCAATCTCAACGCTGCGGCATCTCACCGAGAATTGCTGTGTCCGCGTGAACCATCTTGACTTGGCATCGAAAAGCCATTATCTATCACGAAAGAGGGAAAGCATGAAGGCAAGGAAATCAATTATTATTTTTCGGGATTCTCTTAGCATAGATACAAAAATGGAATGATTGGCTGCTGTGGCCTCAGATAGGCTCGATGATTCAAATCCATGAATTTAAAGTGCTTATGTATTTGAGTTTGCTATGGCGCCGGATTGTGGTATTTTATGGAATATTCCAAACATTTCGATAAGATGCTTGAGGAACGGGAGATTCCTGCGAAATGGGTTGAGCAAGCGATTACGGCACCAGATAAGATTGAGAATCGTAAAGATGGTACTCGTCATTATATTAAAAAGATTCCGGAATATGAAAATCGCTGGTTGCGGGTAGTGATTAATGCCAATGTTAATCCCAACCGAGCCATTACAGCTTTTTTTGATAGACGGTTAAGGAGAAAAGAAACATGAGAATCAGGGTAGACAAGGAAAATGATGCACTATACTTTCGCCTTGATGAAGCTCGAATTGTCGAGTCTGAGGAGATTCAGCCCGGTGTTATTCTCGACTATGATGAAAAAAACCAGGTGGTCGGTGTAGAATTTTTGGGAATATCCTCTCGAGTTTCCCAAAAAGAATTATCTTCCATTGAATTTCAATCGGCATAGTACTTTCCACAGGTGCATTCGCATTATAACCTTTTATATGTTGTATTGATGTTGAGGTTCACCCAGCGGCAAGGCTGCGTCGCAATTCCTTTTGGTCATTGCGAGTGACCGCAGGGAGCGCGGCAATCTGATCCGCCATGGCGGATCACGATGCTTCGCATCGGATTGCTTCGGTCGCTTCACTTCCTCGCAATGACATTGCGACATAGTCACCTGCGCGGGCGTAACGGGGAAAACACCCCGACGCGTCAATTGAATATGAAGCTAAAAATAAAAAATCTAATCCTTGATGCGGTCAGAAGTGCCCATCAAAA
>PVMK01182302.1_pt1 | contig 13506 bp, 10 predicted proteins | sample 1853481 | NCBI WGS metagenome assembly PVMK01 (sample SAMN08533507, study PRJNA380276) | Marine sediment metagenome, whole genome shotgun sequencing project. | reverse complement strand
GACCAGAGTTGGCCGCCGATGACTTTAAACCGCGGTTCCAGCGTGACAGGGTCAATCCTGACACGTTCTATGGCCCCGGGGGCAGCCCGCTGGCCGGAGTTGATCTGTGCACCCTCGAATGCAGGACCGGTCGGGCTCGAGGCTGCGAACAGCTTTTTGTGGTTGCCCAGCACGATTTCAGCATTGGTGCCAACGTCGATGATCAGACTGGTCTTTTCAGAATCCCACGGTGTTTCAGCGAGTATGACGGCGGCCGTGTCAGCACCCACGTGGCCAGCAATACACGGCAGGAGATATGCACGGGTGCCCGCGGCGAGGTGAATGTCCAGCTCGCTTGCCGGCAGTTCCGTTGCGTGATCGGTAGCCAGGGCAAAAGGAGACGCCCCCAGCGGTGTCGGATCCAGCCCCAGCAACAGGTGATGCATGACCGGGTTACCGACCAGCGTGATTTCCAGTACCTGGCCGGGATTGATGTTCGCCTGTTTGACGACGTCGCCAAGCAACTCGTCGATGGCTGAGCGGACAGCGACGGTCATCTGGTCGGCGCCTTCGGGGTTGAGCATTGCGTAAGATACGCGGCTCATCAGGTCTTCACCAAAGCGAATTTGTGGGTTCATGGCGCCGGCACTGGCCAGAATTTCACCACTGGCAAGATCGCACAGGTGTATGGCGATGGTGGTTGAACCCACATCCACGGCTGCACCATAGACGTTTTCCTGGAACCCCGGCCATATTGCCACTATCCGCTTGCCATCACGAACCGCCACCGTAACCCGCCACTCGCCGTCTCTCAATGCGGATTGCAGTGACTGAAGAACACCTGGATCGACCTCAAGATCAGATAAGTCCCAATCCTGTTTCAGAGCCTGCTTCAATCGTTGCAGATCACCATCCGGTTGTTGCAGATCCGGCTCGTTTACCTGTGTGAAATGAAGGTGGATGATGGGGTCAAGTTCGATTTCATGTGCTTCGAAATCCTTTCGTACCACCTGCTGGTGTACCTGGCTGGTGGACGGAACGTCAATTCTTATATCGGACAGGATTTTTGCGTGACAACTCAATCGGTTGCCCGCCCTGAGTTGCCCGCTTTGCTGACAAATACGCTCGTCTTCTGTCAAGGCACTCAGATGGTCCGGGCTGGATACAATTCCCTCGCGGGCAAAATTGCCTTCTACCGGTTCCACTTGGCAACGGCAACAGCGTGCACGGCCACCGCATATGGAATCGATATCAACACCCAACTCACGCGCAGCCTGTAGAACCGGTGTGCCAACAGGGAACTTCCCCCATTTACCGGAAGGGCTGAATACGATCTTTGCCTCGCTGGGTCCTGGCATTCTGCTTGTCCTGGCTATGCTGACTTGGCTGCGCGATCAGGTCGTCACAGTTCTGCGCCGGCGCCGGCTGCCCCGGCCACCCTCAGCTGCCGGTTCGCGGTAGGCTGAGATCCAGTTCATGCATTGCGGGTCATGGTTCATCATCACATCGGCACCACGCACCGCTTGCATCAATGCATCCACCATTGGATTGGTGATCGCCGATGTCAGGCCGGCCCCGATTGCCATGCTGATGAACGCGGTATTCAATCCTACCCTGTTGGGTAAGCCAAAACTGACATTGGATGCACCGCAGGTCGTGTTGACTTTGAGCTCGGTGCGCAAACGATGAATCAGTGCTAATGCCTGGACACCCGCATCCGCTACCGCACCAATAGGCATAACCAGGGGATCGACCACCACGTCTGATGCCGGAATACCGTAATCGGCGGCTCGGTTAACGATGTTTTTAGCCACTTCGAAGCGTACATTGATATCATTAGAAATACCCGTGTCGTCGTTGCATATTGCAACTACTGCGGCGCCATATTTCTTGACCAGGGGCAGTACGCGCTCCAGACGTTCCTCTTCACCGGTTACAGAATTGAGTAGTGCCTTACCCTCGTACGCTTCCAGACCTGCTTCCAGGGCATTGACCATGGAGGAGTCAATCGACAGGGGCACGTCGGTGAGTGACTGAACGAGACGAATGGCCTTTGCCAGTAGTGCGGGTTCGTCCGCCATCGGTACGCCGGCGTTAATGTCCAGGATGTGTGCGCCAGCTGCAACCTGGGCGAGAGCATCTGCTTCCACGCGGCTGAAATCCCCGGCTTTCATTTCTTCGGCCAGCAGCCTGCGTCCGGTTGGGTTAATACGTTCTCCTATGATGGCAAAGGGCCGCTCAAAGCCGATGATGACTTCCTTGCTTGCTGAGCTGATGATGGTATCGGTCATTTTGTATTCACCTTGTTAATCGCCGGTTTCTGCGGAACACTTAAAGTATTCGGCTGGGTGTTGCTGTTTTCTTTAAAAATCTGTGCCATTTTCTTAAGCCCACAATCTTTGGCTTGCTATACGGGCGCCGGCAGCCATGCTTTCCAGCTTGGCATAAACGATATCCTCGTCGACAGCGCCAAAACCGGCAAAAGTGGAGAAACCGCAATCGGTTCCTGCCATCACACGTTCTCTGCCCACGATGTCTGCGAACCTGCAGATACGTTCAGCCACCAGTTCAGGGTGTTCAACGAAGTTGGTTGTTGAGTCAATTACACCGGGTATCAAAACTTTTTCCTGTGGAATTTCAGTATCACGAAATACAGTCCACTCGTGGGCGTGACGTGGATTGGAAGCCTCGAATAACAGCGCCTGCGGGCGAGCTTTCAAGGCAATGGGAAGCACCAGGGACATGGAGGCATCACAATGATGGGGTCCCTCGTAGTTACCCCAGCATACATGCAAGCGCATTTTTTCGGGTGCGATATTGCGGGTTGCATAATTGAGCGCTTCGACATGTGTGTGCGCCAATGCCTGGTATTCCTTGTCGGTCTTGTCTTTGAACATCATGTGGCGACCGAGGCCAAGGTCAGGTGAATCCAGTTGCAGGATGAAGCCAGCCTTTGTGATTGTTTCGTATTCCACACGCATGGCGTTGGCCAGTGCTTCGAGGTAAGCATCATGGTCCGGGTAATAATGGTTTGGTTGAAACAGGGCGATCACACCGGGTGAGGCAGCATTCATGAAACCCTCGGAGACGGTTGTCAATTCCATGGCCTGTTTGAGGTTGTCAATATCCTGGTTGACCGGTCCGAGATCTTTGGTTTGGATGTCACCTATACAGCAGGGTTTCTTGTAAGTTGGCGTGCCGCCGGAACTGGCTAAACGTTTCATGAAACCGGGGAATTCCTCAAGGTCCTTTGGAGGTTGTCTCGGGCTGTCTCCATCAAAACCGGTGATACGGTCCTTGATGTAGGTGGCATAAGATATTTTGCTCATTTCGCCGTCACTGGCGACATCGATACCGGCCTCGGATTGCCTGATCACAACCTGTCTGACCGCTCTGCGGATAATTTTTTCTGCTTCGGCCTTGTCAACGTCCTGTTTGTTTTCGAGTGCAAATACAACATCGGTCACAGCTTTGCTGCGTGGCAGGCTGCCGACATGTGTGGTCAGGATTCTTTGATGGCTCATTTCCATGGTTTCTGTTTTTCCCTTATCGGTTGTTTACCTGAATTGGTCGCAGTTTGTACTTCGAATGCACTAAAATATAAATAATTTTATTTATATAATGCTTGTTGCCATTAAAATCCTTATAAAATATATAGATATATAATTTCAAATTATGCATTCGAAGTATAAACATTGTTGGGTTTTAATGTAAGTGTAAACCTCGCCTTCCCGTTTCCAATAATCCAGTCCATTGAATTCAAGTTGATTGCCTGTGCCGGGTGCCCCAGGTATTCACCTGTGTGGGTGGTTTTAATGCTTCCTATGCCCTATACCCATACGGTGAAATGCGTTTCAGGAGGTCGACGCCAAACTGCCGGAACAGGTGCAGCATATCCACGAAGACCCAGTTCTCGATGAATTGGTCGCCCGAGCGGCGCCAGAAGTCCAGGCCGTTCACGCCCAGGCATTCACCGGTTGGCGGGCAGCCCAGGTATCGGCCAAGGTGAGTCGCCCTGACGCCATGCCAACCCGCCGCGGCCGTGTAATTCCCTTCAGCGAACAGACAGTCCAGCGGTTGCACGGTGCGGTCTGGAAAGGCGTGCAGCCAGTGGCGCTGGTGCAGGTCTTCGAATTCTTTCAGGCCGAAACAGGCGCCGATCCCACCCGGGCCATACCAGCGCACGTTGGGGTGGAAGTAATCGGCGATGCCCATGCTTTCCAGGTTTTCCGTGTCATAGACGTTGAGGGCGTCGAAGATGAATCTTCGGATCAGATCGAGCGTGACGTCTGACTCTCTTTGTTCTTGCGGTTCCAGATATATCGCATTGTCATTCTGGGGCGGAGGATAGATGCCATCCTTGCCACGGGTGGGTGGCAGGATTTTGAATCCTGCCTGCATCATCAGGTCGATCACGTCCAGCAGCACGAAGGTTTCGGTGATCCGGCCATTCTCCACGCAGCATAGTTCACCCCAGCGAATGCGCACTTCCCGGCCGTTGGGCGAGATGTTTAGCCAGTCCCGGGTGAAAGTGCCGGTGAACCAGCCGGTTCCTCCAACCCACATGCGGCCATCACCCTGGCCGTCGGCACGACCGTTGGAGCGACCCCCGTGGAACATGTGGCAACTACGGCGCAGGTCGGGAAACGCGCGCAGCAATGGCCGCCAGTAGCGGTTGGCAAATTCACTGGCCCCGGTGAGGCCGTTGATGGGGTCTGGGCCGTGCCATGGCATGTTGGGTGCCATGCAGGATGCGGCCACGTACTCGGCCGCGTCCGGTCCGGAAGCCTCCAGGCTCGTCCAGAAATCCCAGACCAGGCGCTTGTTGGCCTGGTTCAGTTCGATGCTCATTTCATCAATCCTCCAGTAGCCCCAACGCCTCTTTCAGAAGAGCCAGGTGGTGTTCATATTTTCGCCAGGCGCCGACCGAGCTGCTGTACAGCGGCTGCGTACCTGGCTGGCGCTTGGCGACCTGACCTGGCGATCCGTCTCGTGGAAGGCCAGGCAGGCCGAGTCGAAGGGCAGGCCGCAGTGCGCCAGCAGGCTCCGGATCTGGCTTTCGGGCTCGCTTACCAGGGTCTCGTAGCGAACCACCGCCAGGCCTCCGCCCAGCGTCTCCTGCCAGTGCCGGGCCAGTTGCGTGTGCAGGGCGTAGAAATGGCCCAGGGTCCGCAGGTCGTGGGCATAGGCGTGCGGGCTGGTCAGCGGTTGCCGGTAGATGGACAGGCAGTTGTCCATGGGATCGCGCATGCACAGCACGACGCGCGCCTGCGGGTACAGCACCGATGGCCAGGGCCAGGTAGAGATAGTTCATGGCGTGGTGTCGGTGACGCGGACGGCATCGCCGGCAGGCGAAGCACCTCCGCTTATACCTCCCGGCGGCATCGGGCCCGCCATTCCTCGCTGCCTGGCAGGCAGGCCGGATAGTGGGTGCCGGTGTCGGCCGCCAGTTCGCCTGCCAGCTGCGCCAGGACAGTCTGCTCGCCGGTGGCGTGAACATCCGGGTGGCTGCCAGGATCTGTTCCACCAGGGTGGTCCCCGAACGTGGCATGCCGCAGATGAACACCGGCCGCTCGTCACCGCCGCTGGCGGACCATGCCGACAATTGCTCCCGCGTGCACATGGCGATGTTGTCCGCCACGGCTTCGCGGTGCCGGTCGATGTCGAAACGGTGGCGCCTGCCCAGCAACCGGTGCGCCTGTGCATGAAGTGGAACGCTCGGTCGTGGTTACCACCCGCCTCGTGGGCGAAACCCAGGCCGTAGGCCAGGCGCGATGCCGGCCCGTCCTCCAGCCCGCCCTGATTCAACAGGTTTTCCATAGCGTCGATCTCAGCAGGCGTGGATCGGTGGCTGCGCAGGTGGGCCAGGTGGAAGTGCGCATCGGCCAACTCGGCCGTCGGCGGCAATGGCCTGGCGATAGGATGAAGCAGCCTCCTCCAGCCGACCCAGCTGCTCCTCCAGCAGGCCGCGGTTCAGCCAGGCGGAAGCAAAGTCCCCGCGTGACCGCGTCGCTTCGCGATATGCCGCCAGCGCCTGTTCGGGCTTTCCGAGCTTGTTGCGCGCTACGCCGAGGTCATTCCAGGCTTCCGCATTGCTTTTATTCAGGCTAACCGCTAGTTCCAGGCAGGACTCGGCTTCCTCATATTGCTCCATTTGGATGAGCAACATGCCCTTGTTGAACAGCGCTACCGGATGATTGGACGCCAGCGCCAGTGCCCGGTCAAACCACTCAACTGCCTGCTCCATCTGTCCTGCATTTCGCAGGCAATTCGCCAGGCTGTTAATACCGTCCACGTGGTTGGGCGACGATCGCCACGCATTGCTTGAATGCCTCCGCTGCGTCATTCCATTTGCGCTGGTCCTTGCAGGCAATGCCCAGGTTGTACACCGTCTGTGGGTTGCCCGCTTCAGCCTCCAGCGCCTTGCGGATGTGTACTTCGGCGATCGCGGGTCGCCCGGTCTGGATAAACAGAAGACCAATCAGGTTGTTGGTGTCGGGTCGCCGGGTGAAGCAACCAGCAATTGCAGGTAAGCATCCTCTGCAGCCTGCAACTGGCCGGCCTGGTGTTGTTTCCAGGCTCGTTGCAGCATGGTGCTAAATTGATTGTGATTCGTTGAGTTCAATCCCACGGTCATCCCAGCCCTTGCCGTCCAGCAGGTCTATTCCAATCTGGCGAAAGAAATCCACCACGTCAAGCAAAACCCAGTTCTCTACGATCTTACCGTCTTCGACCTTCCAGAAATCCATGTACTTGAGATTGATGGTTTTGCCGGTGCCTTCGGCCCCCATGAATTCACCCACGTGGGTGGCTGTGACCGAACCCATGGCGGCGGCGTACTCTCCTTCTCCAATGACCAGCTCATCCACCGTGTGCTTGTCAGGGAATGCTTCCAGGAAAGGCCTTTGCCAGCCTTCCTGGAAATGTTTCAGGCTATCCTTGACGCCGGCACCCGCTGGGCCGCGCCACACCGCGTCATCTTTCCAAAAGGATTCCTGACCGTCAATCATATGTTTGTTGAGAGCCTCTACCATCGCGATAATGACGGACTTGGCATCGCTGCTTTTCATTGCACGTTCTCCTTGGGTCTGAAATGGTCAAAAAAAGATGCTTCCGCCGGGGCGGAAGCATCCATTATGCACATGCAGTGGTCTATCGAAAGAAAAATACCTTAGAAGTTATACCTCATAGACACACCCCAGGTTCTCGGATTGTTCCAGTTGGTCTGGATGGAGCCAAGTAAAGGAGCCGGACCGGGATTGAAGATCAGCGCACGGGTGAAGACCTCTTCGTTGGTGGCGTTCAACACGAAAGCATTGAGATGGAACGCGCCGGACGGAGAATCCCACATCAGCCGCAAATCCCAGCGTGCATAAGAGCCCTGACGGTTACCCGGCATGTTCAGGTCAAAGCCGTAATAGGCATCCGAGTAGTAAACCTGAACATAAGGAGTGATCACGCTATTGTTGCCCAGTTCCCAGTTGTAGGAAACCTGGGATCCCAGTGTGAAATCAGGTGACATGGCTGGACTCATACCCTTGAGATTGAGCGAGGGATCATCGGGATTGTCCAGGTCCTGCCGTCCGCCGAGATCGCCGACACCGAATATCTTGCCAATAGTGTATTGCCCGAATTCAGCATCCATCAGGGCCAGTTGCGCACCGACGAGCCAGTTTGAATCGCCACCTGGCACCCAGTTCATCTCAACCTCAATGCCCTTGACGTCTACCGCTCCACCGTTCTCGGTGAACTCGAAAACCGTGCCGCCGTCGATGGACATGAATGATTGTGCCTGCATGTCCGAGAAATCATTGTAATAGGCGGCAATATTCAGCGTCATCGCGCCATCCAGCAAAACGCTCTTCAGTCCCACTTCCCACGCGAGTACTTCTTCCGGATCATAGACAAGGGGAACACCTTCTATGGCTGGGTTAATGCCGCCGGCGCGGTAGCCTGTTGAAGCCGTGAAGTAGGTCATCATGTCGTCGTTGAGGTCGAACTCAATGCCGGCTTTCCATAGCATTTTGTCCCATTCCCCTTCTGCACCGCTACCGGGAATGCCCACTGGTGGCCAGACGTTCCAATCGAGCAGATCTCTTTGCATCTTGCTGTCTTCCGCATAACGCAGGCCGCCGATCAGGCGGGTTGTGTCGCTCACTTCGAAGGTGGCATTGGCGAATACGCCGAATGAGTCGGACAGGTAATCGCCTGTGTTGTCCCAGTGCGGCACGCTGAACACTCCGTCTTCAAGATCCAGCCAATTCCAGTTAGCAGTTTGGTCGTAATAATAGAGACCGACCATCCAGTCGATCGCGCCATCGGTATTCGACACCAGTTGCAGTTCCGTGGACCAGGTCTCCTGCGATGATATCCAGCCTGTAAAACCAGAGTTTAAAGAGTCGCCACCATCACTGTAGTCAGGGTCGTAGTTCTGGATGCCATCCATCTCGGTTATGTTGCCGATGAACCGTAAGGTGGCGAAGTCCGGGAAGTCCCAGTCCAGGTTGAGTGTATAAACGTTATTTTCTATATCCGCCATGGACTCCTGATTACGCGCGATGCGCCATGGCCCTTGGTCGGAATTTTCCGTTTTTTCCGGCTCAATAGGAATATGGTTGCCCGGAAAGAATTCACCGTCGATGTAGCCACCAATTTGCTGGTATCCCCAGATAGCATTGCCATTGCTTTTGCGATCATTGAACGTAGCCTTCAGCTTGGCGGTGAAATTGTCCGTTGCAAACCACTTGGCGCTGAGACGGACGACCGTGTCATCCCGGTCATTCAGGTCATCCGAGGTGCCCGGTATCCAGGTATTGATGATGTAGCCGTCATGATTGTCGCTTAAAGCTGCCAGGCGAAGGGCAAACTTATCTGTGACCGGAATGTTGACTACACCTTCCACTTTGACGCGGTTGTAGTCACCGTACAAGGCCGTCACGTAGCCGGAGAACTCGTCGGTCTGCGGATCATTGGTGATGATGTTGATGGTGCCGCCAAAGGTGTTGCGCCCGTACAAGGTCCCCTGCGGTCCGCGCAGTACTTCGATACGGTTGATGTCGAGATATGATCCCATGGCCTGGGTTGAGGTTGGTACATAAACGCCATCTTCGAAAATGCCCACAGCCTGTTCACCCTCGGTGCCCACGTTATTTTGCCGGGTACCGCGCAGCGCCAGGCGTACTTCATTGCCTGATGAGGCAACCTGCAGTCCGGGAACCATCGTTTCCAAGCGAGAAATGTCGGTTATCTGGGCTCTTTCGAGTGCTTCCATGCCAACGGCCGTGACCGACATGGACAGCTCTTGAACGGTCGCTTCGCGCTTTGAAGCGGTGACGATCACCTCCTCAAGTATATTGTCGTTTTCCGTATCTGCTTCCTGCTGTGCCTGTACATTTGCTGATAGTGCTGTTGCGATGGCAAGAGCAAGTGCAGATCTCTTGAGTAGTTGACTTTTGTGTTTGCTTTGGATGCTCATTTCGATCCTCTGAATTTTCATCAAAATTTTGGGGAACTGTTTGAATATTGAAGTTGTAAATATTCCATCTGATAACAAAAAACTTGCAAATCTGGTAATCCTCACACACTAGCATCATATGAAAAAAATACTTCGAATGCAAATATAAAAGATTATTATTTTTATATAACTAAAATATATTTAAATACACTATGTATATCAATATTATATGTATATAATAATTGAGTGTTTCGAAGTCATTATATTGACTTTTTTAGTGAATTAGATTCAATTCACACCATGTTCAAAACACGAAGGCCTTTTTTGGTGTGCACTTTTGATGACCATAGAATGTTCTAATGTCTGCCCCACCGCTTTCCGAATTTATTAAGGAAGAGATAGATGTCAGATTTTCAAAGTAGTAAATCACTGGTTTTGCAGTACTACAAAGAACTGGATACCTCTCCGGACTATGGCGTCAACGATGTGTTGCAACGCTATACGACGGATGATTATCTTTGGCGGGGGATGCATCCATATCACGAACAGTATGGTGCAGATGCAGTCGCTGATGTTTTCTGGAAGCCTTTCCGACGGTCCTTCACATCCATTCAGCGACGCCAGGATGTGTTCATGGCGGGTTTGAACGACATTGACGGTCGCCAGTCCGAGTGGGTGTGTTCCATGGGTCACCTGATGGGTCTGTTTGACCGGGATTGGCTGGGAATTCCCTCCACAGGCAAGATGGCATTTCTGCGCTACGTGGAATTCAATCATGTCAAAGAAGGGAAAATCCGTGAAACCGCGATGTTCTTTGACATCATCAGCGTAATGCAACAGGCTGGCCTCAACCCGCTACCCTTGCAAACCGGTGCTGCATTCATTACCCCCGGCCCGCTGACACATGACGGACTCCTGTTCGATCATCAGGGTTCCCGGTCCGGTGACAAGACCCTGGCCCTGATCAAACAATTGATCGGAGACCTGACGACTTCTTACGACGACACGCCAGAAGAAAGGCTGGCACGGTCTTGGCACAACGATATGATCTGGTTCGGACCAGCGGGTATCGGGGCAACCTACACGCGTGCACGTTACAGGGAGCAGCATCAGGATCCGTTCCGCGAGTGTTTGCAGGATCTCGTCTTCCAGGGTCATGTGTGCTTCCTGACAGAAGGCCATTACGGAGGGTTTTTCGGTTGGCCAAACCTGACCATGAAAACCGGGGGCGGTTTTCTCGGTTTGCCAGCGTCGGACAAACCAACAGAAATGCGTGTAGTAGATATCTATCGGCGTGACGGCGAGAAACTGGCTGAGAACTGGGTATTCATAGACCTGTTGCATTTTCTGTCATTACAGGGAATAGATGTTCTGGAGCGTTCAAAGCGGATTTTGCGCACCTGACAGACCGGGGCGCAACGAGAGCGAATCAGTGAGTATTAACAGGCCCTGGTCAGTCTCAGGCTCGCTTCAGTGCATCAAACTTCTGAAAAATTGCGTATCGCGACTGATAGCCAGTGCAAGGTCTTCACTGCTGAACAAGTGCCTGTCACCTGCATAGCTGTAAAAATTATAGGGTTTGTTTTGCTGATACATTTTTGCGGCCAACCCAACTGACCAGAAGTAGGCTGTGGTTGCGTCAAGTACCGAGTGATGAATGCTCAGTGGTGTTTCCAGTTCCTGTATGTAGCGGGTAGCATCAGCCTGGTGCGGATTGAATGAGAATGGCAGGGCATCAATATCGATCAGTAGCTTGTCTATAGCCGGCTTTTTAATCGACGGACTGTCAATCCCGTCATTTGCTAACAGGGATTGGTATATGGCGGTTTTCCAGGTGTCGGTTGTCATTGATGACCAAATGCTTGCACCCGTGACTTCACCCTGCAAGGCGAGCAAAACCCGCAGAGTTATGGCTCCACCCATTGAGTGGCCCCACATAAACCGGTTCGTCTTGCTGGCCCTTGGTAATGAATCCAGGGCCCGGAAGGCAGCTATCGAATCGCGCGAATACCAATTGGATTCCAAAAGACCACGTGCGTATTCCCGCCCTTTTGAGTCGTTGTGTCCACGAAAGTCGGGCACAACGACGACAAAGCCCTGGCGGGCAAATGCGATGGGCAAGGCCCGGTAATAATCACCAGGCCGGTCTGTCACGTTGTTTGCGATGCGGCCGTATTGGGGCGGGTTGGGGTGATGGCCGTGATTCATGAGCAGCACCGGCCATCCTTCTGAAGGTGGCACGCCAGGCGGTTCAAGAACAAGCGCATATTGATGTAAGTCATCGGCGCTGAAGGAGACCACCCAGCGCTTGATGCCCTCAAGAGGTTCGCGCTCATATTCAAGAACGAACCTGGCATGGACATTGCCTGCATATTCGCGCAATCCGCTGATTGAAAGCAGGTTGGCAGGCGCATCGGCAGCAGTGCCTGGTTCCTGGGCAAAACTGGTGTTTGTCATTGGTATACAAACGACAAACAGCCACGATAAAAGTGCCTGTTTCAACTCATGGTCTCCACCCTCATGGGTATGTGGTCTCCGGGCCAGTGCTTTTTGACAGGTCAAGGTCTCGTTCGATCATAGTACCAAAACCTTCCACGATGCCCTCTTTGTTGAACCATTCATGCTGGCTTACAAGAAGTGAATGGGTGTTGCCGGTGTATTTGTAATCCCGGCTGTTGCCGCCGCTCGCATTAATTCTTGCAGACAGGTCCGCATTCCAATCCGGGATCGAATAGTAATCCTGATCAGAATGGTGCAGGAGTAGCGGTTCGGTCAGATATTGTTCGCTGTTGTAAGCACCAATGGCGTACATAGCACTGACGATGCGGGGATCGTGTATGACTTCGACCTTTCCATCGTCAAGAATGACAATCTCGAAAGCGGCATCGTTGATGTCTTGTGCATTTTTGTTGACCGCATCATACATCTGGGAGAACTTCATTTGCAGTGCTTCGGCAACTGTCTTTAGCTTCCAGTAGTTAGCTTGCCAGGTCCAATCAAGTGAATCGGTATCAACCGTGCCAATCCAGTCCGGCGGCCAGGCGAAAACAAAGTTCGGATTAATTGATCCGTCACGGCCTACCGCACTGCCAGTCCAGGTGCCATCACCGGACACGAATGCTTCAATGGTTGACATCATTGGGCCATAAGTTTGAACCTGGTCAAAACGGGTGCCAAAACAACCCGACCATAGGGACCCGGAAGAAACAGCATTCATGAGCGTGGACCCTTCACCGGATACGGCCATTACCATCAGTGCCGCATCGCCGCCTTGGGAGTGGCCGTTAATATGGATAATGCTGGGATTAACCCTTGGCAAGGAGCTGTTCTGGTACCCCCAGTTGGTCCAGTCGGTCGTATCAAGACTTTGAATGCCGTCAATGAGATTCAGAATATCAATCGCATAAAATACCGGGTTGATATAGCTGCCATTGTCCCAGGCCTGCAGGAACTCGATGCCTTCAGCAGGAATGCTGTTCACGGTTCCATGTCCGCGCAGACCAGGCGTCAACACCAGGTATCCTGCATCGACAAAGGCATCAATATAGCGGGAATACTGCGAACCGGCCTTGTAATGGAAGTCAAACTCCGATGCCGTGTCTTTGCCAACCCATCCATGCACAAAAATCATCACCGGGTAGCCGTCTTCAGGTGGCGGTGAGGGGGGTACATCTACCCGGCTGTAAATCCTCAGGCCATCCGACTGGTAGGAGGCGAGATAGGAGTTATATGCCGGTGATCCGTCAGTGGAGTAATGAAGGTCGTAGTCCGACTTGCCATCTGCAGCACCCAGTCGTGTTTCAATGCGGATGATCGACCCGTAGTGTCTTGCGCGAAGCGCGTCAATGGATACATCGGCAAGCGAGTCGAGTTGTGGATCTGCCCATTTCTGGTAATGGGTAGATATGGTGGGGGGAATGCCATCTACGCCAGGATCATTGTCCATGCCGCAGGAGCTTAAGCAAATTGAAATGCAGCACATTACGATTGTGGGGAGCACCGATATTTTCGTTTGGTTTCTCAGCCCGAACACCATGATGTATTAAACAAAGGACAGTGCAATAGGATTAGTT
>PVMK01180793.1_pt1 | contig 13506 bp, 13 predicted proteins | sample 1853481 | NCBI WGS metagenome assembly PVMK01 (sample SAMN08533507, study PRJNA380276) | Marine sediment metagenome, whole genome shotgun sequencing project. | reverse complement strand
CGAATCCGCACCCCACGGGCGGGAGCCCATCGCTCGAGGAAGGCGGTCGCCGCTATATGGGCGAGATTTTCCGGACCTGAAGGGACCTTCTCCTCTTCCACATCCAGCTCAACGCCGCCGTCGGACAGCTCGATCGTCACCAGGTCGCAGAGATCGACCGTCTGAAAAACCGTCCGCAGCTGGTGATAGCCGTCCTCGCGTTTGCCAAGCACCTCGAGGTGGAGGTTGATCTTGGCAAAGCTTCTATACGTGGGACTCATAACAAGCTGCCTTCGCGTAGCTTTCGGGGACGGCTAGGGGCTCGAAGCCGCCCTCCAGTGGTTCTCTGACCACCGTTTTCCAGCGGAACTGCTCCCCTTCGCGGTGTGACAATATGCCTCCCTTGTCCTGCCGGGTCCACCAGAGAACCGGCTGTTCCCCCTCCCAGAGCATCCAACTGGATGGTTTGCCGGCCTCGAGGCTGCCGGTCCACCGCCGGTGATCCGGATCGGTGAAGTCGAACCGCCCATTACCGCTCAACGAATCGGCACCGGCCGCAACCGGTAAATAGCCCAGCAGAACTTTGGGGAGGGCTCTGACCGGTAATGGATCGAGCGCAACTTCCGGCAGCGACAGCTCCATCCCGGCCAAGCAGTAGGTCTTCTCGGAATGGTTCACAAGCAGGACCTGGCGGTCGTAAAGCTCCATGCTCCAGACAGCTCTGCCCAAGACATCGGAAGCAACGAGCTGAAAACGGTCGCTGGTGTCGAGCCGGAGGATCAGTCGCAGCCCCCCAGTCCCCTTGCGACCGCCGTAGCGGACACGAAAGAGACTCTGGGTTCCCAGATCTCGCGCCGCCAAGACCCAAGTGGCCCCGATCGGACCATCTGGGTCCTGGGTCTGGACGGGCGCTCCGCGGTGAGCGCAAGCAAAGCTCCCGAGCAGCCCGGCGACCACAAGAAGACGAGTTGCTGGCGTTTGTCGCGGCAAGGGATCAGAGTTTGCCGGACAGCTCTTCGAGCTTGCGACGCACCTGTTCGATGTTATCGGCCTCGAGCGCCAAGGCCCGCTCATAGACCTCTCGTGCCTTTTCCAGATCACCGAGGATAACGTACAAATCACCCAGGTGCTCGAAAACGACCGGGTCGTCCCCTACCAAATCGGCCGCCCGCTCGAGCTGCCCCCTGGCCTCTTTGTAGTTGCCAAGCTGGAAGTGCGTCCAACCGAGAGAGTCGGCATAGGCCCCATTGTCCGGCTCCAGGCTGACGGCCTGACTCACCATCACCAGGGCTCGGTCGAGATTCTCACCTTCCTCGGCCCACATGTACCCCAAATAGTTCAATGCAGGCGCGAATTGTGGCTCTGTATCCAGTAGTTCTTGAAAGACGGCCTCGGCTTCGCTGTTGCGCCCAGTTCGCTCGTAGGCTGCCCCCAGCCAGAACAAGACCTGAATCCTAATCGGGCCTTCACTCCTCGACTTGGCCCGCTCGAGAATGGGAATCGATCCGGCATAGCGCTCTAGTCGCTGATAGACCTCGGCTGCGAGCAGTAGATTTTCCACCTCGTCGGCAGAGGTGAGCTGCCTGACCCGCTCGAGTGCCTCCTCTTCGCGGTCGAGACGGAGAAGGAGCTCGGCCTCTTTGGCCAGTACCCTCCTGGCCATCTCTGGATCGCTTATCTTGATCTGCACGAGAGCCAAAGCCTCTTCCTCGCGACCGAGGTGAAACAGCGCATCGGCGCGTAGGAACACGAATTCGTCACCGCCTGCATCCTCGTCTACCGGCACCAGGGCATCGGTGAGCTCGAGCACAGCCTGCCAGCGTTCCGCACGCGACAGCAACCTGCCCTGCTCGAGCTGAATTTGGAGTGCACCGGCTTCCTCACCGGACTCGATCAGCCGTCCAGCCATCGCCGCCAGGGCCGCGGCCGCCTCGTCGAATCGCCCCTGGCGCTCCAGAACACGAGCCAGAAGGGATGAGATCTCGGGACTCTCGGGCCGCATGGTCAGCAGCCGGCGTGCCAGCTCCGCAGCTTCATCATTGCGGCCCTTGGCGGCCAGCACGAGCGCCTTGAGGTAGAGAAGCCCAAAGTCCTCTTGCTGACTCGCCAGTGCTTTGTCCAGTGCCACCAGGGCACCATCGAGATCGCCGGTCCTGAACAGCTCGAGAGCCAGTTGACGCTGAACTTCCGCGGTCTCCAGCTCCGTGGGCGCACCCTTCAACGTCTCGATTGCAGCATCGTGGTCCCCTCTTTCGCTCTGCAGCTCGGCAAGAGTCACACGTGCTCTCTCGAAGCCCGGATCGACCTCCAGAACCCCTACGAGCACCTCCTCGGCCTCGGTCAGCTCACCTGCCCGCAGCAGGGCATCTAGCAGAAACGAGTAGACCGCTCGATTGCCTGGGCGATGACTGAGAAGCTCGTTGAAAACCTCAGCAGCCTCGTCGAACCTGGATTCGCCCAGATAGATCTGGCCCAGGGACATCATCGACTGACCATCGTCGGGTGCCAGGGTTCGAATACGCTCGAGCGTTTCCCGCGCCCGGCCCAACGCATCATCCTCTGCTTGCACCTGAGCCAGCTGTACCTGGCTGTAGATCCGCATCGCGTCCAGGTTTTCCGGAGCCAGGTCCAGCGCCTCCGAGGCATGTGCCTCAGCCGCCTTGGCCCGGTCCAGTCGCAACAGGAGCTTGGCGTATTCGATGCGGATAAACACATCCTCTGGAGACTCGTCGACAGCTTGGGAGAAGTGTTCCAACGCCTCGCCGTAGGCCCCCTCCTCGGTGAGCAGCTTGGCGAGCGCGAAGTGGTAGGGGGCGTCCGAAGCGGCAACCGGGCTACCCAAAGCAAAGAGAATCAGAAAACACAGTGACGATAGCCGGGACGGTCGCATGATTCGAGGATAACAATCCGTGGAACCGCTTTACAAGGAAGAAGGAGACTTTTATAATATCTTGTTCGCAAATAAACGACTGAGCATCAAGAACTTAGAGATCCCCTGCTGGCATCGATCAGATATGAAAGGGCTCGGGGAACTGCTGCGGGATCGAGGCTGGGTCAGCAATCACCAGCTGGACGAGGCACTCGCCAGACAGCGAGAGATGGGTGGGCTCGTCGGTACCTGTCTGCTGGAGATAGGTGCCATCCAAGAAGATCTTCTCGTGCGTGTTCTCTCCGAGCAGCTGGGAGTGCCCGCGGCTTCGGTGGCCGACATGGCCGACGTGCCGCCAGGGGTACACCAGCTTTTGCCCAGGGACCTGGCGGCTCGCTATCTCGCCATCCCCTTCCGCAAGATGGCAGGGCGTGTCGACGTTGCCCTTTTGGATGTTAGAAACCTCGCTCTCCACGACGAGCTCGCCTTCGTGATCGGCAAGAAACTGAACATCCATATCGCCAACGAAGCCCGAATCTACGAGGCCCTCGAGAAGTACTACGGTCAGGAGCCCCCAGTCCGGTTTGCCCACCTGCTCGAGGTGCTGAGCCGCAAGCGTGGCCGCTGGCAGGCACCGCCCCCGAAGAAAACTCAAAGACCGATCAAAGAAACAGCCACCAGCCAGGGTTCGCCGCGGCGCCCCAGCGCACCAATGCCGGTCGCACGCAAGCCCGTTCCCCCAAGTCGGATTATCGCCCACGAGTTGAGAATCGAGACCGCCGGACCGCCCAAGAAGAGCGCGGAGGAAGCCAGACAGATGTCTCCTGGTGCGGCAGCCGTCGAGACCCGAGTGCATCGGACCGAGCCCCGGGCTAGTGGCCATACCGCCGCCCAGCCGGCTGCGGACAAGCGTCAACCTTCACCGCTAGCCCCCGAACCGGCGGCACCAGCACCGGCTCCGGATCCGGCCGAACCTGCGGTACCGGTCAGCCCCCAGCCCGGTGCCGCCAGATCGATCGCACCGAGAGGCACCCGGGGCCGGCCCTCGCGAGCGCGGCTCACTCTGGAAGAGGTCGAGCTGTTGCTCGAGAAGGCACGGAAGCCGGACGAAGTGGGTCGAGTGCTGCTCGACTTTCTTTCGCAGCAATACCCGCGGGTTCTTCTCTTCCAAGTCAAGCGTGACCAGGTCACGGGATGGATGGGCCGCGGACAGAGTCTCAACCAGGCCCGCCTCCGAGACTACGAAGTCGATTTCGCGCAGCCGTCCATATTCCTCAACCTGCGACAGGGTGGCAGTTTCTTTTTGGGACAACTTCCGGATATGCCGGCTCACGCCAAATTGGCGCAATGCTGGAATGAGACCATACCCCACGAGTGTGCCGTCTTTCCGGTCCGCATTCGCGAACGAGCCGTTAGCTTCATCTATCTCGATCGCGATCATCGGGGGCTCGATGGTCTGGATTTCACCTCCATCAGACGCTTGGCAACGATGGCCGGAATAGCGTTCGAAATGTGCATCATGCAGCAGAAGCTGCGCAAGGTCTGACGTTGACACTCCAGAAGAGCCACTGCTAGACTCGCCGCCTTCTCACGAGATCATGATCAAAGCGGACCTCGTCAATCGTGTCGCCGAGACCTCCGACGTCTCCAGGGTCAAGGCTGCTCTTGCCGTCGAGACGATCTTCGCGGAGATGAAGAACGCCCTCAGTGAAGGCAAGCGGATCGAGTTTCGCGGTTTCGGAGTCTTCCAGGTCCGCGATCGCAAGCGGGGCGTGGGACGCAATCCCAAGACCGGCGTCGAGGTGGCCATCGCGCCCGGCAAGACGGTCCGTTTCAAGCCCGGCAAGGAACTGAAGAACATCTAGCCTGCCCGCCCGTCTTTTCTGCTCCAACTATCCGGTCGTGTCATTGCTGCTAGTCAAGGTGCGCAGCGGTTTCTGCCAACTTCGATGACCGAGCTTCCAACCCAGGACCCGTTTGCCAGTGTGGCGAACCAGCCACCGCCCGCAAGTGCCGGGAAATTGCCGGTTTCGGCACCGCGCTATCTGCTGGCGCTCTCCTTGTTCCTGTTGACCCTGTTTGCCTCGACCACCCTTGGAGCCGGTTGGTATCTTTCGACCAGAACCGACGTCACCACCGACCTCATGCCCTTTCTGACTCCCGGAACCGTCGCCGCGGTGTGGTCGGATCCCAGCCTCCTGGCGACCGGCCTGATGTTCTCGCTGCCAGCCCTCTTTATTCTCTTGTGCCACGAAATGGGCCACTACCTGACCTGTCGTCGCTATGGCTTGCCGGCGACTCTGCCCTACTTCATCCCCGCACCGTTGGGGCTCGGCACTCTGGGGGCCTTCATCAAGATCAAGGCGCAGATCCGCAGTAAGCGGGAGCTGCTCGACGTTGGCGCAGCCGGGCCGATTGCCGGCTTTCTGGCCTTGCTGCCGTTTCTTCTCTACGGGATTGCAAAATCTCAGCCGGCAGCGGTGCAACTGGCCTCGGCAGACCAGACCAGCAATCTCGTCTTGCTGTTGCCGGGCAAGTGTCTGGGACTCGAACTGGCCGTGAGGCTATTCCACGGGAACCTGCCACCGGGTACAGTGATGGATCTCCACCCATTCGCCCTGGCCGCGTGGGTCGGTCTGCTGGTCACGGCCCTCAATCTGTTGCCGCTCGGGCAGCTCGACGGCGGTCACATCCTCTACGCCGTCAGCGGCAAGCTGCAACGGCAGTCCGCCTTCTTTCTTTGGGGGGCCCTGGCCATGGCTGGGCTGTTTCTCTGGCCGGGCTGGATTCTCTGGTGCGTGATCGTTCTCATTGTCGGGCTGCGACATCCCAGGGTCCTCGACGAAGACGAACCGCTCGATCCCAAGCGCCGGTTGGTTGCCTTTGTCTGCCTGGTTCTCTTCGTGCTCTCATTCATGCCGATTCCGGTCTCGCTCGTGCCCATTATCGGCTGAAGTGAGTCGACCCTTCAGGCGACTCAGCCCTCCTAGGTGGCAAATCCAAGACAAAAGTTACTGGACCGTCGTTGATCAGCTCAACTTCCATGTGGGCTCCAAACCGCCCAGTCTCCACAATTCGTCCCAGCGCTCGCAGCTGATCGACCAGCTCATCGACCAGCGGCTCGGCCCGCTCGGCCGGCGCGGCCCCGTCGAAGGAGGGCCGTCGCCCCTTTTCCAGCGAACCCGCCAGGGTGAACTGCGAGACGACGAGAAAGGCACCGCCGACAGCGGCCGCATCCAGGTTCATCCTGCCTTCCGCATCCTCGAAAAGCCGCAGGTGGGCGAGCTTGTCAGCGGCTTTGGCGACCTGCTCGCGGCCATCTTCCTTCTCCACCCCAACCAGCGCCAATACACCCCGGCCGATCCGGCTGACCACCTCCCCATCCACCCGGACCTCTGCCGAGCTGACTCGCTGCAAGATCAAGCGCACGTTTTCCGTCCTTGATAGTAGTGAGGCCCGAAGACTGCTCCCCTCAGCCAAGGTCAGAGGCGAGCAAACCGGCCACGCCAAAACGCTATGATAGCGTGGCTCAACGCAGACTGAGGAGAGGAATTCATGATCAACAAAGTGATTCTAGTCGGGCATTTGGGACAAGATCCCGAGGTCAGGTCAATGCCATCAGGCCAACCTGTCACCTCGTTCCGCATGGCCACCAACAGGAAGTGGACGGACCGGGACGGGAATAAGCAAGAGCAGACCGAGTGGCACTCGATTGTCTGTTTTGGACGGCAGGCCGAGATCGCTGGTCAGTACCTGACCAAAGGCAAACAGGTCTTTGTCGAGGGCCGGCTTCAGACCCGCTCATGGGAAGATAAAGAAACCGGCAAGAAGATGTACCGCACGGAAATCGTCTGTAACAACTTCCAGATGTTGGGTGGCCGCGGTGGTTACGAGGAAGCTCCACAGGAGCGGGCCGACGTCGCGGCGGGGCCGGATATGAGCGCCGGACCAACCGACGACGACATTCCCTTCTGAGGAACCCAGCCCCCCGCCCGGTCGTCGGTCGCCTGCGGGTCTGACTTGGTAAGGGGGGGGGACGACTGACGACCGACGACTATTTATCTACAACCTTGATTTGAGCGACTGCAGGAGGTTGAGCGCCGCTAGTGGCGACAACCGCTCCAGATCGACCGCTCTCAGCAGACTGGCCACCACCTGCTCGGCAGGTGCAAAGAGGTGCATCTGATCCGGCCCCCCATCCGTGGGCGGATGACCGCGGGCCAGTCGCGGTTTGCCGCTGAGATCGTATTCCTGCTCTTCCAGATTGTTCAGAACCTCCGCCGCACGCTCGATCACGCTGGTGGGAATGCCGGCCAGGCGAGCCACATGCAGCCCGTAGGACTTGTCCGAGCTACCTGCGGTGACTTTGCGCAGGAAGACGATCTGATCGTTCCACTCCTTGACCGCCATGGTGCGATTGACCACCCGTGACAGCAGGGAGGAGAGCTCGGTGAGCTCGTGATAGTGGGTGGCAAACAGAGTCAGCGGACGACCGTGCTCGTGGAGGTGCTCGACGATCGCCCAGGCCAGAGAGAGGCCATCAAAAGTCGCCGTGCCTCGGCCTACCTCATCGAGAATGACCAGGCTCTCGGCGGAGCTCTGGTGGAGTATCTTTGCCGTCTCGATCATCTCCACCATAAAGGTCGACTCACCGCGCGATAAATCGTCGCTGGCTCCAACCCGAGTGAAAATACGATCCGCGGCGCCAATTGTGGCCTCACGCGCAGGGACAAAACTCCCCACCTGCGCCATGAGCACGATCAGGGCCACCTGGCGAAGGTAGGTCGACTTACCGCCCATGTTTGGTCCGGTGAGGATGACTATCTGAGCATCTTCGCCGTCGAGCTCAGCATCATTGGGCACGAATGGCTCCGAGCCGACCAGCTCGACCACCGGGTGACGCCCATCACGGATGGAGATTCTGCCACCACCCGCAGTCACCCGCGGTCGAACATAGCGATTCCTCGCCGCCACCTCCGCCAGACTCAACAGCACGTCCAGCGAACCGATGGCTTGGGCGATCGAACGCAGGATAGGGCCGGACTCGACGATGGCATCCCGCAGACTCTCGAAGTACACGAGCTCGAGCCGAATCTGCTCCTCCTGGGCAGCCAGGATCTGCTCTTCGAGCTCCTTGAGCTCGGGCGTCACATAGCGTTCGGCGTTGACCAATGTCTGCTTGCGGGTGTAGTGCTCGGGAACCAGGTGCTGATTCGCCTTGGTGACCTCGATGTAGTAGCCAAAGACCTTGTTGTAGCGAATCTTGAGGGTGGCGATGTTCGAGCTCTCCCGCTCTCGGCTTTCCATCGCCAGAACGTGCTGCTTGCTGTCGCGTGCCAGTGAACGCACGCGATCCAGCTCGGCGTCGACCTGCGGCCGAATCACGCCACCGTCCTTGAAGGTGGCAGGAGGCGAGGCCTCGAGTACACGTTCGAGCTCCGCCGTCAGCTCCTCGGCCCGATCGACTTCGCCGATCGAGCGCAGCGCCCCGGAACGAGCCGCGGCTAGCTCATCGGCGATGCCGGGAACTTGTGCCAGACCGTCACGCAGGGCTGCTGCCTCACGGGGCGTCATCGCCCCCAGTACGGCCCGCGACAGGAGCCGCTCGGGGTCCCCGAACTTGGACAGGTGTTCTCGCAGCCGCAGCCGCCGCTCCTCCTCTTGGAGAAGCTCGGCCAGGGCCTCGTGACGCTCGTCGATCGCCGCCGGGTCTTTGAGCGGTCGCCGCAACCATTCGCGGAGCAGTCGACCGCCCGGTGGCGTTACCGTCCGATCCAGCACCGACAGGAGGGTGCCACCCCTACCACCCTCCCGCTGGTTGCGAAAGACCTCGAGATTGGCAAGCGTCGTGGAGTCCAGGATCATGGCATCCTGTGACTGCTGAAGCCGGAGCTGCTGAATGTGAGAGAGATCGCTGTGCTGGGTCTCCCTGGCATACGCCAGGGCCGCCGCCGCCGCTTGCACCGTGGGCTCGTCGTCTTCCAAGCCGAACCCTCTCAGGGTTGTAGCCCCCAATTGCCGCTGTACGAGGTCGGCCGCGCGGCGCATCGGCATGAAATGCTCCTCGCTACCCAGAGTGCTGCAAATCCCCTGTTGCTCGATCCACTGCTGCACCAACATGGGTACCTGCCCGGCCTGCACCAAGACCTCCCGCGGTCGCAAAGTGGCGAGATCGTCCACCGCATCCTGGGGACGGCGCCATCTGCGCACAAAGAAGCTCCCGGTCGAGACGTCGAGAAAGGCCCCTCCCCCCTCTTCCCCGTTCCAGACCAGGCTGGCGAGAAAGTTGTTCTCTTTGCCTTCGAGGATGCCCGGATCGCTCACCGTGCCCGGTGTGACGACCCGAGTCACTTCCCGCTTGACCAGACCCTTGGCGGTGGACGGGTCCTCCACCTGGTCGCAAATCGCCACTTTCTGGCCCGACTTCAGAAGCTTTCCCAGGTAGACCTCCAGCGCGTGATGGGGGACCCCACACATCGGCGCCTCGTTTTCGCTGCCGCGATTGCGGGCGGTCAGTGCCACCTCCATGATCGGCGCCGCCTTCTCGGCGTCGTCGAAAAAGAGCTCGTAAAAGTCACCCATACGAAAGAGCAGAATGGCATCCTGATGCTCGGCCTTGACCTCCAGGTATTGGCGCAACATCGGGGTATAGCGGGACGACTTGGACATGCGGCATCAGTATAACGAGTCGAACGGGCCTTCCAATCGCACGATAGACTCGAGCCATGCCCCCAATCCAGGAAAATCCGCTGCTGCTGGCGGTTGACTCCGGCTCGCCGACGGTCAGCGTGGCCGTCGGCTACGGCAACGAGATCCTGGCCGAGGGCGCGGCCCAGATAGCACGCTCGTCGGGTAATCTTCTGGGGCTGGTGGACAAAGCCCTCGCCGCCGCCGATCGCACCATCCAACAAGTCGAGGGCCTGTTGGGTCTGCGTGGACCTGGGAGTTTCACCGGCCTGCGAGTGGGCTTGGCAACCCTCCTCGGTCTTCACCAGGCTGTCGGCATTCCGGCGACCGCCATCCCCACTTTCGATGTTCTGGCAAGCCTGGCTCCCGGCGAGGAGGGGGTCGTACTGGCCGCCGTCGACGCCCTCCAGGATCGTTGGCTGGTCCAGCCGTTTCGACCCGGAGGCCCCCCGCGCACCCTAGCCCCACCGCAAAGCCTGACCGCCGATCAGCTGTCCGACCTGGACCCCGACCTGGTGATCGGATTTGGGGTGTCGCGTTTGGCCGCTTCGACATCCTGGGGCGAAACGACCCGCCTCGTCGAGCCTCCTCCGCTGGCCGCACCGGCCATTCGGCTGACGCTGGCTCGAGAGCTCGAGTGGGGCACCGCCACCCTGCTCGACCCGCTCTATCTTCAGCCCCTCACCTACAAACCACTCGGCAAATAGGATCCCCCGACCGCGGTCACAACGGTGCCTTGATCGACTCTTGGCGCAGTGCTATTCTGACCGGGTCAAAACCGATATGGTCGACCGCTCCAGACAACCCCTTCAGCCCACCAACGACAGACGCTGTCCCGGCGTCGGCTGCGAAGAGCAGCCGGCCGAAAAGGAGTCCAGCAAATGCCCAATCTCGATCAGCCGCTAAGGCAGGAGCTTCTCGAGACTGATCAGGAGTTCCGTCGCCTCCATCAAGAGCACCAGAGCTTTGAAACGAGGCTCGAAGAGTTGCGGCAGAAATCCGTGTGGTCGGAAGAAGACGAACTGGAAGAAAAACAGATCAAACGGCAGAAGCTCTTTCTCAAGGATCGCATGGAGGCCATCCTGCGGTCCTATCGAGAATCCAGCGTCTCCGTTTGAGACGACTTATCAGCCCTGACTTAACTCCCGCGTTGCGGCTGGGGGAGGTCTCCCCGAGCTATTCGTGCAAATGACGTTTTCCAAAGAGTCCCTCCCGTTCGTCCTGGCTCCCGGTCTGTTGGCAGTGGCCCTTCTCGCTCTTGGGGCCCCCTGGTGGTCTCTGGCAGCCGCCGTCGGTGCGGTGGGGGCTCTCCTCTTTTTCCGCATTCCGACCAGGACTTTCGATGGGCCGCCTGAAGTCCTCGTCGCTCCGGCCAACGGTCTGGTCACCCGGGTCGACTCCGTTGTCGACGAGTCCGTAGGGGAAAGCGAGATGCACCGGGTCGTGGTCTTTCTCTCTGTCTTCGATGTCCACGTCCAGAGATCGCCGCTAGCCGGCGAGGTCGTGGTCAGCAGGTACACCCCCGGCAGGAAGGTGGCAGCATTTCGCCCCGAGGCCGGCGAGGTCAACGAGAACCATCTCACCGTTCTGAGGGACTCCAATGGAGACCTGTTCGGCGTCAAACAGATCGCCGGTCTCCTGGCACGCCGAGTTGTCGCCTACCAGAGGGTCGGTAGCCACGTTCGACGGGGCCAGCTGATCGGCTTGATCAAGTTCGGGTCACGAGTGGATCTGCTTGTGCCCTCCTCCTATCGCATCGAAGTGCAAGAGGGTGACAGACTCAAAGAGGGAGAGACGCCCGTCGCCAGACCGGAGTCCACGGCATGAAACGCGACAAACCGGGGAGTCCCGGCAAGCTCCGGCGGGGCGCCTATTTGCTGCCCAGCCTGTTCACCGTCGGCACTATAGTGCTCGGCTTCTACGCCGTGATACGAGGTCTTCGGGAGGACTTTGCTTCGGCGGCCCTGATGATCATCCTCGCCGGTGTTCTCGACAATCTGGACGGCCGGATCGCCCGCCTGACCAACACCGACAGCGACTTCGGGCGAGAGTTCGACTCGCTGGCCGACGTCCTCACCTTTGGCGCGGCACCCGCACTTCTGGCTCACCTGTGGGGATTTCGCGAGCTCGGTCGGGTTGGCTGGCTTCTACCCCTTTTCTTCCTGGTGTGCGCAACGACTCGACTGGCCCGCTTCAATGTCCAGACCAAGATCATAGACCGTCGATTCTTCGTTGGGCTGCCGGTGCCGGCGGCTGCGGGCGGGGTGGCCGCGATCGTATTTTTTGTGCCCGATTCCCAGTGGCAACCCTGGCTCCCCGTACTCCTGCTCGCGGCCCTCGCCTGGCTTGGTCTACTGATGGTCTCCACCTTTCGCTATCGGAGCTTCAAGGAGCTCGACCTCAAGAGGCGCTGGAGCTACCGCACCGCACCTCTTCTGACCGCCTTCGTCTTGCTAATGATCTACCGGCCATCGGCTTTCTTTCTCTCGGCAGCAATTCTCTACACCTCGTCGGGACCTATCGGCTGGATCGTGGCTCGGCTGCGGTCAGGAACAAAGGAGAGAAAGCCGTTGCCCTCCAAGGAGGTCGACCGCTGAGCGGTCTCGAATGTCGGCTCAAATAGCGATCGTCAATCCCATCTCTCTTCTGGGGCAGGAGCTGAGGGAAGGCCTCGGACGTCATTCCGAGTTCTGGTCGGAGGTGCGTCTCCTGACCACCGACCCAGAGGCCGTCGGCACAGTGACCGAGGTCGCAGGCACGGCCGCTCTGGTGGAGGCATGCGAAGCCGACTCGCTGCGCGGTATCGACCTGGTGTTCCTCTGCGACGTCTCAACCGACCTCGAGCGGATTCTGGATGACCGTTCTCCAGCAACCACCGCTGTCGTCGTCGCACCTGAAAAGGCTCCATCCGCTGGGGTGGCTATTGTCGCGGGCATCAACCTCGACCTCGCAGATCCCGGAAGCGTGCTCATCAGTCCCCACCCCTCGGTGGTGGCTGTGGCCCATCTCATCTTTCCCCTGACCAGCTTTGGGCTACAGGAAGCTGTTGCCCACATTGTTCAACCGGCATCGATGAGGGGTCAAAAAGGGCTCGATGAGCTCTTCGAACAGACGCGATCGATCGTCAATTTCACCGAGCAGGTCCCCCAGGAGATCTTTGGCGGTCAGCAGGCTTTCAACCTGCTGCCCCTCGACCTTTCAACAGACCTGCTCGTCTCCCAGCTTCAATCCGTGCTGGGTGGGAAAGAGAATCTGGCGCTGAGGATCGTCCAGGGGGGTATCTTCCACGGTCTGTCGGTAAGCGTCTTCTCGAGACTGGCCCAGGACCCGGGTGTCGACGCTTTGCGAGGGGCCTACGACGATCACCCCCAGACCGAACGGGTAGTGGAGCCCGATCTCCTCGGTCCCATCGAAGCCGCGGCCCGGGAAGAGGTCCTAGTGGGCTCGGTCGAGCCCGCGCCGGGTCTGCCGGGGGCCTACTGGATCTGGGGGGTCACGGACAACCTGACTCGTGGCGGAGCCACCAACGCCCTCGAGATCGCCGCGGCGGTCCTCACCGCGCGCAGCTAGACTCCCTCGGCATGGGGGTCGGAGAACCCCGGCTCCCGCGCCAGAAACTCCTCGACATGGAGGAGCCCGTCTTCGCCGGCACGCTCCACCACCTGCAGCAGGTCGTTCATGGTGTTGATCTCCTCGAATTGCTCGTTGACGAACCAGTCGAGAAAGCGAGTGGCAATGTAGTTGGAGTCCTTCTTGGCGATGTCCACCAGACCGTAGATCTGGCGGGTAACCTCCTGCTCCCACTCGAGCGCTGCCTGGACGGCCTCTTTGGCGGTGGCAAAGGTGCTTTTGGGGGCGGAGACGTCCGGGATCTCGAGCTGGCCGCCGGCATCGACGACGAACTGGACGAACTTCATCGCATGCGCGCGCTCCTCGTCGGCCTGCCGGTAGAAGAACCGGGCCAATCCGGT
>PVMK01125660.1_pt1 | contig 13509 bp, 13 predicted proteins | sample 1853481 | NCBI WGS metagenome assembly PVMK01 (sample SAMN08533507, study PRJNA380276) | Marine sediment metagenome, whole genome shotgun sequencing project. | reverse complement strand
GAAATTTTTATTTCAAATTACTGCCAACGTTTTGAATATGGTGCGTTTGGCATTTTGAAACACTTCATTTTTAATTTAAGACTAATTTTATTTATTGCTAATATCTTCAGATATACTTCTTTCTGCCATATGCACTATATTTTTTGTTGGTGATCGTTATTTCTTCCTGTCAAAATCTTTTCTTCTTGTAACTTAACCTTCCATTTCAGCGAAACTATTGCCGCAATAATCATAAAAATAATTAATATAAGTGTTGCCCACGCCCCCAAATCAAAATCACCTTTGGTAATAAGGTATCCCGATATTGCAGGCCCTGCTGCAACTCCAAGCACCATGGCACTTCCCGAAGCAGCCACGATTCGTCCATCAATATCTAGTGTTGCCGCATAAGCGGTTAGATAAGATATTGCAAAAAAGTATCCTGCCGTAAAAACTAATACTGAACCCCTAAAAAGATACGGTAATTCAGGGGATAAAAATATGGCATAAGTAGTTAAGCCTGCGAATACAATACCTAATAGCAAAGGAAATTTAACTCCAAATTTGAATCCAATTATGGCTGTAATTATGGGTCCTACGAGACCTATTAATCCCTGTAATGATAACAACTGACCCATTTCATTGGTAGAATATCCGACTACAACTCCAATTCTCACAACAAGGCTCCAAGCCATAGAATCTCTGAGGGTAAACATGAAAAATACCGCAATAATTGCAATTCCTGCGATACTGAATATTCCTGTACTGTTTATTTTGTTGGAGACGGTTTCTGAGTCATACTGAGTAGATCGCTGGGGCATCTGTTTCAACAATAATAGAAAAATGAAGGTCAAAGCAGCCAAACCAAAATAAATACCCTGTATACCCCAGGACTGATCCAAATATGACAAATACAGCATGAGTAAGACGATCATAGCCGCAAACAACACATTCATCATTCCGGCAATTTTTGCTGGATGTTTGGCATTGGCAATTGTTGCATTTCCGGAAGCTAATGTTAATCCGGCACCAATTCCGGTGAATGGCCTAATTAAAAGCAAGAATTCATAATTACTCCATAAACCGGATGAGAGGTTTCCAGCTATAACAATGAAGGCCCCAATGAAGGCAATTTTTTTTCGATTTATTTTCCCGATTTTTGGAGTAATAATCATCGATGAAAGAGCTGCTGCAATAAATTCCAAACTAAATAGAATGCCAACACTTTTCACATTTATATCTAGGTTGGTCATGATTGAGTCAAGCAAGAATGGTGAGGCGGCATATGAAAGTAATCCTACTCCCGATATTGCCGCAAAGGAAGAGAGTAGAATATTTCTCTCTCCACTTTCTAAACTGATATTTTTAAAAAATTTCATTTATGTCCAGTTTTCCATGTTTAACAAAATTATTCTTGAAACCAAGCATTACATATCTTATCCATATGCGTATGATCAGTGCCACAACAACCACCTATTACGTTAAGGTTTGGCAACAGTGTTTTTAGGTCTTTATAGCATTTGGCAAGATCATCTTTGTCTCCCTCATCAAGGATTTCTGATTCATCTAATTCTGCATGACTTTTTGTAGAGGCATTGGCACGAATACCTCTAATTCTATCCGGCCAATTACCAGTTGTTTTCAATACATTTGTAAAATGATTGGGATGAGCACAATTGATCATAAAATAAGAAACGTAGTTGTCGGTTAACTTGTCGAGCGTAGTAATGGCATCTTTAAGAGACTCTCCACTTGGAAGCCTCCCATCTGTTTCAACAGTATATGATATAACAACAGGGATGTTATATTTTTTTGCTGCATTTACAATTCCTATGGCTTCTTCATTATAATTCATTGTCATGGCAGAAATAAGATCAGCATTTGTTTTTGCTAATATTTTTATTTGAAAAGAATGATATTCTTCAGCAATTTTTATACTCATTTTGTTTTTCGGGGAGTAGCCATCACCCCGAGGGCCAATACAAGCACTAATGGGCATTTTAAAATCTTCTCTCTCATGATTATTCCTTATGATCTCAAGTTCTTGAATAGCCGTTTTATTTATTAGATCTATTTGATCAAACGAATACCCAATTTTCTCAATCCAATCGGGATTCGCTCTCCAGGTGGCCGCTTCAAGTATGAATCCTTTACAATTTGGCTTTGAAATAGCAATATAATTTTGGTAATACTCCTGAAGTACCTTTCTACCATCCTCATTCATCAGTAGATCGAATGATGCAAAATGGGGCAAGTAGATCCCTTGATGGAAGATTAGAGTTGTTTCTAATCCACCATCGGTCAAGAATGTAGATTCTGTTAGCTGTGGTAGAGCTGTTCTATATTTTGCCATAATCTTATATTTAAATCGATATTGTACTAATGATCACCAACGATTAGTATATGGCAAGTAGGGCAGTTAGATGCAATTAACTGTCCGCTTGCATATAGCCAAATGTAAATATTTGTTTTTAACTTAATCATGACTTAAAAGCCAAATTTTAAATTTGGCGGGGTTTAAAAAGTGATGAACTTAATATAACCGATAAAGCCCTATTTGCTATATACAGTGTTGTGTGTTCGCTACTGTATTCCAACCCACCATGTTTTAAATGTTTGACTGGGATTATTCAAGTCTACAATTTCTCCAATCATAGGCGTAACAAGAGGGATATCATGTTCTATGTTTAATTCAGTAATTTTCACTAATGGTTCATCCCAAGGGTGGTTTGCCATTACGAACTTTGAAGAGTGTACAGGAAATAGCCTTTTCGCTTTTAAATCTTGAGTAGCAATAATTACATCTTCAGGCAACATGTGTATTGCTCTCCAAGCTTTATCATATTGTCCATTGTCTAAAATGGCAAGGTCAATCGGACCAAATTTTTCGCCTTAAGGTCAGATAGTAAAACTTCTTCATAAATCTCTTTATTTAATTATCGCCAACGTTCCTGCTAAAAAGTCGTTTTAATGCTTTTTAGCTCTTGTTATATGCTTTTCTTTATTCTTAACGAAAATTAATTTGTGTCTGCTTTTTGGATTCTCTCGCTGTTCTATTTCAAAATTACCAGTGGATTTTATCAATGGAGTTAATTTTTCAAAACCATAATTTCTGGAATCAAAGTTGGGTTGTTTTTTCTGTAATAAACTTCCAACATCTCCAAGATACGCCCATCCTTCCTCATCTGATAAATCGTTAATCGTAGCGGAAATGAACTTTATTTCTTTCTTAGTTATATTGTCTACTGCTAATTCAGTGATTTCCTTATTTTCAATTTTTTCCTCCGTTTGTTTTTTTAAGATTTCGATATATATAAACTTGTCACATGCTACAATAAAAGGATTAGGGGTCTTTTTTTCACCAATACCAATTACTTGCATACCTGCTTCCCTCAATCTTGTAGCTAATCGTGTAAAATCGCTATCACTTGAAACAAGACAGAAACCATTAACCTTGCCACTATAAAGAATATCCATTGCATCAATAATCATAGCCGAGTCTGTGGCGTTTTTACCAGTTGTGTATCCATATTGTTGAATAGGTGTTATAGCATTTTCAAGAAGAAGGTTTTTCCACTTTGTCAAACCAGGTCTAGTCCAATCACCATAAATTCTTTTGATTGTAGGATTACCATATTTGGCTATTTCTGCCATCATTTCTTTTACATGAGCTGATGGTATATTATCGCCATCTATTAAAACGGCCATGTTTAAATTTATATTCATTCAGATTTTTTATTTGTCAATTGCATATAACGGTTCGAATATGGGGTGTTGGGCATTTTGAAACACCCACCTATCAAACCGCTATATTTTATTAAATGTACTCATTTTCAAATTTAGCACTATCTGCCCAATTACCTATATTTATTGTTGTGGTGCGTTTTTATTATTCTCTAATTCATTCAGCAAAATTTTAGTAGGTTGTCCTGAAATCTGTGCAAAACTGATAAAACAAGTCAGGCCATGAAAACGGACTAGGTGTAGAAAGTCCATATTCAAATCCCAGTCTTATGATTGTTAGTTTTTTCTGGGGGCATACATACACATATTCGCCTTTATTGCCCATCCCGAAAAAATCATTTGTATTTGCCTGGTTTCCACGAAACTTGCCCCACCAGAAATAGCTGTAATAAACATTATGGTCTAACAAGTAATCATAGTAACCTTTAGGTTTTACTTCTGGTTGAGTGGATGGTATCCAATTATTAGGAATTACTTGAACATCATTATTTCTTCCATTATTAAGGAAAAGGGATGCAAATCTTGCGTAATCGTAAGCACTGCAATTAATGCCGCTTTCCATTTTTTCAAAACCATGTTCATCAAGGCTCCAACTGGCACTTCCACCTCCCATTTTTTTCCAAAGTTTTTCCTCCATATATTCAGATACCGATTTTTGTGTGGTTCGCTCCAATATCATTCCCAACAAAAGAGGATTGTAATTATTGTACAGCCAATGCTTGCCCGGAGGTTCTGCTATTCGTACATTATCGAAAGTTGCGTTTCTTAAATCAGGACTAACATAGGTAATGTCATCATCGGAGGGGAAGCCTTCTCCTGAATATGCTATACCTGAACTCATACTTAATAAATCTTTTATAGCAATATTCGAAAATTGAGTATCTATTTTCATTAATTCGGGTAGATAGGTTGTGATTTTATCTTCATCACTCTTAATGTACCCATCGGAAATGGCTAATCCGATTAGTGTACTTACAAATGATTTGGCAACAGAGAAAGATGTGTATATTGAATCTTGGTTAAAGCCGTTAAAATAGTTCTCGTAAACAATGGTGTCATTTTGAAGCACAAGGAAGGCAGTTGTTTGTGCTCTTTCTAATAAAGTTTCAAAATTGACATTTGTGTTATAGTCTTTTAGGTATTCAGTATTTTCAAATACGTCCATTACGTATTCACTGTCCAATCTATATTGAAACTCTCTAGGATGGTCTGCACCTTCAATCTCCCTTTTTTTAAATATTAAATAATCCATCACAGATGCATCTCCTCCTTGGCATCTTCCCTTGAAACTGGCGACATCAATTTTTGATTTCTTATAAGCCAATCTTTCAGTAATATCTACACCTGACAAATTTTTTGGATGGGTTTGACGTATTCCGTGTATCTGTATTTCTTGAAATTGACTAAGAATGTATCGGATATCCGAATTTAGGGACGGGCTTACAATCAATCTGTTATTTTGCTTATCATGCCTTAGCATTAATATTGCCATTTCCGCACTCCCTTTATTCCATCTGACAGGTAGTTTAGCCAATGGTATTCTCATCTCTACAGTATATCCATCATATTCTTTTTTAACGGCTGAAGTCCAGTTTGAAGAAAAAGAAAAAGTGAGGTCCAAATTTGGGTTTAATGCTCCATCTAACTGATTTCCCATGGCATCCGTAACAAAAGCATAAGCAACAATCCCATCATTGTAAGTGTCCACGCAAAAACCAATCCATTCATTATCCATGATGGTTTCATTATCTTTATCTAATCCGGCTGTGGTTAATAAAGAAATATCTTTCACTTGGCATTTGAAGGCGGCAAAAAGGTTATCTGTATCATAAGTAAACCAGACTTTAGTATTCTTAAAGGGACCACTATTATTATCTTTATTATAGAATTTATCTGCAAATAATGCTTCTTGCCAAACAGGCTCATCCAAAACGCCATCAATCTCTATATGAATATTGGTTTTATGAGGTTTTTGTATATCTGATGCTGTTGTATGGTCTTGCGAATAAGCACTTAAAGTAACGTTAATCAGAAATAATAGTAAAAAGAAATTATGTGGTAAGTATAAAATTAATTGTTTTCTGTACCAATTTGTTTTATGTCCAGCTGCCATAGGCTTCATTATTTTCGGATTTTGGTCGACATTAAATTTAGTAATTATTTATAAATTGGTTATGGCTTTTAATTATTCATATTTTGCATTTTCATTCCTTTCACTTTGATGTTAGCAAAAGTAATTAACCTCGGTTTCGTAATGTGGGGAATGCACCACAACGGTTAGGCCATGATTTCGTTGTGGAATATTCCGAAAGAAACATTCAGTTGAGAAATCAGCCGTAATTTATAAAATATATTTTGGTGTGGCACAAAACCACAATGAATTATAGCCATTGTTGTGGCACTGTTAATTTACTGAAATTACAATTTTACCATTGTGCAGTCCATCTCCAAATCGTTGAATCGCCCAAGGTATTTTGTCAAAAGTATAAGGACCATCTATAACACAATTTATCTTGTTGTCCTCATAAAGCTGATTGATGTACTCCAAGTCCTTATTAGCTTTTAACATGACCATGTGCACACGTTTCTTGCTAAATAACTTTAGTATCGGACTCGTATAAAGCATTTGCAACAGATTGCCGGACCTACCACCTATTGAAACGTATTTTCCTTCCGGTTCAAGAACCTTTAAAAATTTCCAGAGCGATCGATTGGTCTTACAATCAAGGATTAGATCATATTGCTGATCACTCTTAGTAAAGTCTTCTTTTTTATAGTCAATTACGTTGTCAAACCCTTGAATTTCCATCGCTTTTAATTTTTCACCGGTATCGACCCCTGTAACATCTGCGTTGTAAAGTTTTGCTATTTGAAGTCCAAATGAACCAACACCACCGCCGCCGCCATTGATTAAGATCTTCTGGCTATCTTTAATCTGTCCCACATCCCGCAGACCTTGTACGGCAAGCATTGCTGCATGTGGAATACTAGCTGCCTCTTCAAAACTCATGCTATCTGGCTTTCGAGCAAGTGCTTTCTCATCTATGCAAAGAAACTCAGCAAAGCTGCCAAATCCGAATTCTGAGATGTCACCGTAAACAGCATCACCGGCTTTAAACTTTGTAGCATTATTTCCGACCTGCTCCACAATTCCTGATACCTCCATTCCTGGTATCATTAATTTTTTTCTGGGACTAAATATCCCGAAGAACAGACGATAAGCAAAAGGCTTTCCGGTGGTAATGCACCAATCGTAATCATTGATCGTTGTTGCACAAACTTTAACCTGAACCTCGGTATTTTTAGGTTCAGGTTGTTCGGTTTCTATAAGCCTAAGAACTTTGTCAGGTTCTCCGTAGTTTTTAATATTATATGCTTTCATATTTACTAATGTGCCACAACGGTTTGAATAAATGGTCGTTTTAATACCATTTATTTGGTGTTATGGGCTTATAATATTTCTTATTATTTAGATGAATTACACTTTTTGACAATTTAAAATCTGACAGCAGGAATTTCTTTCCACTTAATTTTTTAATAGGTCCAATACGAAGAGCCACTCTCTATATAATAGATAGGAATATCTTTGACGAATTCGCTCAACCAATCAGCGCAAAATTTCATGCCATTTTCTTCTGAGTTAATATGTCCGATAAAAATAATCGCTTTTTTCCTTCCTTGTGTAACAGCATCTCGGACGTATTCATAAGTTTCCCATTGAGGCACCTCGCCAGCAACTACAACATCAACACTGCTATTCCGTAGTTGTCTAATTTGGATATTACTACCTGATGCACCAGGGATATATAAAACACTGGATAATTTCATTTCAGGGTCTCCAACTACATAAAAACCATTTTTCGGAAATGTCCTCTTCAAATTTTTTAATAGATCAGTTAATGTAATTTGAGGGAAAGAAAATTTGTATTGATTATCGATTACTCTATTATTTTCCCAACCAAGTTTCTCAACCATTCCAGAAAGAATACCATCTGGTTGGATGCGATGAATATAGTCGTGGAACCGCCAAACTACAAGTTTATGATCATCAATAAATTTCTTTTTTTCCAGGTATACTGAATCATTTTGAAATTGATCCGTGTTGTCTAAATGGTTATAATACAGAGGCTCGTGAACGATTATAAGATTGCAGTTTTTTTTAACGGCCTTTCTCAAAACGTCCATTGTAGCAAACATGCAAGTAACTATACCTTTAACTGGTGTTTCTGGATTTCCTTCTTTAATAACGTCTACTGTATTGGGTACCAAGGCTGAACCTGTATTTTTGATGATAGTTTCGATCAACTGTGCTGAAGAAGTAACTGTATTTGTTGAAGAATCTTGTCCAAAAAGAAATATTGGGAAGGTGCTAATAATAATAAGGTTGAATATTATTTTCATTATTTTATTATATGATTTTGAATTGTTTATTGCCCATAACGTTTTGGCTATGGTATGTTGTGGTTAAACTAGCTATTATAGTCCGATAGCTATATCTTTTTTATTATCTCTTACTTCGGGCAAATAACTTACCCACAATATATTATAGCCGTTGTTGTGCTTAGTTATTTATCTTCCGCTCAAATTTTATTTTTCTAATTCCGTGGTCAGTGTTCCATTGTTTAACTTCTTTGAAATCAAAGTTTTTATACAATTCAGTAGCGGGTCCATTCTCGAGTCCAGTTTCGACGACAAAGAGATTAGTATCAAATGTATTTAAAACGAACTCCATTAGCTTTCTCGCAATTCCTTGTCTGAAAAAATTTGGGTCTACTACTAAACTACTAATGTGTGTATAGTTATCGATATGATCAACTTCAATTACTCCAGCTAGTTCTTCGTTTTTTAAGTATCCGAAAAACTCTGTATTACTCTTTACATAATTTTCAAGAGATCTTTTTAAGGGAGGAAAATTGGTAGCGTTTAATAATTTGGCCTCTACTTTATATGATACTTGAAAAACTGAACGTATTTTTTTAGATATTTCTAGATCATTATTTTCGAGCCTTTCAATCATTTTTTGTAGCAGTTTATTTTAATTAAGCACAACGGTTTGAATAGACGCTTGTATTAATAGCGTTTATTCTTTGTTATGCTCAGTTGGTCCTTGTAAAGTTAGTGAAAAATTGATAGTGCTAATACTTATAAAGGCACAATAAATGTAGAACGTAAAAAGCAAAAAGCGCTGAACTATACCGTAATATTCCAAAGGGTAAAGAGACGGGGCAAAAGCGGGTGTTAAGTTTAAAAAGATGCCAAGTACAATTAAAATAAAAGCAATTAATGATAATCTTTTAAATGTCATGCCGAGTTGGTTCTTCCATCGCACAGCAAATATCAAAGGAGAAAAATAACCCATTGTCATTGAAAGGCCAAAAATATTGTGTAGAGGATGAGGAGAAGGAAAAATGCCAATAGCAAACTGAGATAATCCATAAACCAAAATAAATATACCGGGTACAAGAGATAAGTCTCTTTTCTTTGCAAAAGACACAATTCCAATGGCAAATAGGATTAATAAGCAGCCAATCCCGATACTAAATATTTGCCATTGTATATAAAGTGGGGAACCTTTTTCCCCAATCTCACTTACAGTTTGGGAAATCGCGCTATAGTCTTCTATTTGGCTGCCCAGAATTAAAGTTCCTAAAATAAAAGTTATTGCAGTAATCCAACCTAAAGAAAGTAATTTTTTCGTATCCATAGTATTCCTTTTATTCGAAGACGATTAAATGCTTATAATGTTACGTCCAGATAATTGAGCATAACGGTTAGGCTATGATTTCGTTGTGGAATTTTCCGAAGGAAATATTCCGTTTAGAAATCAGCCGTGTTAAATATACTAAACTTTGGAATGGTACAAAACCACAATGAATTATAGCCAGTGTTGTCGGTTCGTTTTTTGTCCATTTATAGGAACAATTAATAATCTGAATATTCGGTTGGAAAAAGGAAAATCAGATCATATTTAGATACATTATTTTTGTATTTAGGCATAGCAACCATTTTTTTCCATTCAGGCGAATCAACGAAATCTTCCCAATGTTTATCCCTACTTGCTTGATCAGAGAAAGTTGTCAGATACATTAAATTTGGCATTTCAGAACCCGAAATTACTTCTCCATAAAAAACTGAATTAAACTCGAGACGATCAAAGAGTTTGATTTCTCCACCAGCATTAAACATTTCGACTTTATTTTTATAGTAGGCTTCAGTTGGCGATATATAACTCCGCAATTCATATATTCGTTCTGATCTTGGACTATTCAATTTCGACGGTCTCATTGCTGGAAAGTCTTGAAAAGCAACCATTATTGTTGACTCAATTTGCCGGTATGGTGCTTGGTCATAAGATGCATTTAAATAATCACTTCCGGCAGTTAAGTATTGCTCATCTCTATTAAGTCGATCTTCAAGTTCAATTAATTGTTCAATCGATATAAACGGAGTAAGAACATATGTTTTTTGAATAGTATCAGTGTCATTTTGTCTTAATTTGAATACACCTATATTATTGATTCCCAATCTTTTTACTCCAGGCAAATAGGCTTCTTTAAGGTACTTATCAGTTACCATTACTTGGTCCTCTGAATCAAAGGTATAGATCTTAAGTTGATAATATTCTCTATTAGTCTTTGGAGATTTATTTTCTGTGACCTTTTTAGAATTCGAATGCTCACAGTTTGTAAGCACTAAAATGAAGAGCATTAGTGGAAGAAGTTTGATTATTTTCATTTTTTTAGTGTTTATTTTTAATGACCGACAGCGTTTAGTATATGGCAAGTAGGGCAGTAGAAAGCGATAAACTTTCAAGTTTGCACTGAGCCAAAACGTTGTATTTTGTTTTTAATTTAGTTATTCTTAAAAGCCAAATTAACGTCTTGGCGGTGATTGTAAACAGCACTGAACTTTCATAAACCACCTGATGCCTTATTTGCTATATACAGTGTTAGCAACTTTATTTACATATTTAATCTTTGTAAGTAACTATTTATATTTTCAAAATATTGCTTTGGTTGATCCAACCATCCATAGTGCCCACATTTTTCAAGAATAACTAAAGTAGAATTTTGAAACACATTTACAGCTGTGTTAGCTGTTTCCCTGTCAATTATATCTTCTCTTCCTTGAATAATCAAAACTGGCACTTTAATATTTTTCAATCCAATTGAACAATCAAAATCAATCTTTCTCATGTTTTGATATACTAATTGATTAATAGCTAGATTTCCTTGAGTCAACCTTTCCGCAACTGTGGGCACATTGGTTTTATCATATAAGTAAGCAGGAGCTAAAAACTTACCTCTTTTTAATCTTGCATGGTAAGTTGTATCCCCAGAGGCAATTTCATTATTCCAATAGTTCAAAGAATCTCTTTCAGCTATTGTTAGTCTTGAGGGAATATTAATTCTTGAAAACAAATCCATATTGATTCCGCCAGAAGAAGATAAAATAAGTCCTTTAATCCTTTCCGGGTGTTTCGAGGCATAATATGATGCAAGCATTCCTCCAAATGAATGTCCTAATACTACCCAATGATCTATTTTTAAGTAACCTCGAATCATCTCTATATCTTTAATCATCAAATCCAATGTAATTGTACTTCTGTTTATATTTGATATTTTTGATTGTCCAGTACCTCTCTGATCATATATAATTGCCTTAGATGAGTTACCAATAGTTTTAGCTAAAGATTTGAAACCTTCACTATTCATACCAGGCCCTCCATTGATTATTAATATGGGTTCACCTTCTCCATAAATCTTGATATTGATAATATCACTTCCTGAAACAATATTTTGCTCAATCTGTGCAAATAATGAATTACAAAAAATTAAACTGGTAAGTACAACGACTATAATCTTCATTTTTCTATTGTTACTAACGGTTTGTATAAGAATAGTAGCCGATTGCGGAAGAATAAATTTTCAGTTAACTACAACTTTTATTGCGAACTACAATATTCATATTTTTCTTCAATTTAGGCTATTATTTTTTATACTTTGTTGTGCGTTCGCTTATTTATTTTCTATTTCTTTTAGCATTATAACAAAATCCTCTGGAGCAGACCATTGTGCATTATGATCAGCTTCCAACTGAAGCATAGACCAACCTTTGTTCTTGGCTCTTTCAGCTTGTGAGGCAAAATCATCTAGCTTAGGATCGGCCCCTTTATTGACTGTGAGTATGTATGTTGTTGCTATTCTAAGTCTTTCTGGATTTTTCAAGGAAATACTATCAGTCAAGGTTTTCAAAGGATGTGGCACATCTTTAGGAGGTAATTTTCCTTCTGGAACCCACGGAGGAATTACATATCCATTAACCACTTCAAATCCTAAATTATCTTTACCAGTAATTGACCCAACACTTTCATTATCTTCAGGTACGAATGCGTCAATATAAATTAGCTTTATAATTCTCTCAGGTATGCTGTCTGCTACACCAGTAACCACCATTCCAGCATAGCTGTGTCCAATCAAAATAACATTATGAAGATCTTCATAAAGAATCGTGTTTACAACATCTTTAATATGTGTATTTAATCCTACGTCTAAGGTTGCTAAGTGCACTCGCTCTCCTTGTCCAGTTAGAGTTGGTCGATAAACTATACTTCCTGTTTCTGTAAGTAGCGAATCGACATTTTTAAATGCCCATCCACCTCCCCAAGCGCCATGAACAATTACATATACAGGTTTAGAAATTGTCTGTGAAAATAAAGGTTGAAATGAAATTGCTGCAATTACAAATAACAAAACCGTTCTATAATATTTCATAATACTTAATTTTTAAAAATTTGCAATCATTTTTAAAAGTGACGCACAACGGTCTCCTGTATGAGTAGTAGCGGATTTCTACTCACAAACCTTTAGGTTTTAGACTGACCTTTGTTTTATGTTTATATTTTCATTTCATCACTTAAATCGCTATTACTTATACACCGTGTTAGCAAACGTTTTAATTGGTATTTCCTATCAATGGTTTACGTATCATAAATATTCCAATCCATAAAAACCAGACTATTTGACTAATTCCAAAAATTTCTGTAAAAATATCTAATGGATAGATTGTTAGTATTCCTGCCACTCCCACTAGAATACCCAAAAAATTTAGTGGTTTGGAAAACAAATGTCCTTTTAAGGCAGTTAAACTTAATAATAACACCCAAATTCCTCCAACTATTTCATTTCCACCACCGAGACCTTCTGTAATGATATTAGTAGCGGAAAAAACTAACATTGCATTTTCGGGCTCTTTGCTTCCCATTTCAATTACAGCGTTGAGACTTATATTATCTATCATTCCACTTGCAATTACCAACCCGGCCCAAATTATTCCAAAAGCAGATATTATTTGTGAACGAATTGGCGAGTAAGTTTTTAATCGGTGGTAGATTGCAAAAACCAATGCTACTAATAATACCCCAAATAAAATATAACTGGTAAAAGTCAATAATGAAAAGATCAGATGATTTTCTGTTAAGAAATCAAGCCTTTCATTTACACTCGCATTCGTATCTGGATAAACTAGTATAGCTCCGTAAATAATGAAGGCAACGATATATATAAGTCCCTCAAGAATCGCACAAACTCCACCTATTTTTTGTAATTTTTTTTCATTCATATTTTCTTGTCTTTTAGTTTGTTACTGCATTTTGCTTAATGTTTGCTAACGGTAAGTATAAGAATAGTGGCCGACTGCGTTGCACTTTCCTATCAAGTTACAAGAAAGTTGAAGCGGGCTAACCCCCTTGAATTTAATACTATCTCGGCTATTATTTTTATACAT
>PVMK01150967.1_pt1 | contig 13510 bp, 11 predicted proteins | sample 1853481 | NCBI WGS metagenome assembly PVMK01 (sample SAMN08533507, study PRJNA380276) | Marine sediment metagenome, whole genome shotgun sequencing project. | reverse complement strand
GATATTGCCAAACGCATCCGTGATGCGGCGGAAATGGGGGATGTTACGACGCTTAATGTCATCGCAGAGGAAATTAAGATGCACTCAGATTCCTGTGTGCCTCTCAGCAAACAGATTGTTCAATTGGCCGAAGACTTTGATCTGGATGGTATTCAAAAATTAGCGGATGACTTGGATTCATTCTAAAACTCATCAAGCGTAATCTTCCAATCTGATCCAACTTTTTTCAGCTCGAGATTCCCTTTCCGGCGGCCTGAAAAAATACCCTGTTTGCCCCGAAGCTCAAATCAGAATCCTGTTGTTTACATTCCATACCAATTATCGGCGCAGTTTACCAAACAGACGAATTTCAACCATTTTCATCATCCTTTCTTAGTCAGCCTGCCTGTGAAATAGGTTGCCAGAAAAATTAACGTAAACGGTAGCCAGGTTCCTAAAATACTTCTAAACATCGCAAAGCTTTTTTCAATCAAAAGCGCAACAATGAAAAGATCCATAAAGATAACAAAAGCCACAAACCAGATGGCGGTTAGCAGGGGCGAAGTATAATCAAATTTATTGAAGTAAAATAGAGAAATTATAATAAATCCAATAGGGCCACCAATGGCATGCAAGATGAGCGTTGTCTGCAAAGACGTAACCGCCATGCCGATTCCCATGATGGCAGCACAAAATGCCCAGCCCACAAAGGCATGGATCAGGATGACAACCGCTTTATTTAAAGAGAGCTTCTCCATTTGGTTGTCCTTTCAGTTGCTGGCTCCTGGCTTCTGATCACGACTCGGCTGCCTTCGACATGAGCAATTCGGCCTGCCTTCGACATGAGCTCAGGCCGAATGTAGCTCACTGCCGAAGGGCTCAGGCCGAATGTAGCTCGGCCGAACGCTCAAACCCGAAGGGAGCTCACGCCAAGGCCCTTTCCCTCCAGAGAGAGGGAGTTGTTGAACCGCCTGCAGAGGCCTACCCTACAGGATAGTTGTTTCAGAATCTCGCGGCTAAAAGCCGCTCCCACCGGGCTTAAGGTGGACGCGCCGGCCTGTCCTGCCTTCTTTTCTTCTCTGCTCATACTGGCAGGCACGGAGGCCTGCCCTACGGTGTATGAAACTACACAAGAAATGGTTCAGGGTTCGATTTTGGTTCCCAAAACGTTTAGGAACTTCGCCAGCCAGTCCGCATGGGCCGGCCATGCCGGGGCGCTGACCAGGTTTCCATCCACATGGGCCTGATCGACCGGGATGTCGATATACTCTCCACCGGATGCTTTAACATCCGGGCCAACGGCAGGATAGGCAGAGCAGCTTTTGCCTTTCAGGACACCGGCTGCAGCCAGCACCTGGGCGCCGTGGCAAATTGCGGCAATCGGTTTATTGGCTTCCGCAAAATGTTTCACAATACTTAAAACCGTTTCATTGAGGCGAATGTATTCCGGAGCACGCCCGCCGGGAATGACCAAAGCATCGTAATCATCTGCTTTGATTTCATCAAAGCTTGCATTGAGCGCAAAATTATGCCCCGGCTTTTCGCTGTATGTTTGATCGCCTTCAAAATCATGCACTGCGGTTCTGATGGTTTCTCCGGCCTTCTTGCCGGGACAGACCGCATGCACCGTGTGGCCGACCATTTGTAATGCTTGAAACGGTACCATGACTTCATAGTCTTCCACGAAGTCCCCCACCAATACTAATAATTTTTTGGCTGCCATTTTTCCCCCTTTTCATCCGAGCATAAATGCTCGGCGTCTGTGGTTAGTTGTCAGTTGTCATTTGCCTGTCAACAATAATTGAAAATGTATTACAACGGATAATGGACGACTGACGACGGACAACTGACATGTTATCATTTTGCATATAGCAAGTAGGGTAGGTTCTGCTTAAATATCTTCGAATTTTAATTCCGTGGTGACCTCAATACTGCCTTTGATCGACCGCGCAACCGGACATTTATCAGCGTGGAATCCATGGATTTTCTGAGCGGCTTCCTGCTGATCCGGTTCTAATTTTAGATGATAGGTTACATGAATCCGACGGATAACCAGCACATTTCCGTCTTTTTCAATTTCCCCCCTTGCCTCCGAAAGCAGTCGTCCTTCACCGGCCGGAATTTCGCGCGCTTCCAGCGCGCCGCCAAAGGTACCGGTCAGTCAGCCGGCCGCTGCGGCAACAATATAATCCAGCGTGGTGGCATGCGGTTCGTGGACCTGAGGGTCAACACCGTAATGCTCGGCGATTTCGGAATGAACGCCAAACAGCACCGGTTCATCTTCCTGGGGCAAATAGGCACGACGCAAAGGGCCTTTGACCCGTTCAATTTTTATTTTGGATGTATAGACAACTTGATCGCTCATAGGGTCTCCTTTCGCAGAACTGCTTTCAAAACCCATCTAATGCCCGAATACTGCGTTGCAACCCGACTCAAAATGCTCACATACTATCGTGTATGCTCCACTTTTGAGTCGGCTTGCGTCTTGTCTTCGAACATGATCTGAGATTTTGAAACCAGTTCTAATTATTCCATAAAATTATTATACTTTCCTAGCTTTGCGGCTTTGCGTGAGAAAAAACATTATACGAAATGTCTAAAAGGAGTGAACTGTTTACCTTTAAAGACCTAACCGCTACCGCTATTGAGCCGCCGGGCAATGGTACGGGCGGCAAGAATGCCGCTGGCAGAAGCCTGGATCAATCCCCGTGTGATGCCGGCACCATCACCGATGGCAAATAAATTTTTTATTGCGGTTTCCAATTCTGAAGATAAATCAATCCGGTTGGAATAAAATTTGACTTCCACGCCGTATAGAAGTGTATGACGTGAATACACACCGGGGGCTAATTTTTCAAGCGCCTGAAGCATTTCAATAATACTTTGAAGGTGCCGGTAAGGAAACACAAAGCTCAAATCACCGGGGGTCGCCTCCGGGAGCGTCGGCCGCGTCAGACAGCGATTCATGCGTTCCGGCGTGCTGCGCCGTCCCGCCAGGAGATCTCCCAGTCTTTGGACAATGGGCCCTTTGCCCAGCAGATTCGCCAGCCTGGCGATGTAAAGACCATAGCCGATGGGGTCATTGAAAGGTTCTGTAAACGCGCTGCTCACCAAAATGGCGAAGTTGGTATTTTCACTTTTTTTTCTGGCATAACTGTGCCCGTTGACGGTCATGACTTCTTTGGCCTTTTCGATCACCACTTCACCATAGGGATTCATACAAAAGGTACGTACTTTTTCATCGAATGTTTTAGAGTAATAAATCAGCTTTGATTCGTAAATGATATCCGTAATTTCTTTTAAAACCGCAGCGGGCAGCTCCACCCGAACGCCAATGTCTACTGCACTGGACTGAGTTTTAAGCCCCAGAGATTCTGCTTCCCTCTTCATCCAGCCGGCGCCGGATCGTCCTGGCGCCGCCACCACAAATTGGCTGGTGATGGTTTCGCCACTTTCCAATTTGACTCCCCGGATGCGGCCATTTTCAGATAGAAGACTCCGCACCGGGCTGCTGGTGCGGGTTTCAACTCGATCCACCAGGGATTGCCGAAATTGATCTAGTACCACCTGGCAGTTGTCCGTGCCGATGTGTCGGATCCGCGAAGGAATTAATTTCAGATCGGCCAATCGGGCTCGATCGGCCAGATTTTCCAATTTGGGTGATGCCTCGCCAAATATAACTTCCGGCGCACCGTGTTTAACCCAGATTTCATCCGCCGTTTGAAGGATCTGATGGAGAGCTTCAGGTTCCAGATACTCTCCCAGCAACCCTCCCACCTCGGGAGATAAGGTCAATTTGCCGTCACTGTAAGCCCCGGCGCCTCCCCATCCGCAGAGCATATCATTCGAATTGCGACGCTTACGTTCACTGAGATCTTTGCCGAGCTCAAGTAAAAGAACCGGCTCAACTCCCTGATCGGCCAGGGTTAAAGCCGCAAAAATCCCGGCAGGACCGGCCCCCACGATGATGGTTTGATAATCCATAAATACCTCACAATCCAATTAAACTCAGAGTGAAAAGTGACATCACTGACGATCGGCACATAGGTATCATAAAAGTGAAGGTCTGATAAAGCAAGTGCCTGTTTACGAAAATTCAGATATTTGAAAAATGAGTATAACGCAAATTTTTTGAGAACCTTAAAATCCGTGTCGCCCGGTTTTTAATTTTGGATAGCGGGAGGGCAAATTTTATAAGTGATTTTAATAGGTTATAATTCTTAAAAAATGCAACCCCCTGTAAAATTTTGACAATTTCAAGTAAATTTAATATAATTATTTAAAAATATAGAACTTTTTTTGCTGCCACGCCATACAAATAAAAAATTGGTACAAAAAGCCATAAAATTGAACTATCGCTCGGCCGAGCGATTCAGTAAAGACTATGCCCTGTTAAAAAGGGGGAAGATATTTCTTCCGTCCAAAACCCTCCTACCCTTAAAAACCGCCCTGACTTTAAATTTCACTGTTCCCGCAATCGACAGCGTATTCACGGTCGAGGGAGTGGTTGCTAAAACCATAGATGAGCAAACGGCCGCGAAACTCAAAAAACCTACCGGGATGCTGCTCGCGCTGGTGGGCGGACCGGATTCGATTCTGAATGAGCTGAACTCGGTGTTGAGCACGCATCAGGACTATCAAAAATTGCTGGGATTGGCGCCACCGACGGAATCAGCTACGCCTTCCCCGGATCAAGAAGCCGCTGGGGAACAGCCCTCTCTAGCAAGCCCGCAAACACCAACCGCATCCGCCGCTCCTGTTGTCAACACGGACCCGGTTTCACAGCAAGCCGATAGCGAATTAAATGACCTGGATGAAGTTTCGCCCGAAGAAGACGGCAAGGCCGATCTGACCTTGGATTGGCTCCGCAAAGCAGTGGCTCAGGAAAAGGTTGTCAGAGAGGATGTGCCGCCACCTGAAATCACTCTTGCACCGACCGCTGAAAAAAAAGATCTAACCCTGGAAGAACGCAAAAAGATCAAGCCTTCCGGCGAGTTTCTCATGGACCTGACCAAAGCCATGTTGCGCAGCGGCTACTATTCTGCGGATCATCCCGGTTCAGAGGGCGCCAAGCAGGGTTTATATGAAAAGTTTCAAAACTGCCTGGGCGAATCCAGGGAGGTCATGATCACCAAGCAGGAAACCCGCGAAAAAGTCGATATCCTGATTACCGGAATTCTGGATGAGCCGGTGAATGTGCGCACGCTGGTCGGTGCAGGTATGGCTGAATTATTTGTTCCCAAACTGAGAGAATATTTCAAGCGCAAAGGACTGGTGAGCTTTGCCATAAAAAATGAAATCAGCCTCGAACACTTTGAAAGTTTTGTGGATATCATGAGCGATCCCAAGGCCGACAGTGGTCAGGGCTCTAAAATTGGCCAGGTGCTGTCCACTGCTCTGGCTGAGCACGGGATTACCGAAATATCCACGGTTTTCATGGACGACCTGATCATGCTGGAATTAAACCTTCCCTGGCGGGTCGAAATGGCTATCCAGCGCCTGGCCAAAGATCTTAAAATGCTGCCCATGTTTCAGGGTGGTTCCGATGAAAATATTCGGACCTTAAAACTTCAAATTATCCAGGATATCATCCGGCCCCTCAGACACCCCGAGTTCCTAAAAGATCTGATCATCAACTGTTACATCATCGCCAGACATGTGGACGGTATTGAAAAGGAAGACATCGAGCAGGTTATTATCGAGGCCTTCCCCTTAAACACGCTCTTGCCCACATCCGAATTCATATTTAAGGAACTCCATAACCTGCGGGAAAAGCATGCTGAAGAATTGGACAACCCGGCATTGGTCAAGCGGGTTGAAGGCGTCAAACGAATTCTTAAATGGGTCGTCCGTCGATTGATATTGGAGGATGTCAACGGTGCGCAATACTTTCTTGAACGGCTCTATTTGAATGATATCCTGACTTTCGAAGAACTGCCACCGGATGTTCAATATCTGGTCAATACCATATTAATGGCCAAAGATGCACAAGCCCACGTTCCGGCCTATGTTCGTAGACTCCTGTATGCTGAAACAACCGACGATGCGGTGGTTCTGGTGAAATTCTGCCGAAGGGTCTTACCGGGGCTATTTGAAAACAACGACTGGAAAATTGCCCTTTTGCTGACCCGGGCGGCGGATAGAGCCGGTAAAGAAAATGAAGCATTCTCCAAAGAAAGCAGTTTATCGCCCAATCCGCAAGGATTTATTTATAAGGATTTGACAGAAGACCTGGTGACCGCCTACGAAAAAGTGGAGGAATCTGAGCGAAACATAATCGATAAAATTGCCGGTCTGTTGGGATCTCAGGGAATTGAGATTTTAAGCAAAGTTTTATCCGACTCTGAAAATCGTCAGGCCCGTAAGGCTGCAACGGATGCCCTCATCAAGCAGGGTGAAATGGCCCGCCTTTGGGTTCTGAAGGCTTTGAGTAATCCTGAACAACCGTGGTATTTGTTGCGAAATGCATTGATGATTCTCAGATTTGTGGGCAAAGGCCAAAAAGGAATCGATCGGGCGCGCAATTTCGTGTCCCATGCACACCCCCGTGTGCGGGATGAGGCATTACACACAGTGCTCGCTTTAAAGGACCCCGATGCCGAACAAATCGTCATCGATGCCTTAGATGATCCCGATGACAAAGTTTTGTGGCGGGCAACAACCGCGCTGGGCGAGCTTGCGCCTTTATCAGAAGCATCGATTGCAAAATTGATTGGGCTGATTAAAACCGAATTTCCTGAAGAAGAGCAAGCTGCATCCAAGCACTCCCGCAAAGTATCCAATATCATCCGAGCCCTGGGCACAATGGTCAATATCAAGAACATCCAGGCAATAGAAGACGCTGTCCTTGACAATGCCCAGTTGATCAGCGGTCAGAAAAAGGGAATTTTCCAACGCATCAAAAAATCTTCATCCCCCGACCAAAAATCCATTCTATCGGCGACCATCGCAACACTGGGAAAAATTGGCACCGCCAAATCCGAAGCTTTTCTGAAAAAACTGTCAGGTGTAAAAACATCAGAGGCAGATGCTGCCCGCAAAGCAGTCGAGAGCATCCAGCTGCGCTATGACAAACAGCATGCCAGTTCCCCCGTCAACGCCTAAAACTCACCGCTGGCTACTGGCTTCTTGCTCCTGGTCCCTGGCTACTTGCTGCTTGTTGCTGGCTACTGGCAACTGGCCGCTGGACTCTTGTTTCTGGCTGCTGGCCCCTCTCTATTTTTTATTGGCAAGATCCCTTTTAATTGCTTGAATGAAATTATTTAGCTTTTTACCTAATATTTCTATGCGGTCATGCAGGTTTTCGTATAATTCTTTGTCTTTGAGTGAATCTGTCTCATAAAGTGTTTCTAAATGATCAATCGTTTCATCATTAGATGCTATAGAATACGTTAAGAAGCGAATATATTCTTGCTGATATCTTCGCCGACCGTAACCTTCAACTATTGTTGATTTAACTGATTTACTTGATTTCCTAATTTGGCCCCCTTCTTCATAAAGCTCAAACTTTGGCAGTTTCTCTAATGTCATTTTATGGATGTCAATAACAAGAGTCCGTGCTTCTTGCCAAATCTCCAAATTTTTATAACTCAATTTAATTCCCTCCAGTTATAGATATTGCAAAATCTTTTTCTTTTAATCCATCTGCTGAATTTGAGTTTATGTGTTTAGTCCTAAAAACATAAAGATAGGGAATCTGCAAACTAAAAAAACTTTAACAGGCAGTCAATGACCTCAGGCTATCAGCCAGTAGCCAGCAGCGAGTAGCCAGTGACAAGTGACCAGCCACCAGTAGCCAGTGTCCAGATACCAGAGACCAGCAGCAAGAAACCAGACGCCAGAAGCCAGCTAATCGGATTTTCGCATTTTCTTGACGTAGGTGGCGGCTGCGATCCCGGCGATGCAGCCCTCTCCCACCGCTTTTGCAATCTGCCACGGGGGACCACAGATGTCACCGGCCGCAAAAACGCCCGGCACATTGGTTTCCATTTTTTTATTGGTATCAATATATTTCATTTCATCGTCAAATTGGATCCCGATATGGGCGGCCAATTCCATAACGCCCCTGGCACCGAGTTCGATAAAAACGCCGGCGACTGGTATTTTTGTTCCATCTGCTAAAACAATTTCCGTAACAGCGGTATCACCTGAGATTTCCTGGACTTTAACATTTTCACGGATCACCACATTGCTCTTTTTCAGTTCGGCGGCCAGCGTATCGGTGACGTCCAATTTCTCATGGATCAGGTTTACGGTTTTGGCATAGTCAAGCAGTGTTAGCGCTCCGCCAACAGCCGCACTGGCACCACCGACAACAGCGACATCTTCTCCTTTAAAAAAATTGGCATCGCATTCCACGCAATAACTGACACCGCGGCCCAAAAATTCTTTTTCCCCGGGCACACCTAATTTGTTGCGTGCCGTACCTGTCGCCACAATAAGTGATTTACAGGTCAGCTCCGTCCCGCTTTCGGAAATGATTTTAAAATGCGGCCCTTCCGGCAGTATGTTTAAAACATCTTCTTCAAGCAAGTCAGCTCCAAAATTGGCGGCCTGCTGTCGGCCGGCATTAAGCATTTCCTCTCCGGTGATGTTGAAAATGCAGTAAAAATTTTCAACATGGGCATGAAACAGGCTGCTCCGGGTCTCTTTGCCCAATACCAGCACGGAAACTTTTTTGCGGGCTGCATGAATCGCCGCCTGCAATCCGGCAGGACCGGTACCCAAAATGATGACATCATAGTTTTTCTTTTCCGGCATATGTCACTCCTAACTGTGATTAGCTCATAGCTCATAGCTGATAGGCAAGGAAGCCAGGAAGCTCTGAAGCTTGGAAGCTTGAAGGCTAATAGGCTAGAAAGCTTTGAGGCCAGAAAGCTCAGGAGCTTTTGAGTCTCCAAGCCTTTCAGCTTCCCAGCATTCAAGCCCTTGACTGTGAGCTATCAGCTATGAGCTATTTATCTGACACCTTTTATATTTCCTATGTGTTAAAATGCTTGAGCGCCTGAGAAGCCAGCATCTTTTTCTTTATGCGCGGCGGATATAACCGGTCGACTTTGTTGTGCTCATGGTCAAACCGGTTGATATATAGCCGCCGCACAGGGCTTCCGTAAATACTGATCATAATCGTGGTGCCCTGGCCGGGGTTTCCGGTTTGATGGATGCCATCATTTAGCGGGCGTGTCAATTCGATTTCCCCCGGCTGCAATTGAACCCGGGCGGTTTGCCTCAAGCGGGCATAGCCTTCAACTGTGCCGTCGTCTTCGCGTGCGTATCGGATGACCCCAAGCTCTCCCACGGCCGCGCCCGAGACCCCCCAGGAATTGTGATCATGAATCGGGGTGTAATCCCCGGGCCCGTAAAGGAACATCCGCAGTGAAAAAAGCCGCTTCGGATTGAGATACAGCAGAATTTCATCATCGATCATCTGAGCCTGTCGCAAATCCGGGTAAGGGCTGCCGCCTATGATGTTTTTTAATAGTTCCTGAAATACCGATTGATTTCGTAGGAAGCCCGGTAACTCATTTTGAAAAAAATCCATGCGGGCCGCATCGCCGGAGATATTTTCGATGGAATCCGACCAGCGTTTGCATATTTCCAGCAACTCCTCAGGCGGCTTGGGTGGTCGCGGCATTATTTCAATCTCCTTTGTTCTCAAAAACTTTCAGCTTCTGGCCACTGGCCGCTGGTTACTGCCTACTGGACAGGTTTCAGGTGTCAGCGTTCAGGATTCAGGATTCAGGATTCAGGATTCAGATAAAGGTAGGTGTCAGGTGTCAGTGTTCAGGTTTCAGGATTACGAACCTGATGACGTTGAGAATGATCAGAATCCGCATTCTGTCATCTTTTTTCTGACACCTGACACCTGAACACTGAAACCTGATTTTTCCTGACACCTGAAACCTATTTGAGGCCAGTAGCTATCAGCGAGTAGCCAGAGACAAGTGACCAGAAGCCAACGCTAAGCGTTTTCCAGTCTCACATACTGATCATAATAGGCAGCGCCGGAGCCGATGTCGGTCAGCTGGGCGGCAATCAGCTGATTCACACCACCGCCCCGGCTGATCCAATCTCCCCGACGATAGATCACAACCCCGGGGTGAAGATCCGGCAGGGCTTGCAAGGACACTTTCAGCCGCCCCAATGGCGAAACCAGCTCAACCGGTTTGCCCGGTTTCAGATATTTCAGGCAAGGACTATCCGGTGCCACCCAGACCGCCGGCAGTTGCTTTTGATCTTCGGGCAGCATCTGGGAATGAATGGCTCTACGGCGCACCAGCGTTAACAGCCGCAACGGATATTCCGCCGGCGCTTCAGGTTCCGCATGCAGCAAATAGGGAAATCGGTATTTGCCGTCTTGATTGGCAAACCGCCGATCGGCGTAAGCAATCGCAGGCCGATTGGAACGCACACAGCCACAATTCCGAATCTCCTCAAGAGTTGCGGACAGATAGGGTGAATCTAAAGATGCCCGCAAGCAATCTTCTGAAGTCGGTAGATTTACCGGTGGGTCCAGGCGCTTGGCGATTTGTCTGAGAATCCAATAATCGTTTCTGGCTTCACCGGGAGCGGGAAGTACCGGGCATACATATTGAACATGCTCATGCAGATAAGAACCGATAATGTCTTCCTGCTCCATGATAAGGGTAGTGGGCAGTACCAGATCGGCTTGCTGGGCCGTATCATTCATAAAGGCATCGACCACAACCTTAAAATCAACCCGGGCAAAAGCTTGCATCAGTTGCTGGGAGTCCGGCGCCTGGTTAATGACATTGGCGCCGTTGACCCAGATCATTTCAATCGGCGGGTTTTCAGCCGCCAGGATCTCCCGGCCGATCACCGGAAATGGAAAGGAACGACGCGGCAGTTTTTCCAGTTTCCGCGTCCATTTTAAATTCAGGTTGCGATAGGAGTGGAGCTGGAAATAGCTGCCGCCCCCCGACCGCCCGATATTGCCTGAAAGCATAGCCAGCGCATTGATAAATCTGACATTTTCGCCGCCATATCGATAACGCTGCAACCCGGCGCTGATCAGTGTGGCCACCGGACTTTCTTCGGCATAGGACTCATAAATACGCTGAAAATTGCTATTCGAAACGTTGCAGGCCCCCAGCAGTGCTTCCATCGGATGATTCAGGATCAGCGAAAAAAATTTTTCCGGATTCCGCGAGCAGCTTTTAACTTCTTCAGAGATCAAATCGTTTTCTATCAGTGAGCGCAAGACAGCGGCTGCCAGGAACCGATCCGTGCCGGGTCGGATACAAATGTGCGCATCGGAATAGGTGTGATTTCCATCGCCCCCCGGTGAGATCGTTAACACCCGGGTGCCGTTTTTCCGGGCCCGTTTTACCAGAGCGGCCGTATGAACCGAGCTGCGCGAAAAGTCTCTGCCCCAGTTGACAATCCTGGAAGCATGGATCAGATCATTGATATCGTTATTTTCGCGTGAGCCGAAGTCATGCACACATGCCATATAGCCGGCGGCATCGCAAAGGGATCCTCGTACCCGGCTGGTACCCAGCCTGGCAAAAAGAAGTGTGGTGGCTTCTTTTAAAACACCTTTGGCGCCCTCGTTGTGAATATGCAAAATGGCGGTGGGACGGGAACGCAAATTCTGGATCTTTGCGGCACACAGATCAAGCGCTTCATCCCAGCTGATGGTTTGCCAACCGGTTTTGGTTTTTAACTGCGGCTGAACGATCCGGTGGGGGCTTTGAATCCTTCTGACATGATCCTTAATTTTGGCGCAGGTAAACCCGGAGGTAAACGGATTATCGGGATTACCCTTGACCTTCACCCTGCCATCCGCTGCGAGCCTTACAACTATTGAACAGGCGTCGGGACAATCCATGGTACAGGCCGTGAGCTCACTGATTACTTTTTCTTTCCTTTCACGCATTATCCGTAAATTAAGCAGCAGGGACAATTAGTCAAGAATGTAAAAGAATGGGGACGTTCTTAACTTTTAAACTTAGTTCTTGTGATCGAATCGAAAATTAATAAGTTGAATGTTTCCCTTATTTATTTTTCGATGGCCTGCCCACGGGACATGCAAATTCGCAGCGTCTGCAATACTTGATACGTTTGCCCGTTTCATCCGTGCTTTCCGTTCGCAGGATTTCAGCGGCATTAATATCATTTTCCATCTGAATGTTACATATTGCTCGGCTGAAGCAGCCGTTGCGGCCGGGAAGGGTCAGCATCCCCATTTCGACAGATGAAAAAACGATATCGCTGTAAGCATTTTGGGGACAGGCGTGTCTGCACGGTTCCTTGCAACCGTCGCAGGGGTCAAACTGAACCGGACCGGTCGGTTCAACTTCCTCTTCCAGAATCATCGCCCGCAGACGAATTCTAGGACCGAATTCCGGTGTTACCAACAAATTGTTTTTACCAATACAACCCAACCCGGCCATCACCGCCGAATCTTTTAGAAAAATGCCGCCCTTTTCAACATGGTAGGGTAGTTTGTGTGTTTTAATTTCAAATTTTTCTTGCACCCAGTCGGATAGGTTATTGTTTATTCGAATTAAAATTCGGTTTCCGGGTGTGCCTTTGCGGCCATCCCACCAATCCAACTGCGGCTCATCCTTCTTATGTTCAACGGCAATTACAACGACCGCTTTGGCGTTTGAAGGCCAGGCAATTTTTCCCAATTCGATACCTTCTGCGGTTTCGCGAGAACCGACACCGAGACTTTGCTCCATTTTGGGATAGATTAAGTGAGACGGCGACGGTTTGAGAAGCTTGGCGTCAGCTATACCTGCTAACGATGCGCCAAAGGATTTCGCTTTTACGGTAATTTGTCTAGAAATATTTGATGGTGAAGAAGTCATTTGAAAACTCCTTTCATAATAATTTTCATTAACATGGGTAAAGCCGATTTTTGTTAGATTGGCAAATCAACCTTACAACAAATTTTGAGACATTCCTATTTTTTTGTAAGCCTCTCCTTTTTCAATCGACACCTAAAGTGTAAGTCGAACAAATCGTTCGTTGATCCATTTTCAGATCTTATAGTGGTTGTCAAAAAAACGTTCCAGTATTCAAACGTTTTTTTCTACAACCACTTATACCGCAATTCCGTAATTTGGAACAATATCATGGAAAGCGGTGAAATTTTGCCGGGATAAACGGACGTCGGGAAATGAGGTATATTATAGAACGCTTAATTCATAATTACGAAATAACAGGAGGAATAGCCATGAAACATATCAATAAAATAACTGTGTCAATTATCGCATTGGGAATTGTTGCCTTTAGTATTTCTTCGATGGCGGAACCGGCCGCGAATTGACTTTGAATGCGATCAAAGATCATCCCACAGCAAAAGGCACGGCGCTTATCAAAGATAACTATGTGAGCATTCAGGCCAGAGGGCTCAAGTCCGATTCGGTCTACACGGTCTGGTTTGTGAATACGAAGCCCAAGAAACATGAAACCGGAGCGGGATCAGCGCCTTACATGTTTAAGACGGATGCAAATGGGTTTGGCCAGTATTCGGCTCCGCTGAGCGAGTCGCCCTTTGGCA
>PVMK01128542.1_pt1 | contig 13511 bp, 13 predicted proteins | sample 1853481 | NCBI WGS metagenome assembly PVMK01 (sample SAMN08533507, study PRJNA380276) | Marine sediment metagenome, whole genome shotgun sequencing project. | reverse complement strand
CTTCATCCATGGATTCCGCTGTTCAATCTCTAACCAATTCCGGTGATGTTCTGTTCCTGATGCTCGGTGCTGTCATGGTTTTTGCCATGCACGCTGGCTTTGCTTTTCTGGAAGTTGGTACCGTTCGCAAGAAGAACCAGACCAATGCTCTGGTCAAGATTCTCACCGACTGGTCGGTTTCGACTGTCGTCTACTTCCTGATCGGCTACCCGATTGCCTACGGTATTCATTTCTTCATGTCAGCGGAAGGACTGATCGGCAGCAACCAGGGCTATGAACTGGTGCGTTTCTTTTTCCTCCTCTGTTTTGCTGCGTGCATCCCGGCGATCATCTCCGGCGGCATTGCCGAACGGACCCGTTTCTGGCCACAAGTCCTGGCGGGTGGAATTTTTGCTGGCCTCACCTACCCTTTCTTTGAATCGTTGATCTGGGGTCAAAACAGCTCTGGCCTGCAAGCCTGGTTTGAAAGTACCTTCGGTGCCCCTTTCCATGACTTTGCAGGCAGCGTGGTAGTTCACTCTATGGGTGGCTGGCTTGCCCTGACCGCCGTGCTCCTGCTCGGCCCCCGCATGGGGCGCTGGGTGCGTGGCAAGAGCCATGCAATTCCGGTCAGCAACATTCCGTTCCTGGCTCTCGGCAGTTGGATCCTGGCCATCGGCTGGTTCGGCTTCAATGTCATGAGCGCCCAGAGCCTGGATGGCATCTCAGGCCTGGTGGCCGTCAATTCTCTGATGGCTATGGTCGGTGGCGTCATCTTTGCCGTAGTCGCCACGAAATGCGACCCTGGTTTTGCCCACAACGGTGCCCTGGCTGGCTTGATTGCCATCTGTGCCGGTTCCGACCTGGTTCATCCTTTTGCGGCATTCTTAATCGGTGGCATCGCTTCCCTGATTTTTGTTTACGGCTTCCAGTGGGAACAAGAGACTCTCAAGATTGATGACGTACTTGGTGTCTGGCCGTTACATGGTATCGTTGGCACCTGGGGCGGTATCGCTACGGGCATTTTTGGTTACACAAGTCTGGGTGGTCTGGGCGGCGTCAGTTTCATGTCGCAACTGGTAGGCAGCCTGCTCGCTATAGCTTATGCTCTTGCAACCGGCTTTGCTGTCTACGGTGTAATCGTTAAAGTCTTCGGCTTACGCTTGGAGGAGGAAGACGAGTTCCGCGGTTCTGACCTCACGATCCACCACATCACAGCTTATCCTGAAGAGAAAATCGGCTGATCATCTTTAACATTCTCTGAACGATAAACGGCCGCCGGGAAACCAGCGGCCGTTTATTTTGTAAGGAAGTTAGGAGGCTGTCGGACTATACGGGCCGAAGCGAAAATTCGGAAGTTTGAGACCAGATTTTGGCTCGTTTGAGAGTAATAGCCATAGCTATTGGTCGAAAAAGAGCTGAAATATGGGCCAAACTGCCGGATTTGCAGCCGGGTCATGGATAGTCCGACAGCCTCCTAGAGATATCAAGCCGAACAAACCTGATTACGCCCGCTTTTTTTCGCCTTATAAAGTGCCTTGTCAGCAGCCTTTATCAATAGCTCCGGAGTGGTATTTTTATCATCTCGACTGGCCACACCTATACTGACGGTTACATGCAACTTCGATTTCTCAATACTTTTGCCACCAGTCTTGGCAGGTTTCTGTTTTGGCCTTTTACGCCCCCTGATCACAAACCCTGCACGGCCTATCGTCTCGCGTAAATCTTCAAGATGTGGCAAAGCACGCTCCAGGCCCTTACCTGGAAAGATCACGACAAACTCTTCCCCACCATATCGATAAGCACGACCACCACCTGTAACCCGACGCAGACAGGTAGCAACCATGCGTAACACCTGATCACCAACATCGTGTCCATGTGTGTCATTTACTTTTTTGAAGTGGTCCACGTCGACCATTGCCACCGTGTAGCGACGACCAACTTTGAGCAGGGATTCGTTCATGGCCCGACGAGCAGGCAAACCGGTCAATTCGTCATTGAACGCCATTTTGAGACTGCTCTCAATAAGGGCAATTGTCAGGATAAACGCTGCGACGCCACCCCAGTAAGCAAATTGCTGAGGCCACCAGAAACCTGTAATCACAGCAATTGTTATCCAGCAAAATCCGCCTTCCAAGGCCTCCGGTTTTCTGCAGAAACGAATCAGTAATGCAATCAAGCTGAGAGTTATAATGAGCCAGGTAATCTGTGGGAAAGGCGTCTTGTCAATCAAGTCACTGACAAACAACGGGCGGCTTAACCATGCCATGATCGCCCCGGCCTGGGTAAAATACAACCCGACAACTCCGCCCAGTTGCAGGAGAAACAACACCAAGCGCAAAAAGCCATGCAAAGTAAACAAGCCCCGTTCTGACCACCAGCTATAAAGGGCCAGGTTCAGTGGAACAAGCAACGGGGCCAGCTGTAAAACATACTCACGACCATAAGGTGTTGTCAGCACCATTGCACGTTCAACAAGGATCAACAGGGCAATCGCCCAAAGCACGCGGGTGCGATTGAAACGCCAGCCGAGGAACAAGCCGGCAATGGCCGCCAGATAGGGAAACATTGTCAGAAGAGGCTGCCAGGCAGCAGTGATCTCAACCTTGAGCTGTAGATAGAGAGCAGCAGTGAAGAGTACGCCGGGAACAACCAATAAAAGAAGGGATCTCAACAATTGCATGGCAATAAAAGGTGACTCCAGTCGCTTCAGGTTAGGTTCAACTTATCACGACAACGGATCTCACTACCAGCAGAAGCGTTGCTCGCAGGAACAATCAGAACATGACGTTGACAGAGGTCCCCGAGTCGCGGTAGAAGCCATCATTACAGATATAATTATGAGCTTCAAGCTATGGAAGAGTAGATTATTCTCCAGGGAGAGAAAATGAGCAATACAGCAGAGAACACCATTCTGGATTTCAAGATACAGACTCCTCGCGATTGGGAAGCCGTTGACGACCGGATCATGGGCGGAAGTTCGCAAAGTCATCCTGAATATATCGACAATGTCGGCTTGCATTTTTCCGGCAGAGTTTCACTCGACAACCACGGTGGTTTTGCTTCGATACGCTCCACTTCTGGCAACTATGATCTTACTCAATATTCAGGCCTGAAGCTTCGCCTGCGCGGGGACGGCAAGAGTTACAAACTGAGCTTGCGCACGGACCTGTTTTTTGACGGCGTTAGCTACCAGAGTACATTCTCTACCACAAAAGATAGCTGGCAGGAGGTCATCCTGCCCTTCGCAGCTTTTACCCCCACTCATCACGGCGTTAAACTTTCGACAGTTGCTCCGATGGACACTGGCAATATCAAAAGTTTCGGTCTGTTCATCGCTGATGGTCAGGAAGGCTCTTTCCAACTCGACATCGCTTGTATCAAAGGGTATTGAAATCAGCGTCAGTTATTCAAGTTGTCGTCTTTCCAGTACTTGGTTCCTGCCAGGTTGACCTTGGCCATCAGGCCTGATTCAGACATCGTATACATGGTTGTTTCGGCATCAATTGAGACTTCACCGGTTGCAGCGATGCCTTTGTCTCTGGCTTTGGCTGCAGCATCAGCCTGGCCACCAAATTCCCAGCCGCTATTTACGAAACCGTTCAACGCCCGCTCACTGTGAAAAGCAAACACAACCCGAATATCCTGCACACCAAGTCCCAAACCAAGGTCCACCTGCGCCATCTTCATATAGGTTTTTTGACCTGAAGAGTTGTTAACAGCAACACCGTAGCCCCCGCCACCACCCACAAAAAAATACAGGGCATTAACATTACTGAAGACTGCATAACCGGCGGCCTTGCTCACAATATTTTCAGCGGATGGACGCTGTTTATAGAGCTGTGTCAAAGTTTCATTGTGCATACTCAGAATAGCTGCACGTTTCTGATCGGGAGTGTCACCGGTCGGCGACAAACAAGCAGTTAAAGAGAATAAAACCACAGCAGACCAAACCAACAGTAGAAAACGTTTCATGAAGACCTCTTCCTCCAAATGTTTATATTCACAATCATAATAACAGTTTGTGGAGAGTGTACACCAGCCGTTTGCCAACTTTTTAAACAGACACATTTTTTGGGCAGGTTTATCCTTGAGTTACAGAGGAATTTTTCCTATACTGAAGCGGCGTTAAATTATTAGCTCTGCTCTCTGCCCTGTAGGTGAGGTCGCTATGCTCACGCGGAATATTTTATTATCGGGAAGGAATCTTATGAGCGTGGTGTGCAAGCCCGTCGCGAAGCGGGACGCCTGAAGCGTTCGTAGTCCCACCCACTTAGTTTGTCGTCGTCGTGAGGCCACGGACCCACGATAGGTGTGGAGAGCAAAAGAAAAGACGTCGGGAATCCCGGCGTCTTTTTCTGTATAGAAACCCTCTATTATGCTATCGTTGCCCGGAGGCTGTCCGACAATCCATGACCGGCTGCAAATCCGGCTGTTTGGCCCATATTTCAGCTCCTTTTCGGCCCATAGCTACAGCTATGAGCTCTCAAACGAGCCAAAATCTGTTCTCAAACTTCCGGATTTTCGCTTCGGCCCTTATTGTCGGACAGCCTCCTAGGTTTTTTGAAAGGCTATTATGAACATCATTGAAAATACCGACATCCATCGTGTAACCATCGACAATCGTGAATTTATCCTGGTTGGCACTGCCCATATCTCCCAGGAGTCCGTTGAAACCGTCAAGACCGTCATTAAGGAAGAGAATCCTGATACTGTCTGTATTGAACTGGACGAACAGCGGCACAAGGCGTTGCGCAATCCCCGTCACTGGGAATCACTCAACCTGATTCAGGTCATCAAACAAGGTCAAGCGCCCTTTCTTCTGGCAAATCTGGCCTTATCTTCATTTCAAAAACGTATGGGGTTACATACAGGAGTTAAGCCTGGTGCTGAACTGGCAGCAGCAGCGGAGACTGCCGAGGAACTTGGTAAACAGGTGCAACTGGTAGATCGTGAAATCCGCACAACCCTGTTGCGTGCCTGGCGCAAGGCCAGTTTATGGAAGAAGTTGATGCTCTTCTCGACGCTATTGGCCAGCCTGTTTGATTCTCAGGAACTCGATGAAGAGGAACTTGCCAAACTACGCCAGACCGATACTCTTTCAGCCATGCTGGACGAAATGTCGGAGGTCCTGCCAACGGTCAAGACAACTCTTGTTGATGAGCGTGACAGCTACATGGCCCACCACATCCGCCAATCACCCGGTGAGAAGGTAGTCGCAATTGTCGGTGCGGCTCACATGCCGGGAATTCTGAAAAAACTGTCTAAAAACTTTTCCGATGAAGAGATCAGTGAGCTTTCTATCATCCCTGAAAAGACCACGCTCTCTAAGATTCTGCCATGGTTGATACCAGCCATTGTTGTCGGTTTGTTTATTGCGGGATTTATGACGGGGAATACAGAACAGTTGGCAAATGCCGCCGTAGCATGGATTCTCGCCAACGGTGTTCTCTCTGCACTGGGGGCTCTGATTGCCTTGGGCCACCCCTTGACGATTCTAGCGGCCTTTGTCGCCGCTCCGATCACTTCGCTCAACCCGACCATCGGCGCTGGCTTTGTCACCGGTCTGGTACAAGCCTATGTCGCCCCCCCGCAAGTAAAAGATATGGAATTTGTCGCCGAAGACATTGCCAAATTAAGCGGCTGGTGGCGCAACCGTTTGACCAGAGTCTTATTGGTCTTCTTCCTCTCGTCCATCGGCTCTGCCATTGGCACCATGGTCGCCTTCGGCTGGCTTAAGGATCTCTTCTAAGTCCATTATTTTCGTTTTCGATTTGGAAACGAGCAATTTTTCGCAAGGTCAAGGAAATCAAGCATTTGAGCGGAGGTGTAGTACTTTACGCCGCACAATCAAATGTGCAGATTGACGCAGAGATTGCGGAAAAGGGCCGTTTCCGGACGAAAACTAGCCTAATTCTTTGCCAAACGTGTTCCAGCGCTTACTTTTAGCTGGTTCATAACCCGATAAGCCGGTTCCGTCAGAGCGACCTCAAGGTCAAGATCCCGAAAATAGACATCCGGTCGAAAGTGAACAAGGCCGTCCCGATCAACCCATGCTGTCCAGTACTGAATATGTACCGTCAAAGGTTTGATGGAGACTTGTTCCGGAGCCGTTGCTTCGAGAAGTTCCCGTAACCTTTCTGCGCCAAGATTCTGTTTGAGTAGATAAGCAGCAAGCATCTGAGGTCTTTTGACCCGGATGCAACCGGAGCTGAAAGAGCGGGTATTATTGTCAAAGAGAGAGCTCTGGTTAGTGTCATGCAGATAGACGTTGAATCTATTTGGAAACATGAATTTCACACGCCCTAACGGGTTCCATGGGCCAGGGTCCATGCGTAGCAGTCCCGGGAAGCTGGAAGCCTCCACCGCAGACCAATTGATATCAAGCGGATCAATCGTCACATCTCGGTTCTCTCTCGAAATAATCTGGAAATGCTTTTCCTCCAGATAATCAGGATGACGCTTGATTTTCGGCAGTTTGTCCTCGCGCAGTATAGTCGGAGGAACGGTCCAGTAAGGAGCGAATTCCAGATATGTCATCCGCGCAGAGAAGACTGGCGTCTTTCGATATTGTGTACCAACGATTACCGGCATCCGCATAACAGACTCGCCGTCTTCAATAACTTCAAGAGAAAAATCAGCAACATTCACCCGGATGTGCCGTTTACCAAAACTTTTTGGCATCCATCGCCAGCGTTCCAGGTTTAGTTCGATCTGTCGAATGCGATCTTCCACAGAAACATTCAACGTTTCAAGAGTTTCAGGTCCGATAACCCCATCATCGACCAATCCGTGCCTGGTCTGAAAAAGCTGTATCGCTGCACGAGTCTCCTGATCATAATCATCGGTAACTATGATGATTTGTTCAAGGTCGCCTGTCTTCAACAGGAGAGTCTTTAACAGAGGGAACTCTTTCGTCTTGATCTCCCAATCTGATAGTCGAGCCGGGTGGAATCGTGGGCCATCCGCCACTAGCAGAGATTGTCTGATATTTACTGAGCGCATTAATCAGCTGCCGATACTCCTCGTGGGGAGGGATCAGATTCTCCAGCACCTGCGACACGCGGTGATTCTCAATGGCATATTCCAAAAGCTTGATCAGATCAGCCTTACGTCGCCTGCTCCTCCAGTCAACATGAGCCAGTGTCGGGTCAACCTGGCCTTCCACCAGGTGAGTAGCAAAAGTCAGAAAAGCCTGAGAGAGAAAGAGATCAAGAACAGCACGATTATCAGGTGCTAAAGGAAGGCTGTGCTTCGCAAAATCCATCTGGATACGAATCAAACCTTCCAACTCCTCCAACAAATAATCATTGCCACAAAGACCGTGTTCCCCGGCGCCGCGAAGATTGTCCAACAGCGCCAGCGCTTCGGGCTTCAACTGCCAGCCATTAATCCAGATCGGCAGGAAATCTCTTTGTTGATAGAGCTTGAGGATTTCTTCATGCGAAAATAATCGTGAGACGCCAACCAATGGTGCCGATAAGGGTTCATGACTTTGCAGCAATCCCTCAATACGCTCACTGGTTTGCTGGTCAAACAGCACAACGACACTGGAAACCTGCTCAGCGCAGACCGGAACCACCCAGAAGCAAAGGATGAAGATTGTCGTTTTCAGTATTTTAAACATGGCAAGATCCCTCAGATCATATCTTCAATGTTAGTCAACTTTGACCATTAAGCAAACTTCTTGAGCAATAACGCTGTCGCTTGCTTCCACAGGGTCACAACGTTATTATAACCGGATAGAATAATTTCAACCGTGCGAATTCGAAATTGCTCAGGAAGGAGAAACCCGTCTTTATGTTGATTACAACAAAACGACACGGGTCTTCGAAAACCTGGTCAGCAATGCCATAAAATATTCGCCGGACGGCGGCAAGGTTGAGGTAAGGTCAGTTTTACAAAAGGACCTGCTACGAATCAACATTGAAGATAAGGGCTGTGGAAGGAACCTGCGTCTCTCTGGAACTCCCTCTCAACGAAACTGCATCAACCTGACCATTACGGGATATCATGCTATCTATTGAAACCTTTTCTGCCTTTTTTCTGGCCTCGACGTTACTGGCCATTGTGCCAGGTCCTGACAACGTCTTTGTCCTGACCCAATCCGCCTTGCATGGCAGACTCTCAGGGCTGGTAGTCATGTTCGGGTTGTGTACCGGACTCCTCGTCCATACCGGAGCCGTCGCTTTCGGCGTTGCCGTTATTTTCCAGGCCTCAGCTCTTGCATTTACGCTTTTGAAGGTTATTGGCGCCAGCTACCTGCTCTACCTGGCCTGGCAAATTTTTCGTAGTTCACCTGAGCAGATCCGCATGGATGGCAATTCGCAGAGGGGCATGGCCGCACTCTCCCGGCGCGGCATCATAATAAACGTCACCAACCCAAAGGTATCGATCTTCTTTCTGGCCTTCTTACCGCAATTTGCTGACCCGGCACGTGGCCCCATAAGTCTGCAAATGGTTCTGTTGGGTGGTATCTTTATCGTGGCAACAATCCTGGTTTTCGGTGCGGTTGCATTGCTTGGCGGGGCTTTGGGTGAATGGCTCAACCGTTCAGCACGGGCGCAACGAATCATCAATTGGGTTGCCGGAACCGTCTTTGTCGGCCTCGCATTAAAACTTGTGACAACTGAGAGATAAGATGGCGCTGTGATCCAATTAAAATAGTAGATTCACTAATGAAGGATATACATGGACTGGAAATCTTTTTTTGACCGACTCGGTATGAATGGTACCCGTTGGCAGTGGCGGATTATGAAATGGGAGAGAAACCTGCGTGGAATTATGCAGGGTAATCCCACCAGTGGAAACTGGTCAGCCGCCAAAGTTCTCATAGCCACCAACCTGTTGCTCTACGGTCTGATGGTCGTTCAGGGGATCAGTGGCGGACTGGGCCTTTCGACTCTGTTCAGCCCCAGCGGTTACCTGTTGGTACATTCAGGAGCCCAATACTGGCCTCTGGTTCTTAGCGAAGGAGAATGGTGGCGCTGCATCACCTATGCGTTCACCCATGGTGGGCTGATCCATCTCGGCTTCAACATGATGGTGCTCTATCAGATCGGACCGCTGATTGAAGAAGAGATTGGCACAACCCGTTTCATCATCCTCTACGTATTGACTGCCTTGACAGCCACCTTTGCCGGATTCGGATGGCAGGCTTTTTACATCAAGCAATGGATCCCGGTTGTTGGTGCCTCAGGCTCTATCTTCGGCTTGATTGGCTTTGCCATCTCCTACTACCATCGTGTCGGCGGCACTATGGCACACACTTACCGTAATCTCATGCTGCGCTGGGCTGCGATTGCTTTTGTCTTCGGGCTAGTGATCGGTGCCGATAACGCTGGCCACCTCGGTGGCGCATTTGGCGGTCTCCTTTTTGGTCTGGTGCTCCCGATCGGCGTACGAGGCCGCCAGGTTTTAAGACCTGTTTTCAATGGCCTGGGAGCAATCTGCGTCTTTATCACTCTGGGCAGCCTTTTGATGATGATTGGAGGTTGGATATTTTAAGGCTGACAGCTGACAACTGACAATTCATACCCGAAAGAACAAATCATGGCCAAAGACAAAACACCCATAACGGCAGCAATCCGTCTCCTCAAGCAGTGCAAGGCTGAGTTTACTCCGCACCTCTACAGCTATGAGGCGCGTGGTGGCACGACAGTATCAGCCCGTGAACTTGGGGTTGATGAGCATCAGGTTATCAAGACATTGGTGATGGAGGATGAACAACACAATCCTCTCATTGTTCTGATGCACGGTGATCAGGAAGTTTCAACCAAGGAACTTGCCAGAACCGTTGGCGTTAAATCAATTACGCCCTGTAATCCAGATATCGCTCTCAAGCATACCGGTTACCAGATTGGAGGCACTTCGCCTTTTGCAACCCGTAAAACAATGCCTGTTTATATGGAGGCAACAATTACCGCCCTGCCCAGCATTTACCTCAACGGTGGCAAGCGTGGTTTTCTGGTCAGTATGTCGCCGCAGGTTGTGATTGGTTTGCTGCAGCCGATGATGGTTGAGGTTGGGATAAGAAAGTAGCACCACGAATTCTCAGGAGGAGATCATGAACCTTCAGGACAGATTCGAAAAATCGGCAGAAGCAATCCGTTCCGCCAAAGCAATGGTCGTTACCTCTGGTGCTGGCATGGGCGTCGATTCTGGTCTACCTGATTTTCGCGGTGACCACGGCTTCTGGAACGCCTATCCGATGTACGAACGGCTCGGTATCAATTTCATCGGTGCCGCCAATCCGTCCAACTTCGAAGGCGACCCTGCTTTTGGCTGGGGCTTCTATGGTCATCGCACCAATCTCTATCGGGAAACGGAACCTCATCGCGGTTTTCAAATGCTGCAAGACTGGGCTGATGAATTTGCACAGGACAGCTTTGTCGCTACCTCGAATGTTGACGGCCAGTTCCAGAAATCCGGCTATCGGGAAGATCAGATCCTCGAAGTCCACGGCTCAATCAACCACCTGCAATGTCTCTCCCCCTGTAACAACGCCATCTGGGATAATGATGAATCAATCCCGGTCGATTTAGAGACCATGCGCGCACTGAGCGTCCCTCAGTGTCGCCACTGCAGCCAACCTGCCCGTCCGAATATTCTGATGTTCGGCGATTATTCCTGGCTCTCCGACCGCACCCATGGTCAGGAGATGCGCTTTGACAGTTTTCTTGCTCAGCATCAGCACGACCCGATTGTCGTGATTGAGATGGGAGCTGGCACAGCCATCCCGACCATCCGCTACATGAGTGAACGGATTGGGCAAGGTCATGGCGCCACCGTGATCCGCATTAATCCCAGAGAGGCACATATCTCAGGGGGACATATTTCGCTGCCTTGTGGGGCTGTTGAAGGGCTGGAGGGAATAGATCGTTTCCTCTGAACATGACAAGATTTTTTGAATCAAAAAAGGGACAGAAATATATTCTGTCCCTCTTGCTGTCATAGTTTGTTAATTCAACGTTAACGACCGCGCAACTTTGACAAGAGTCGCAACAGTTCCAAATAAAGCCAAGCCAGAGTCAGGACCAATCCAAAGGCTGCATACCACTCCATGTAACGGGGTGCAACGCCATCGCCACGTTCAATAAAGTCAAAATCAAGAACGAGATTCAGGGCGGCTATCACGACCACAAACAGGCTGAATAAAATACCCATCGGCCCGGATTCATGGATCACTGGCATCTGCCAGCCAAACATACCACCAATCATACTGGCCACGTAAACCAGGGCAATACCACCGGTCGCAGCAACAATGCCCAGCTTGAAATTTTCGGTCGCCCGAATCAGCTTAGTCTTATAGGCAAACAGCAGGGCAAACAGTGTCCCGAAGGTCAATCCGACAGCCTGGATGACAATACCGGGGAAACGTACTTCGAAAAAGGCCGAGATACCACCCAGCGCCACACCTTCCAGAACAGCATAAATCGGCGCTGTTTTCGGCGCCCAGCTGGCCTTGAAGATCGTGATCATGGCGAAGATAAAGGCACCGATAAATCCACCGATCATCAACGGCTGCACTGCCGCGGGGCCCTGGTTATAAAAAAGATTCCAGGTATAACTGGCACCGATTACGACTAACGCCAGCAGGGCTATCGTCTTGTTCACTGCCCCCTGCAAGGTCATTGTTTCGGTACCAGAAACCGCCTGGGTGAAAAGGCTTTCTTTCATCATTGGGTTGGATGTACGCATTTTGCTTCCTCACGGATTCATGCTTTTGAATAAAACGAACTCAAATTATGGAATAAAAAAAACCGGGGAAAGCCCCGGCTTCTCTATCAACATGGATGAACGTTGCTACTACCTACAACTTTGGGCTTTTGATAGCGTTTCATGATTTCCTCCCTTGAATAGGATAGGCCATTTTAACCTGATATTCTTTAGGTTACAAGCCAAGATCACTTGCAATACCCTGCATCGCCAGCAGGGAAAGGTCACAGAATTCTTCAAGCGGGACACCACCAACTTCACACTCACGGATAATATCGCGGTTTGCACCAGCGGCAAAGGCCTTCTCTTTGATGCGTTTGCGAACTGATTTCGGCTTGACGCTGGCCAGTTTCTTGTCTGGATAAACCAGAGCCGTAGCGATGATTAAGCCGGTGATCGTCTCTCCCGCCGCCAGCAGGTGTTGAAACTGCGTACTACGTTGTTCACCTGGATGGGCCTGTTCATTGTGCAGACGAATGGCCTCAATAATCCCTTCATCAACACCCTTCTCGCGAAGGATACGAACCGTTTCCTGAGTATGAACATCTAGAGTGGTATGGGTCTCGGCGTCCAGATCGTGAAGCAGCCCTGCCAGTCCCCATTTTTCAGGATCTTCACCAACGCGTTCAGCCAGAGCTGTCATGACAGCTTCAGCAGCCAGGCAATGATTAATCATATTGGGGCTTTTGACGTGCTGCTTGACCAGTTCGAATGCTTGCTCACGGGTGATGCCGTAATTCATAAAATCAATTCTCGTTTACGACGCTTTAGCCTTCGTAATCGCCTCATAGGCTTCGTTGATCTCGCGGAACTTCTCTTCGGCAAAGGTCATAAAGTCTTCCGGCAAACCTTTGGAGACGATTTTATCCGGATGATACTCAGTAACCAGCTTTCGATAAGCCTTCTTGACTGCACTCATATCCGCCCCATCCTCCAGGCCGAGCATGGCGTAGTGATGTGAAAGGTCACTGACAAACTGACGCTTGACGGTGTTGAAAATATCATCATGCAGACCGAGCATTGCCGGCGCGTCACGCAGGATCTTCTCTTCGGCCGGATGCAGCACACCGTCAGCCAGTGCCACGGTGAAGAGCATCTCGTAAAACATCATGCGCAACTGCTGCTCATTCTGAAAAACCTGGCCAAGTTGGCGAGCATAGTCATCAAAGGGAGTTGTATTATCCTTCGCCTCATTAAAAACTCCCATGGCAAATTGTTGAGTTGTAGCATCGAGGCGCAACTTATCACGCATAAAACTGCGCACGACATTGATTTCATCGTCGCAGACCCGTCCATCGGCCTTGGCCATCTTGCCAAGCATGGCAAACGTTGCGGTAAAAAAGACAGCCTGACGCTGCTCCTGACCAGTCAGACGTCCAGACTCGGCATAACCGGCGCGGGTCTTATCATCAATCAGTGTATGGCCGAGTGACACACCAACTAATGCTCCGATTGGCCCCCCCAGCATGAAACCGACACTGCCTCCCATTATCTTGCCAAACCATGACATGGTCTCAACCTCCTATATCAATCTGTTGATTCTTGATTATTGCAATCCTTGTTTTAGTACGCATTGCACCCCACTTTTTTCCAACTTTCTGCCATGCAAAAGAGTGGCATACTAACACGCCAGCATCTCCAGTGCCAGAGACATCCTGAACGAGCAGCGGGACGTTTTTACAAGACCAACCATACCATTTTTATGATAAAAGCAATCTGGCCAACTTCTCAACGAAGCTGGCCAGATTGCTTTTGAATAATACTACTGAATCTCAATTCATCTCATAGAGAGCAATACTGATCCGGTCAATACC
>PVMK01171044.1_pt1 | contig 13512 bp, 11 predicted proteins | sample 1853481 | NCBI WGS metagenome assembly PVMK01 (sample SAMN08533507, study PRJNA380276) | Marine sediment metagenome, whole genome shotgun sequencing project. | reverse complement strand
GAATCGGCGGGAGAGTCACACGAAGCCACCGTAAGCAGAATCACCACGCCCGCACATGCACGGCCGAAGGCGCGACGCCCCCGACCGTTCCGCGCGGCGTCGCGGCTCATCCGGGTTCCACCAAGAAGTAGCCCGCCATCTCGAGGTGGAGGGCCGAGCAAAACTCGGTGCAGTAGAACGGGAATATACCCGCCCTGTCGGCCACGAACGTGATGTCGACGTGCTTCCCGGGCTCGAGACTGCTGTGGACGTTGTAGGAACCGATCGTGAAACCGTGTGTCGCGTCGTGTGCCTGTTCGACGTTGGTGATGTGCAGGTGGACCGTGTCGCCCTTCTTCACGCGAATGATGTCCGGCGTAAAGTGGCTGCGGACTGCGGTCATGTAGACGTGCACCCCGTCTGGCTTGCGCTCGATGCGCTCTTCCTTCGCCTTCACGGCGAATTCCGAGTGCTCGTTGGCCACTACATCGAAGCCGGCCGGCTTGTAGACATCGATCGGGTTGATCTTGTCCGCTTTGATCATCTGGGCGTAGTGAGGCTCTCCCAGTGGCAGCGGCATGTCGTAGAGGAGCTGCATCTGCTCGCCGTCGATCCCAATCAACTGGAAGTTCTGTGGCAGCAGAGGTCCGACCTTGGCGAACCTGTCGATTGCCCATTTGTTCATGGCAATCAGATAGCGACCGTCCGGGCTCACGGTGTCACCCTCTGCGGCCACGATGTGGCCGACGTTGTAGTGGACCTTCTGCTTCCCTATGAGCTTGAGATCCGCCAGCGACCACTTCGCTACGGTCGATTCGATAAAGACCGACGTGTAAACGTTGCCCTTATCGTCGAACTGCGAGTGGAGCGGCCCGAGGCCGATCTCGACCTGACCTCGGATACTGTCCTCGAACGGCAGTATCGGCACTCCGTACGTGTCCTTGCCGGCGTACTTCTTGGCGTCGATGAGCCCTTTGATCTTCTCGAAACTGTAGACCGTGCAGTGGGTATCGAGCTTGCCCGAAACCACGAGCTCCTTGCCATCCGGAGTGACGTCGAGGCCATGCGGACTCTTCGGCTCGCCGACGAGATGGAGTAAGCCTTCCTCGTTGACTATATCGAGCGGGATCACCTTCATGCCGGCGATCGTCTTGGTCTTGCCCTCCTCTGAGGCAACCTTCTCCGCCAACTTGAGGTCGATGATGTGCATGTAGTCCATGTCGTTCTGCGATGCACCGGACTCGAGCGGCGGATTTCCTTCCAACGTGCCGCCATACGACATCTCGGTGTTGAATGAATTGATGAAGATCCAGCCTTCACTGGCCAGTTTCCCGGCATCAGCAAGGTCTTGCATGTACGGCGGAAGCTCCATCGCGAACGACCTCTCCGGGTCGATGCGGCCCTTCTCCCGATCGAACTTCCAGAAGATCACGGCCCCGCGGTACTTGTCTTTGTAGTCCTCGATCGGAGCGTAGCCGCCTCCGAGTGGCGCCGGGTACTGCGTCGACTCGATCACGTACTCGGTGTTCGGCGTGACGAACGTCGCGCCGTGGTCACTCTGAATGAGCTCCGAAGTGACGATCTGCCTGGTGACGAAGTCGTGAAGGTCGATAACGGCGATACGGGCGTTAGCTTTGTCGTTCACGAAAAGGAACTCTCCGTCATAGTCGCCGCCGGTTTCACTGAGCGCCGGGTGGTGCATGTCACCCCAGGTCATCTCCTTCCCGAAACGACTCCCCTGCGCCAAGATCTGATTGCTCTGATCGCCGTAGCCGTAGCCCTGCCACGGCTCAGGCGTGAACACGCCGACGTACTTCAGGATGCGCATCGAGGGAACGCCGATCACGACCAGGTTTCCACCGTGACCACCGGAGGCGAAGGTGTAGTACTCGTCCTTCCTGCCCGTGGGCGTGTAGGTCTGGAGTGCGGCGCTCACGTCCGCTTCGCTCAACCCACGCTGCTTCATCAGGTCGGCAATCGACGCAGCGGGCGTCGACGAGACTTGTCCTTCGGGTTTTGGGCTGCAGCCCGATACAACCGCCGCAGCCAACAGAACTACGATGCTGAATGCGCCCGGCGCACCATTCCTATTGAAACTCATCGTTCCTCCTTCATTCCCGCGGACGAGGCTCTCCTCAACGAGACTGTTTCTTCGTGCCACTTGCAATAACCAAGCCAGGGGGGCCAACTACTTCGCCAGATCCCGAACATAGGCAACCAGCTCCTTGACGACTGCGGGCTTCGCGTCGAGATCCGGGTTGGCCGGCATCGTGGGGCTCTTTCCCACGCCTAGACCACCGTAGACGATGATCTTCTGAATGTGGTCATCGGTCACGGACTTCTGCCATTCGGGGCTCGTGAAGTCGCGAGGTTTCGGATCGAGAGCTGCCGAGCCCTCACCGTCACCCTTGCCGGTTATGCCATGGCAGACCGTGCATCGGCTCTCGAAGATCTCAGCCGCTTCTGCCGTGGGATCCTCCGCGGCTGCTTCGGTAGCCTCCGGCGCAGGCGCAGGCGCCGCTTTCTGTTCGGGCGCAGCGTCTTCCTTTGACGTGCAACCGAAAGCCGCAACACCGATCCCAATGATGATCAGCCCAATATATCTGCTCCGCATCGATCCTCCTTCGCCGCGCCGAGTGTATGCTCCGAAGTCGAAGGAGAATCAACGCGCTAGTCGAGCAAAATATGCGTCGACGGAAGAATGCGCGAATGATCTGCGTGGTGCCTGCGCGAGCGTTTCTTGAGGCTATACTCCGCTCGCGAACGACCCTGTTTCGCACGGAGGGTGTGATGAAAAAAAGTCTACTGACGGTCATGGTTTTGTCTGGCCTCATCCTTTTTGGCTGTGAGAAGCAAGAAGCCGCGGCTCCAGGCGCGCTGGCTATTGGCACCAATGAGGTGTCCAACCTTCCTCCGCTCCACGAGACCAACATCGTGAGCCTCGCAATCGCATCGAAGGATCACACGACTCTCGTCACGGCGCTCAAAGCGGCTGACTATGTCACCTCGGTTGCGGCATCTGGTCCGTTGACGGTGTTCGCACCGACCAACGCGGCATTCGACAAGCTACCCGAAGGCACAGTTGAGAATCTCCTCAAACCAGAGAACGTCGACCAACTGAGAAACATCCTGAAGTATCACGTGACGACGTCTGCGTTGGCGATAGACAGCTTCAAAGACGGTCAGATTGTGGGCATGGTCAACGGCAAGAAGGTGACGATGCACGTCAAGGACGGCAAGGTGTCGATCAACGATGCCAACATCATCGCATCGTCGCCGGCATCGAACGGCATGCTCCATATCATCGACGTCGTGCTCCTCCCCCCGGAGGACTGATCCGGTCAGCGACAGTGTCAGCGCCAGTGTCAGCGCCAGCCCCGGCTGGTTTTCGCGTGTTATGACGGTCGGTGAGCGATCCGCACTTGGCGTTTTGCCGTAACCTACCAATAGGGATAGTGTCCAGGCCACCAGGCTCGCCGCTCGATGAATACGTATCACTCGTACTTGATGACCGCCCTCCTCACGGTGGCAATCGTCAGCTGCAGTAGCAGTGGCGATAGCGGCAGCGGATCCCATGGACCCGCTGTCGATGCAGGACCCGTGGCCCTGCGACGACTCACGACGGAGCAGTACTCTTACAGCATTCACGATGTGCTCGGCGAGCACATCACGGTGCCGAGTCGGATCGATCCTGATGACCGTCGGTCGGGGCTCATTGCTGTGGGCTCTTCGTTCGCGGGCGTGACGCCGTCGGGCTTTGAAAAGTATGAAGCTGCTGCGGCTACCATCGCCGAGCAGGCGCTCGACGCCGATCATCGCGGTGAGCTGGTCCCTTGCGAGCCCGCGTCCGCGTCCTCGAGCGACGATGCTTGCGCCCGGCAGTTCATCGAGCAGGTAGGTCGCCGCTTGTTCCGCCGCTCATTGAGCCAAGAGGAGATCGACGCCCGGGTCGATGTTGCCCGGAACGCCGCTCTAGTGCTGGAAGACTTCTACCAGGGCCTCGAGCTCGCGCTTTCGAGCCTTCTCGTTTCACCCGATTTCCTGTTCCGAGTCGAAACAGCTGAGCCGGACCCGAACGACTCTACGCGACTGCGCCTCACAGCTACCTCGATTGCGTCTCGCTTGAGCTTTCTCTTGTGGAACACGACCCCAGATGATGAGCTGCTCGACGCCGCGGAAAGTGGCGAGCTCCTCGATCGCGACCTGCTGGCCGCGCAGGTCGATAGGCTCGTTGCTTCACCGCGCGCCGAGGTTGGTCTTCGGGCGCTCTTTTCCGATGTATACGACCTCAAGCTGCTCGACGACGGCCTCGTCCGCAAGGATGCCGTCTTGTTCCCCGCATACACCCAAACGATCGCCGCGGATGCGAAAGAACAAACCCTACGCACCATCGTCGCCCACCTCACTGCCGACCGAGACTACCGAGACCTCTTCACGACGAGAGAATCCTTCCTGACGCGGAATCTCGGTCAATTGTATCGAGTCCCCGTCGTCGCGGCGAGCGGATGGGAAGCCCACACCTTCGACGAGGGTAGTCTTCGGGCCGGTCTTCTCTCGCATGTCAGTATGATGGCACTCTACGCACACGCGGGTCGGAGCTCGGCCACTTTGCGGGGCAAGTTCGTGCGCGAGGTGTTGTTGTGCCAGGACGTTCCGACGCCTCCAGCAAACGTCGACTTTACGATCGACGAGGATACGTTGGGACAACTTCGGACGGCTCGGGAGCGCCTCGAGGCGCACGTCGGCAACGCCACCTGTGCCGCTTGTCATGCCTTGATGGATCCGATCGGCCTTGCCTTCGAGAACTTCGATGCAATCGGAGCCTTCCGCGAGCAGGACAACGGCGCGATAATCGACGCTTCGGGAGAGCTCGACGGCGTTAGTTACGACGGCCCCGTTGGGCTGGGCGAGGCACTCAGCGACCATCCAGAGCTAGGCCCGTGTCTCGTTCGAACCCTGTTCCGCTACTCCCTTGGGCGCGACGCAACGCCAGACGAATCGCCACTACTGGATTTCCTCGGGGAACGATTCACAGAGTCGGAGTTCCGTATGTCGGACCTCGTGCGCGACATCGTCCTGAGCGACGGCTTCCTGACGACCTCGGGGCCTCGTGAAGCAGTAACGGTGGAAGGCGAAGAATGAAAAAGCGCTTCGACCGAAGAACCATGCTTCGCGGCACGCTCGCCGGGGGCGCAGTATCCATGGGACTCCCCCTCCTCGACTGCTTCCTCAACGACAACGGCACCGCGCTTGCCCAAGGGGCGCCCCTGCCCCTTCGTTTCGGCGCATGGATGTGGGGCTGCGGGATGAACCCTGAGCGATGGGCCCCCGCGACGACGGGCGAAGAGTGGAATCTGTCCGTCGAGCTCGCGGCATTGGGTCGGGAGCTTCCAAACGGCGGCATGGTTCGCGACCACGTCAGTGTACTCAGCGGCTTCGACGTGTCGCTAGGCGGCCGCCCCAACTTCCCGCACTCGGGAGGGCTGGTCTCGACCAACAGCGGCAGCGTTCCCGAGGAAGACTTTGTGCGGGTGGCGCCTACGCTCGACTCGGTCATCGCCAGCCAAATTGGCGGTGCGACTCGGTTCCGCTCGATCGAGATGTCCGCGACCGGGAACCCCAACCAGGCCTACAGCTACGAGGCACGAGGCGTGCCGAACGCGCCTGAGGTCTCGCCAGCCGCACTCTACACCCGAGTGTTTGGCCCAGATTTCGCCGATCCGAACGCCGGACCTTTCGTCCCGGACCCGCGGTTGATGCTCCGTCAAAGTGTCCTATCGGTCGTCAAGGAAGATCGCGATCGACTGACGCAGCAAGTGGGAACCCATGACAAAGAGCGGCTTGATCAGTACTTCACGTCCGTGAGGCAGCTCGAGCAGCAGATCAACGTATTGCTCGCTGGACCGCCCGATCTCGAGAGCTGCATGAAGGCGCCACAACCGGGCTCGGAAGACCTGGGAACCGAGGTCGGACAGTCCCAGTCGACGAACAGACTGATGGCGGAGATCCTTTCGTTCGCACTCGCCTGTGACCAGACACGGGTCTTCAGCATGATGTTCTCCTCCCCGTTGTCCGCCCTCCGACAGCCCGGCTCGGACTCGCAGCACCACCAACTCACCCACGATGAGGCTGTCGACCCCGACCTCGGATACCAGCCGGAGGCGTCGCAGTTCATCCTCGCTTCAATGGAGGCTTGGGCGGATTTCGTGGAGATACTAGCGGCGATCCCCGAGGGTGGCGGCACCCTGCTCGACAACTGCCTCGTATGGGCCCACTCAGACATCTCCTTCGCCAAGATTCACGGCATCGTCGGGGTTCCGATGATGATTGCAGGACGCGCGGGCGGACGGATCAAGCCAGGGCTTCACGTCGCCGGCAACGCGTCTCAGACAACGCGGGTCGGGCTCACCATTCAACAAGTGATGGGCCTGAACGTGGAGAGCTGGGGCACGCTGTCCATGAAAGCCACGCTGCCGGTCAGCGAGATCCTGGTGTAGGCAGCTGAATTCAAGGGAATTGCTATCCAGCTCACCTTTCAGGCCTAAAAAAGCTGCGCCCTGCATTTTATCCTTTAGGCTGTATATAGATGGGCCCCCAACGCATCAGGCGCGGTTGGCTGCTCGCACTGATCGGCACCGTATTCATTTGCGGCTGTTCCGGCATCATCGGTAGCGGCGGCAACGAGGCGGTAGACGATGCAGTCGCGAAGGAGCTCTGCGTTGTCGACACGCCAATCCGTAGGCTGACGCGTTTCGAATACAACAACACGGTTCGCGACCTCCTCGGCGACAACAGCAATCCGGCGGACGTCTTGCCTCCCGAGGAAGAGGTGGCGGGCTTCAACAACCAAGCGGGCGCGTTGACCACGAGCGACCTGCTCGTCGAGCAGTACCTGAAGGTGGCCGAAGGCGTCAGTGCCCGTGCCATCGGAAACATGGATACCCTGATGGAGGGATGTGACCCCGCATCGCAAGGAAGCGACGCGTGCGCGCTGTCATTCATCGAACGTTGGGGGCGGCGCGCGTATCGCCGCCCACTCGAGCAAGAAGAGGTCGACCGGCTCCAAGACGTGTTCGATTGGGCGCTCACCGATCCCGATCTCGGTACGTTCGAAGACGGCATTCAGATCGTGATCGAGGTCATGCTCCAATCGCCGTCCTTCCTCTACCGCCCAGAGTACGGCTCGGAAACGCCGATCGAAGGCGACGTGGTGCCGTTCACGAGTTGGGAGATGGCGACCAAGCTCTCGTACATGTTGTGGAACACCATGCCCGACGATGAGCTCTTCCAAGCTGCTGAAAACGATGTGCTCTCAACCCGAGAGGAGATCGCCGCGCAGGCTTCCCGCATGCTCGAGGACGACCGCGCGAAGGACACGATTCGCAACTTCCACGAGCAGTGGCTTCTCCTCACGCAGCTGGACAGCGTGACCAAGGACACGTCGGTCTACCCCGCCTACAACGCTGGGCTCCGTCCTCTGTGGGAAGAAGAGATTCAGACCTTCATCGAGGACGTTATTCTAGAAGGTGACGGCTCGCTCGAGACGCTCTTGACCGCTGATTACAGCTTTATGAATGAGGAGCTTGCAAACTTCTACGGCGACGACGTCCTCGAGCCGGTCACTGGAACCGAGCTCCGACGGGTCCAACTCGATCCAACACGGCGCGCGGGCTTTCTAACCAGCGCCGCGCTCATGGCAACCCACGCGAACCTCAACCAAAGCTCCCCGGTCTTCCGCGGAAAGTTCGTACGTGAACAGTTGATGTGCAACACGCTGCCGCTTCCACCGAATGACCTCGTCATCGAGCCGCCACAGCTCGACCCCAACAAGACGACGAAGGAGCAGTTCGAAGAGATCGGCGCCGACCCGAGCTGCGCGTCGTGCCACAGCCTCATGAACCCGATCGGCTTCATCTTCGAACACTACGACGGCGTCGGGCAGTGGCGCGACCAGCAGAATGGCAAAGACATCGATGCCGTGGGTGAGGTCGTGCAAACCGAGGACATCGATGGCACCTACGACGGCGCCATCGAGCTAGCCCGCGCCCTCGCAGGGAGCACCCAAGTGCAGGAGTGCGTGTCATCTCAGTGGTTCCGGTTCGCCTACAACCGCTCTGTGACGCCGCTCGACAGCTGCAGCACCGAACAGCTCAACGAGAGGTTCGCGGCCTCCAACTTCAATATCCGGGAGCTCTTGGTCGCGCTGACGCAGACCAACGCGTTCCTTTACCGTCGCGCGGTCGACGTCGGTCAAGGGGGTGCACAGTGAAGCGGATCAGTCGTCGTAGGATGCTGAAGGGCACGCTTTTTGGCGGAACGGTCGCGATCGGACTCCCGATGCTCGATGCGATGATGCCCCGCCACAGTTCCGCACAGGATGGGGCCGCCCCCAAGCGGATCGTCTTTTGGTTCACGGCAAACGGCACGCGACAAGACGTGTGGTCTCCGCCGGCGAGCATGGACCTGTCCGGCCATCCCATGCACGCCTCGCTAGCGCCATTTTCGCAGAAGCTACTTTTCCTCGACGGTGTTGACCAAGACGTAGCATACGATTCGATCGGCGACGGCCACCAGACCGGAATAGCCTGCCTACTGACCAACGCCGAGATTCTCCCGGGCGACCTCTTCTGTGAGGGTTCTTGCGACGGCGCCACGCCGGTTTACGTCGGCTGGGGTGGCGGTCAGTCCGTCGACCAGTACCTGGCTGACGAGATCGCCAAGGATGTCGTTACCAAGTTTCGCTCTCTCGAGTTTGGCGTGCAGGTACGAAGCTCTTCCGTATGGTCGCGCATGTCGTATACCGGACCGGACAAACCGGTTCCACACCGAGAAGACCCCAATGAGAACTTCAACGACCTATTCGGGGATCTCGACACAGACCCGTTCGAGCTCGCGCTCATTCGAAAGCGACGCCGAAGTGTTCTCGATGCCGTCATATTGGACCACGACGCGTTCAACAAGACGCTTGGCTACGAGGACAAACAGATGCTCGACAAGCATCTGCAGTCGATCCGAGACCTGGAAACACGCCTGGACGCGACGGGCGTGCTGGGTGAGGCCTGCCAGGAACCGACCGTAGCGCTCCCCGGCAGCAACTTTCAGCAGAACGACCAGTACCCGGTCACTGGCAGGGCTCAGATGGACATGCTCGTAATGGCGCTCGCATGTGACATGACGCGCGTTGCATCTCTTCAGTGGTCGCGCTCGGTGAGCAACGTGCAACACAATTGGGTCCCGCTGCGGCTTGGCGAGGGCCACCACAGCCTTTCGCACTACGACGACAATACCGGCGACGCTCAAGCCGATCTTCTAGAGATCAACAAATGGTATTCTGAGCAGTTCGCCTACATGCTCGGCCTGATGGACGACATTCAGGAAGGGGACAACACACTACTCGACAATAGCGTGGTGGTGTGGGTCAACGAGCTCGGAAAAGGGAACAGTCACACCCGACGCGACATCCCCTTCATGCTCGCCGGCGGCGCGAAGGGCTACTTCAACACCGGGCGGCACATCGACTTTGGCGGGGAGCCACACGGCAAACTGCTCGTCTCCCTCACGCACGCCATGGACAAGCCCGTCAGCACCTTTGGGGTGCCTCAGTACAGCCAGGGTCCCCTCAGCGGCTTGACCTGACCCGGGTTTTCGGGGCGAAAACTGGCGTCGGGGGTCTCGCCTTACGCGAGGGTTGGTTTCGTGAGATACCTTCCCGGATGGTCTTTAGGAACGCGGTGTTCGCGGGCGGAGGCAGCCGGTGCTTTTGGCAGTTGGGCTTTTGGGAAGGTGCCGCCCAATCGGGGCTCGACCTACGAAGCTCCGTGAAGTTCGTCGGTTCTACGAGCGCAGGATGCGCGATGGCAAGCATCGCCGTGTTGGATCGTTCCCTCGATGCCCTGAATTTGTTCAAGCGCATGACGGCGAAGAATCCGAGCAACGTCCACTGGCGGAACCTCAATCCATTGCGCAAAGCGCCGCTAACTCCCCACGCGCGGATGTACCGCCAAGCGCTCGAGATCCTCATCAGACCTGGCGATCTCCAGGCCCTCAACAGGGTCTCGTTCCACTTCCTGATGAGCGGTGCCCCAAGGTGGTTGAGCGGCTCGGCAAGCGCCGTGCTGGGGCTATCGATCTACGGCCTCGAAAAGACTTTCAACAATCCAGTTCATCCGAAATGGCCCGTGCTCGCTGGATTTCGACCGATCGTCGGCAGGGCTGCCGACTGCAAGACCGTAAGCGAGTACATCGATCTCGTGCTAGCCGCGTCACGCATCCCGCCAGTGCTGCCCGAGGGACGGCATCGAGACGAAGACGTCCTCGACGGCGGTCTCATCGACAACGTGCCGACACTCCTGGCTGAGGACGAGCCTGAAGAGACGTTGGTGTTGCTGAGTCGGAGGTACGAAACGAGCCTCCCTACTCGCCCCCGCATGACGTACGTTCAGCCCTCGAAACAGATCAAGATCGACAAGTTCGACTATGCCAACCCCGACGGGCTGCAGGAGACCTTCGATATTGGTTTGACGGACGGGATACGATTTGCGGAAGAAAACACGGTGACCGCACGTCGGGCGAGCAGCGGATCGTCGAGCTCGCCTAACTAGTCACATGATAGCCCGTCGAGGGCGACGGTTAGAGCGTCCGCGATCGAGTCGTGTGGGGCGCGGTCGCGCCAGGTCTCGAGTTGCTGCCGAATCTCGGTGCAAGAAACCCCGTCGTCTTTAGAAGCCACGAGAGCATCGATGGCTTGGTGCGCTCTCGTGGCGTCGGAGATCTTGGCCGCCAACTCGTAGATCGGAGCAATAATCGGTCTCGGCCACGGGAGTGGCGGCATCGCGGATAGGCGCTCACGAAGACCGGCCTCATCTCCAGAACGGTCGGCAGCCCGGGCGAAATAGTAGTGGATGCTGGGGTCCGCCGGGTGGTCGACCATCAGTGCGCGGTCGTAAGCCTCCTGGCTCGCGTAAGCCTTACTGGCCTCGTGCGTCGTGAAAGAAGTGAATAGGAGCGCAACGAACGCGAGGGAGCCGACCGCAAGACGCCTACTAGGATTACGAGACACCGAACGAGCGACATACGGTGTGACGGCAAGGAGCACGAGGATCGAGGGCATGTAGAGATAGCGATCGAATCCCATCCAAAACGAGCGGGAAACGACCACGACAGGAGCCAGCGTGAGAAGCGCACCGACGACATAGATCAAGCTCGGCCAATCTCTGCGCCGCGCGAGAAATAGCAGTACAAAGACCGTCACCGCCAAGCCCACCCAGTCGGCAAACGACCAAGGACCGAACAACGTCCAGGAAAGAGATTGCATCGCTTCGGCGCGGAAGGTCAGCAGAGCTTCGGTGCCCTTTCCCATCAGCTTCGGAAGCGACAACCAAACGCCGGTGTCGAGCAGGATGTTGCCGGAGGTGCCGAGCTGACCACGAAAAGGAGCGAATACCATTCGAAGAACGAGGTGCGCTCCGACTCCGAGCGCGATTGCCGCGCCATAGACGCGATGCACTGCCGAACGCTCCCGCACCGCCCAGGCCAACCAGACGGCGCCGGCTGCGATCACGAAAGGCAACTTGGAGCTCGCCCCAAGGAACGCCACGACCCCGACGACGAGCGCGGGTCCGACGCGGGGCGACGACGAATTCTTGGGCGCCGCAAGGACGAACGCCAGGGCCACCAACCAGAAGCCACCGAGGAGGTCGGATCTCCCATTGATCCAGACATAGGATTCGACATGGACAGGATGAAGAAAGAAGAGTGCGGCGAGAACGGCCGCGACGGCATCGGTCGTCCGCGTCGGTGCGTCACCGCTTTGCTCTCGGAGAACCGTGAACAATAAAAGCGCAGTCGCGACATGCAGCAGCCAGCTCACCATGTGGTGCAGCCAAGGCTCCGGAACCACGAGGTGGGTCGCGAGAAGGGTCAGCATCGTCGCCGGCCGGTAGGGGCCCACCTTGTCGTCGGTGAACAGATAGTAGGCCGCGTTGCGCTCGAACACGGCGCCCGAGCTCCGCCCAATCGCTGTAGAGATAGTTGTTCACCATGTGCCAGTCGTCGCCGACCCAACTCCCCGACAGCCCGGCCCAGGTGGCCACGAGCGAAACCACGACCAACGCAAACGCGAATCCCCCTAAGCGAATCCAATGTCCTCGTTCAGTCTGTTCCATCCCCCGTCCCCACCAACGAAAGCGTAGTATACGCGACCACGATGTTCGGCTCGAAGAAGAAGCACCGCCACGAGCAGCCTGAAGCTAGTCCCGCATCGATGTCAGAGCTGGAAGCCCTTGATGACGCCGAGGGCGACGGCCAACTGGATGCGGGAATTGTTGTACTTCGCCATCGCCCGAACATACTGGTCGCGCGCCGTCGCGAGGGTGGATTGTGCTGCAACGACCTCGAGGTTCTGATGACCACCTTCGCAATCGTCATCGCGATGATCCCCCTCATGGTCGCGAGCGGCGCCGGCGCATCGTCGCACCACTCACTCGGCTGGGTCATCTTCGCAGGCATGTCGATAGGCACCTGCTTCACCCTGTTCGTGGTGCCCGTGATGTACAGCTACATTTCGAAAGACCGGTCGGCGAGCACAGCTTCTCAGGGCGCGTCTGCCACGCCGGCGGTTTGAATCTGCGCGACCGGGGGGGCTGGACCGACTGTGGTCGGGTTTGGTAGCCTCACGCTCTATGAACCTGCTCCGCCTACTCAGCCTGGTCGCACTGATTGCCTTAGTAGCAGCCTGCTCAGACACCTTCGCCCCCCCACCCCCAGCCACCGGCGGCAGCAACGGCACAGGCGCGACGGGCGGAAGCGGTGCCACGGGCGGCACGGGTGCGACGGGTGGAAGCGGTGCAACGGGCGGTACGGGTGCGGCCGGTGGCACCGGTGGTACAGGCGGATCCGGAGGAATGTCGGGCGCAGGCGGTGGTGGCGGCGCGGGTGGATCCGGAGGGATGTCAGGAGCAGGTGGCAACGGCGGTGCGGGCGGAGTGGGTGGCACGGGTGGCTCCAGCGGCGGCGCATGCCAAAGTCAGCCCGACATAGATGCAATCGTCGCGCTCTTTCCCATAAGCGCTCGACAGATCGCAGCAGAATGCGGCGTACCCTGCGCTAGCATCGTCGCAGAACAGGCGTTTCTGGATTGCACAAACCCGTGTATCGAACAGGGAATCACCGACCTATCCTCCGCCTGTACGTCGTGCTACGGAGAATACGCGTTCTGCATTCGAACCACCTGTCTAGTCGAGTGCGCGGCGGACGCATGCGCTCCACTCTGCGTATCGTGTTTCGGGAACCCGCTATGCGCCGGGGCTCTCAATCAATGTGCAGGTCCCGAACCAGACAACTGCGTTCTGTGATCTCGGACCAATTTCCGTAGGCTCCCACTGGCACTGGCACCGGCAGCCTCGCTAACACTGGTGCTGACACTGACACTGACGCTGACGCTGGCGCTGGCACTGGCACTGGCACTGGCGCTGGCGCTGGCACTGGCGCTGGCACTGGCGCTGGCACTGGCACTGTAGACTTCCCTGGAATTTG
>PVMK01137004.1_pt1 | contig 13512 bp, 15 predicted proteins | sample 1853481 | NCBI WGS metagenome assembly PVMK01 (sample SAMN08533507, study PRJNA380276) | Marine sediment metagenome, whole genome shotgun sequencing project. | reverse complement strand
GTATCTTCGATGTGGATAAAGATACGGTTTCCCGTTGTGCATTGCGAGCCGGAATTCAATGTCAATTTGTAGATTCCATCTTGATGCATCATCTACACCTCGAAGAGTGCCAAATGGATGAAATGTGGTCCTTTGTGTATAAAAAACAGCACCATTTAGAGCCCTTTGAACAGCTTCAAAACGATATCGGCGACATATGGCTCCATGTCGCATTTGAACCGCGTATGAAGATCTTAGTTGCTATAATTCCAGGCAAGCGCACGTTGGAGAATCTGCGCAAGTTGACTCAAGCGGTCCATTGCAAGAGCGACGGACATGTGCCATTATTTACCACCGATGAATATTCTGCATATTTAGACGCCCTGCTTTGGGAGTACGGCCAACTAGCACGGGTCGATCGTGAAGGCTTGGTCGGCCGACCCAGTGAATATTCTTATCTCATTCCTAAACACGCACTCAAGTACGCCAAGGTGAAGAAAACACGTAGAAACGGCAGAATTGAGGCAATTGAGACTGAGATTAGCATCGGCACAAAAGCAAAAGTCAAACAAATAATCGACCAATCTCCATGCAGCAAGACCATCAATATCAGCTTTGTGGAACGTAGCAATCTCCATGAGCGTCTAAATAACCGCCGTTTGACACGCAAGACCCTTGGTTTTTCCAAGGCTATGTACATGCATGAAGCTCAGATATGGCTTAGTATGGGGTACTATCACTTTGTAAGGCCTCACTTTTCATTGACAATACAAACAGATGATGGAATAAATTTAATTCAAAGAACCCCTGCGATGGCCGCAGGTGTAACAGATCATATTTGGTCTCTCAAAGAGCTTCTTACATTCCCTAACTGCTATCACGGTTGACAACGCTATGGGGACAACGCAGGATTTACATTTCTTAAAGGGGGGCAGGGATATGTATCTATTAATAACAAAACCTTCAAAATCGGTAAATGCAAATCCTCAGATATCATTGTAAAAGGATTATTGGTAGGGGATACAGCTGCATTGATTACATCAATAGAAAATAACTACTATTTAACTTATCAAAAAGGGATTACTAAACCGGTTGTAAATGGCAATATGATTAAAGGCTCTGTAAAATTAAAGAACGCAGACATTATTAAAATTGGGGCTATTGAGCTTAAGTTCAATTCATAAATGATTTTCTTTTTTACCAGTTCATTCAACTATTCGTAAAATTAAGAAAAATAATTTCAGTTGGTTTGGTAAATTTCTTGCTCTCTAAATTTGCACCGAGGGTTATTAATGACTACATGATTGCCCCAGAGGAACTCAAAAGATTGATAAATTAGACAGAAAGCATTGTTACAATCACTACGGCCTTTGACGCCTGTGAGAACTGACCCACCGAAGCCCATCTAAATTGACCCACCTGGATTGTCACATTCAATTGAGCACGCCTTTTATTTTCAAACTTGACCTATCTGCAGTATCAGCGTTTTATTTTGCTTTTGTAAAAAAACCTTAGGAGAGCAAATTGAAGCGCAAATGTCTATGTTGTGGACGACTATTCACACCTCGCCGCAATGTACCTAACCAGCAGTATCGTTCATTGAAGAGCTGTCAGAATGCTCGGCGGCAACGCTGGCGAAAACAAAAACTATCCAATGACCCGGATTACAAAGCCAACCAGCAAGCATCCCAGCAGCGATGGTGTGAAAAGAATCCGGACTACTGGCAGCGCTACCGGGCATCTCACCCCAAATACACCCAGCGCAATCGAGAGTTGCAGCGTCTTCGCAACCAAAAACGCCATGTCGATGCGTCGGCACGGATTGCAAAGAGGTACGCGTCATCGGATCAAATAGACGTCAAATCGGGTGTTTACAAGATTATTCCGGTAGATGGGTCCTCGATTGCAAAGAGGTACGCGTTAATTGTAAAATTGGATGTAATTTCTGATAATTATGCGCATGCACCGTAAAAAAGTGATGATTGCAAAGAGATCACTTGATGGTCTTTTCAAATTGAATTTGGTATGCCCTCTTTCATGGAAGAGATCATCCGCATAAAGCCCATTGAGATTGTTCATCTTAATTTGCGCTACAGCCATGTAAGGGTTCAGGATCCCAGAGCAGTGATCCGTATGGCCGACTCCATCGAGCGATACGGTCAGATCATGCCGATTCTGGTGGTGACGGCCGATGCGCCGCGCTACACGCTCATCGATGGGTATTTGAGGGTGGCGGCAGCCAAACGTTGCGGCAAAGATACGCTGGTTTCTCATATATGGCACGGCAGCGAAAAGGATGCCCTTTGTCATGTGCTGATAAAAGATAATGAGCGCCAATGGGATATATTCGGAACAGGCCGGACTGATACAAGAGCTTCACCGGCACCATGGGTTGTCCCAGCGCCAAATTGCCCATTTATTGGGCAAAGACCCGAGCTGGGTGTCGCGGCGGCTATCGATATTGGCCTCACTGCCCGACAAAGTAGCCAAGTCGGTGCAGCGCGGCAATATATCAAGCTGGGCAGCCACACGGGTATTGACACCGATGGCGCGCGCCAACACCGAGCATGCCGGGCGACTGGCCGAAAACCTGATAAAACACCCGCTTTCCACCCGGCAGCTTTTTATCTTTTTCAAGCACTATCAACGATCCAACCGCAAGGTGCGCGAAAACATGATCAATAACCCACAGCTTTTTATCAAAGCAGAACAGACCGGCAAAGATTTGCGCAAGAGCCGTCTTCTTAAAGCCGGCCCTGAAGGAAAGTTTAAGGAGGATCTTCGCATCATAGCTCACATGGCACAGCGACTTTTATCTACCGCAGACACCGTGTTCTATGTCGGTCAAAGCAACCTGGATCGCCGCGGACTCGTAACGGCCTTTAAAAAAACCGATCAAATGTGGCGTAAACTCAACCAACACATCGAAAGGCATGTGGATGATATCGGTTCAGAACAAAGAAACGATTTTAGCACTGTATAAGGCTCAAACCGGCATCCGTCAGATCAGCCGGCTCATGAACATCTCCCGTAATACCGTTCGTCGGGTGATCAAAGGTGAGTATTCAAGTAAAATTGATCGGACAACACGCTATGAGCACCTGTTACCCCTTGTCCGGGAGCACTTTCATTTTTGTAAGGGCAATGTGGTCAGGATCAGGGAGTTTTTAAACGAAACATATGGCCATGATATCCCCTATAGCACTCTGACAAGACTGGTCCGAGAGATGGAACTTAAAGAAGGCAAGAAAAAAAGACGTGCCGGTGAGTACCATTTTGACCCCGGCAAAGAAACCCAGCACGACACTTCACCGCATCGGCTCAAGATCGGCAACAAAAAGTTAACCGCCCAGTGTGCATCTTTGACCATGGGCTATTGCAAGAGAGTGTTCATCGAGTATTATCCACGGTTCACACGTTTTGAGGCCAAGGTTTTTCTGACCGAAGCGTTCATTTACATGGCCGGCACGTGTGAGCGCTGCATCATTGACAACACCAGCGTCATCGTGGCCCAAGGCAGCGGGCCGGATGCCACCATTGCGCCCGAGATGGAACTCTTTGGCAAGATATTTGGTACTAAATTTATCCCCCACGCTTTAGGTGACGCTGATCGCAAGGCTAAGGTGGAGAGAAATTTTAGATATGTGGAAAACAACTTTCTTGCCGGTAGAAGCTTTGCCGATTGGCAGGATCTGAATGCCCAAGCCAGAGCGTGGTGTGATCATACGGCCAATACAAAATCCAAACGTTCCCTGGGACAGATGAGTCCCGATGCGGTGTACATCATGGAAAAACCCCATCTTAAAGCCCTGCCGTTGCATATCCCTCCGGTTTATCAAACGCTGCAAAGGGTTGTGGACATGTCCGGCTTTGTCACCGTCGACACCAACCGCTACTCGGTGCCCGAAAGGCTTTGCAAACAACATGTTGAAGTGCTCAAAAGCTTTGCGCACATCAGCATTTATCACAAAAACAGAAAAGTCGCTGTTCACAACAGGCTCATCGACAAAAAAGACGCCAAAGTCACTGCCCCAGGCCATCACGTGCCATTTTACAAAAATAAAAACAAAAAAAGCATGTTGAAAGAGCAAAGCATATTGATGGGCCGCTCTAACAGCCTTGACCGCTATGTCGCCGCAATCAAGAAAAGCTGTTATGGTTCCGGCAGGCGAAAACTGCAAAAACTTTTGGAACTGCAACGCACCTATCCGGCCGATGCGTTTGAAAAGGCTGTTGAATCGGCCCTGCACTATGGCCTCTACGACCTTGCACGGCTCGAAAACATGATCCTCTCCTTTGTGGCAGGAGACTTTTTTAACCTGAAAGGAAACGATTGATGCGTAAAAAAATCCATCAACTGCTCATTGATTTGAGTCTTAAAGGCATACAAAATGTTCTTGACACCGAACTCGATGCTGCTGAAAAAAAGGGAACCGCCATTGAAAAAGTCCTCTACCGGATGCTTTGCGAAGAGTTCGCCTTTCGGCAGCAACGCAGCATGCACTACCGAATCCATCACGCCAAAATCCCCTTCGACTGGACGCTGAAAACCTTCCCTTTTGACAAACAGCCTGGTGTTAATAAATCGCAGATGATGTCCCTTGCAGGCCTTGATTTCATTGAACGGGCTGAAAATATCGTCTTTATCGGAAAGCCCGGAACTGGCAAATCCGGGCTTGCCACCGGTCTGCTCCGCCAAGCGCTGATCAATGGCTACCGGGGCCGATTTTACAATGCCCAGGATCTTGTCGATGAACTGTATGCTTCTCTGGCTGACCGGTCCACACCAAAACTGATTAAACGGCTGTGCAATTATCCTATCCTGCTCATTGATGAGCTGGGCTACCTCACTCTCAACTCAGAGCAGGTCAACGCTTTCTTTAAATTAATGGGTGAACGCTATGGCAAAGCGTCAACCATTATTACCACCAACCTCGATTACCCGGATTGGTACGGTCTGTTCAATCGAAAAACACTTGTCGACGCTCTTCTTGACCGCCTCAAACATCGCTGCATCACCATTAACATAAACGGGCCGTCTTTAAGAACCCCTTCAGGCAAAAACAATGCTCCTCGGTCAGCTGAACCCGAGTAAGCACCTCCTTAAAACTTTCCATAAACATTCTAAAGATTATTCTCTTTTGCCAACAACTGTGTTTTTACAAAACGCTGTGCAACCGATGGGTTAGATTATTTGAGCTGCGATGGGTTTGCTTTTGTTAGCATCTAAGCTACGGCTGGAGGAGAGAGGTGATGAAAAAAAGAAGCGTTTCCACATCTATTAATTGGGTATTCTTTATCATACTATCAATTTTGTTAATCAGTTGCGGTGGCGGTGGGTCATCGGGAGGCGATTCACAAGATTCGGGCAAGGGTACGGTAACGGTCTATCTGGCCGACGCGCCTTCCGACGATTATAACAGTGTCGTTTTATATGTAAAGAAGGCGATGCTTTTACCACCGGATTCCCAACCGAATAGTAAGATCGCAACATTATTTGAATCCAACGATCCGGATGGCCATCCTGTGGATCTTTTACAATACCGTTTCCAGGATTTCTTGCTAACGGTCAACGAGAATGTAGCGGCTGGTTATTATGAAAAGATTCGCCTTGTGGTCACAAAGGTAGAAGCAACCGGTGGCCCGTGCGAAGACAATATCAAGCTCCCAAGCGGAAAAATCGATCTGGTCTTAAAGGAATCTGTGCATGTGACACCGGAATCGCCCCTTGCCCTGCGCCTGGATGTGGATGTGGACAAATCCTTTGATCTTCATGTAGCCGGAGACTCGGGAATGTGCATTTTTCGTCCGGTCATTTTCGTGGAGAAGACCTCACTTCCTAAATTTTCAAAATGCCCGCGCCTTGTGAAGGGCACCATTGAAGAACTATTGTAGGAAAATGAAGTTTTATCCGGGTTCGTTTTAGCACTGGACCATCACCGGGGAACCATCGAGGTGGGCGTGACATCCGATACGTTTATTTTCGACGAAGATGGAATCTCCGTGGTGCCGGAGGCGTTGTCAATAGACCAATTCGTACACCTGAAGGGACCGGTGGGAGAAGATGGAAAAATCGACGCGCTTATGATTGTAATGGGGGATGTCCTTGATGTTTCCGGTACGGCCGAATCCGGTATCGATGCACAGGGCTTTTTCGAATTGAAGCTTGCTCCAAGCCAGGCCCTGCTCGGCGAAACGATCATGGTTCGTGCCGATCAAGCGCTGATCATAACGGGCTGCGATGAAATTGCCGATAGCACCGCCATCGTTCCCTGGTCAAAAACCGATGTGATCGGCAAGCTCGACCTGGATAGTGACATTTTCCTGGCCACTGCCGTTCTAGTAGACTCTCCAAGAATCCAAGGACAGCTTGTTTCCATCGTCGAATTGGGACAAGGTTATGATCTTGACATCATTCCTGCCGACTCGACCGTCCCCGAGACGGTATTCTTGCCAAATGCCGACATGATTTATCTTGGTCATGACGGCAGCATTTCAATTGATCTGCTGCAAAACTTAATAGGTTGCGGCAATACGATGTTTGTTAGTGTCAAACTGACTTCCAATCCAGATTACCTGGAAGCCGCTCGAGTGACTGTTGAGCCTGACAGGGTTACAGGAGTTGTTCAATCCCTCGGACCTGGAAACATCATTCTCATACATGATGATCAGGGAACTCCCTTAAGTTTGCAGATACAAGAAGATGCTCATGTAATCCGCCACGGCCGACATGGTGATGAATACGTCGTAATGGATGCCATTGAAGAGGGAGACCGCATAACGGCCTTTGGTTTGTTTACCTGCCCTGATAACGAGGCAGTCGATTTTTTGATCTTCGTTATTTTTATACAACCGAATAATTTGCCGGTTTTTCAATTACCCGAGGTCGTAACCGATAATGATGAACTTTTCATGCTTCCTGCGGGTCTCTACGACCAGCCACTGACAGTCAACGGTAACACCTTCACCCTCATCGGCAACGATTCCGATTCATGTGAAGATGCAGACCTGACCATGATAAATGGAGATGTGGTGATCAATGGCAACAATGCCAGGTTTGAAAACATAAAATTCAATGGAAAGGTTATCGAAAACGGCAATGTTGCCCAATTTATCAATTGCTGTTTCTAAAAATGACCATATGCTGGATAACCTGAAATAAATTACTCAAGCAACTTCGGGGCTGGGATAAACCCAGGTCTTTATCCCTGCATATACCAACTAACACATGAAAGACAAATTAAGTACGTAATCCGATCGATGATGTTTCTTCCTCGTTAAAGCTTTTTTTAATATTTATAGGGTTTTAGAAAAATGAAGAAAACAGTTTCAACAGTTACAATTTTCGTTTTCATGGTTTTGTTTCTTTGCCAATGCCATTATGGATATGTTTCTATCGGCTCTGAACCATATTATAACGGTCATCCCCATGAAAGGGATAAGGAAGAAAGAAAGCATTATGAAGAGCAGGAACACGAAGCAAGGAAGCATTATGAGGAACAAGAGAAGGAGGCCAGAAAACACCGTGAAGAGCAAGATCGTGAGGCCAGGAAACGTTATGAAGAACAAGAACGAGAAGCTAGAAAGCGTTACGAGGAACAAAGACGTGAAGCCAAAAAAGAAGGATATGACAAGCATCAGCCCTATGAATATCGATACTATCCTTCCCAGCGTGTTTATTACGATGTGAATAGAAACGTCTATTTTTACCTTCAAGGCGAAAAATGGCGGGTTTCAGGTAACTTGCCCGGAAGGTTTCGCCTAAGTTATCAAGATTACGTCACGATCCATATGGATAATGACCGCCCATACATGGTGGATCATACTGAAAATAAACGAAAAAACGGTAAACACAAGTAAGCCTTAAACCTGATGGAATGTAATAACGTTTCGGATCCTATGTTTTATGTAAAAGTACACGAAAAATGGCAGTGCGACAGATATCTGCTATCCTCTTTATCCATTGCTTCTTGTAGATTGTGCTTACAAATATAAAATGGATGACTCACATGAATAAAAATCAGTGAAAAGTATAAATTAGCAAACGACATCCATAAAATATCAAATTTTACATTGCTTCTGCCAATCTACAATAATGTGGTGGCACGGAAATTGTAGATTAGCCATCCCAATCCATAATTCCCAGCTTGCCCCAAGGGTGGATATTGCGGCTATTAATTCACAATCTAATTAATTCATAACGAGTTTTATGTTGCCCTTACAAATACACAATTCCAAAAAGCTGCAAAACTCACTTTCCAGCTCTCCTGTTTGCCTCTAATTTTTGGGCTATCTCTGAAAAAAGCCTGTAGGCGTCAACCGCATCTGTTATAAACGCTTTTCTGTGCTTTTTGTATATGTCCCACCCGTTATTTTTCCAAAGTCTGAAGCACTCCTTCATCGCCAGTCCAAGCCTGGGCTCATTTATTTGAGATCTCAAATCAGGCCCTGAATTTAGGCCGGAAACCAAATCACTTATCAGCCTTGATGCCTCCATGCTGTTTAGTTGTTTGTTGTTCTCACCCTTTATCCCCATCTTGCGCTGCAACCCCTTTATGTGCTCGATCATCCTGTTGGTTCCCGGTGCTGAACTTGTTCGCATCTGATTCACCTCCAAAGACCTCTTCCTTTTTCCAAAAACGGAAGAGGTCTTGGTTCGAGTCATAATTTTTGGCCGGTTTAATCGATATAGATATTATCGAGATAAAGAAATTTTGGGGAAATGTTTCCAATTGAAAAGAAAAATAATGGTTTTATTAAATTATACCAGTAATTGATCGACTTAATAGGTAACGATGGAGGTTTTTGGACGGCACTGTTTAGAATCTGGGCAAATAATATTAGGCTTTAAAAAAATCATTAATAAATCGAAAATAAAATTGACGAATAGATATTAGTAAAGGTTGAAAATTCCAGTGAAGTTTCCAACCAATAATTTTTCGGTAGAACCGCAATTTTTAAAGGAGGTGTTGTCATAAAAAAATTTGGAAATCTTAACTTTTTTGGACGAACACTGACTAATAGATAAAAAACAAAAAAAATTATCAGGTAAATCTAATAATCCTTTTTTAGGAAGATATATATTATGTCCGGCAAGCATCAGCTGTTAATACCAACAAAAGTAATTTACAACCGGAAAGGAGGCATGGTGGCAAAAAAAACAGTCAAGAACAAACACAATTAGTAGAGGCAATTGGATATTTTAAGGCGTTAAAAGAAAATGCGCCGAAAAACAACCCTATAATAATTGAGATGCTGGATAGGGCAGTATGGGACACTCAAGATGCACTTTTTAAATTGTTAGAAAGCAGGCTCCCGAAGTCCACCGGTAACCTGTAATTGATTTTATCATTAGCTTCTTAAAAGGAGGGATAAAAAAATGGATCCAATTAGTATCGGGCTTGTTGGCTTTGGGGTTTATAAGCTTATCCAATTTATCACCAATGAGGATGAGTCTGCCCAAGAAGAAAATGAGGATAACCAAAGGAATGATTCACCTGTGGTGTATGAGCAAAACTCACCAAAGGAAATTCCTTACAACCGCTAAGGAGGTATGATTATGGCCTTTTCAGACATGGTAAGAGCTAGCGTCGATGGAATACCTGTGAACGTGCACAAATCAGCAACTTCCGCTGATTTGATCAGCGCCGTCGGTCAAAATCCGAATGCGCGCAATTTAGTATTATGTAACGATGATCATACGGTTGAGTATGTTCCACCTAACAGAAGGATAAAACCGAAAAATGATCAGCGTTTCGAAACAGAAATTGCCAGTAGTGGCGGATGATAATTCTAAAATGGCCCGGTTTCGGCCGGGCCTAAAAATTATGGAGGCATTGTTATGGTCAGACAATGGTATTTACTAAATGGTCGCCTGCTTCAAAGAATTTTTGGTCAAATCACATTCGATGAGCAAGGTCTATCCTGGGTATTGATTCACCATTTTAAATTGCCACATATTTGGAACAAGCCGTCCACAGCTCTTCTTATCAAAACGCCAGGTGAAAATATAGAAAATTTTAAAGATTATTATTTCTACATAGATCGAGATTTACACCGTACGGATAAGTTAGCTATGAGGAATATTTTCGACGGGCCTGGTTATAATGATCTTTATGAAAAAAACTATGCACGTCTTTGTCTTCACCTCAAAAAATTTGCACCGACCTTAAATTTTAAAGATGGCGATAATTTGGTTGATATATGTCAAACGGTCTACCACTTTCTCACTCAAAAAAAAGGAGCATAAAATGATGAAGGCAAAAATTACAATCATGGAAAGCAATTTTTCAAGCCTAAAACAAGGGCTTGCATGGAGCGATGGAAAAGAAAAAGCAGCACTAATGTTGTGCCACAGTCGCAGCTGGGGTGACAACATTAAACTGATGCCTCATAAAGTAATCATACCAAAATTAGAGGATTATACCACTCGCTCTGCTGGTTATTATAAACTTAAAAAATCTTTCACCAATAAAGTATTCAATGAGGCAATAGAACTGCAATCGGATGTAATTGGATGCCATATACATCCGGGTAACCCAGGCATATTTAGTGGTATAGATGCAGTCGATGAGCCGAGATTCATGAGACATATAGCTGAAAAAATCGATGGTATCTATCATGGCTCTCTTGTATTTGGCAATTCACTGAATTCTCTTGATGGATGGTTCTATGATCGGAAAAATAACCAATTGATAGGAATTGAAAAAGTCTTAGTAATTGGCCGCAATAAACTGGAAATTTTTGTGCCGCATAGAAAGCAAGCGGGGAGTGATGAATTCTGCCCGTCTTTGGGAAGAACTGTTCTTGCTTTTGGAAAAGATGCCATGAGTTTAATTGGCAAACTTAATTGTGGAGTTGTTGGGGCGTCAGCACTGGGAGGGCCGATCCTGGAGATGCTTGCCAGGGACAAAGTCAAATCTATTATGATTTGTGATCCCGACCGCATAGAGGAAACAAATTTGAACCGCCTTCCTGGCGCAACGTCCGGTGACATTGGAAGACCGAAAGTTGAATTTAACGCAGAACAAATTAAACGAATAAGCCCGGAGATTGAGGTAATTATATTTCAGAAAAGCTTTTATGAAGAGGAGGTTCAATCGGCTTTTTCTCAGGCTGATGTGATTTTTGGCTGTGTGGATTCAGGGGCCAGGCTTTCAATAAATCGTTTGGCGCTGGCAAATCTGATTCCATATTTTGATCTTGGCGCATCGATTGAAGTCAACAATGGGACATTAAATTTTGTCGGCGGACAAATCTACAATGTCATCCCTGGTCGTACTGTATGTCTAAGTTGCAGCGGGGCTTTTGACCATTTGCTGCATGAATATAATTCGCCCAAGGATTTAGAATTTGAAGTTGCTCGAGGATACATTAGGGGAAATGTTAATGAATTGGAACCATCAGTGCTGTATCTCGACAATTGCGTTGCTGGGTTAGGTTATAGTGAATTTTTAAAGTATGTTCTTGGAAGGCGTGATGATGAAATCTTCAAAGTATACTACGAAGAGATCTCAAACAAGTTAGTCACTTCAAGATGCTTTGAGGTCGGCTGCATTGCATGTAGAGATAGCGATTTTCTTGGAAAGGGTGACAAGGTATCCTTTATGGTTCCCAGAAAAGATGATGATTTTACATTTAATAATCCATTAGAAAAGCAACTCAGATGATGAAGGTTCGTAATGCCCACGTTTAAATTTGGTCATGAATTATTATGTCTGCAGAAAGTGTTTTGTTTGTTCAAGTTTTATTTATTCGGTTGATCTTGAAAGCCGGAAAGGAAGAAATTTTATGGCTAGAAATCCATATAGAGAAGGGAATAACCCTCAAGAGCCTGAAGCTGGTGAGAATATTACAAATTTACATAGACGTAAAATCTTACGAATTAGGGATGAAGATGGAAATATCACGCGCGAAATCTTGATCGGGGCGCGTGAAACCATACCGGATGGAACTGGTGGGTATATTGACCTTGAATACGTTGACCTGCCCACTGACAGCGCCGGCAATTCACTTCCTAAGGATCCTCGTGACCTATTAATGTCACATACTAATCTTTTCATCCCCTCGCAGAGTCAACTCGGACGGTGTACCTCAAGGTTTCATCCCTCTCATATTTCGAAAAATGTTTATGTGGGATTAGACGGCAAGGTAACCAAAAATGGAGCAATCTGCTCCAGATGCAACTATTGGTATGAAACCATCTATATCGCTTTAGGTATAATCGGCTTAGGGGTTATTATCGGACTTCTAAAGGGGGCGGGTGTCTTTTAAAGCCACGAGGATGAAAATGAGAGAAATAAACATCTCCTTTGTTGATTTGGTTCAGCGTCTTGATGATGGCGACATGTTATCAGTGCCTGTTGTTAAATTTCTGGTAGAGCGCGCAATATCCACCGGAGATAGCAAGCCGTTATACGAATACCTTGAAAAGTATCCAGTCATTTTATCCATAGCTGAAAGGAATAAAAACATGAAAATGTATCAAAGCTTAAATAGTCCTTTTTCCAAGCCGACTCGTGATGATTCAACAGAGTATCTGAACGGACCTCTAAAATTCGGTTACATAAATCAGTTTGATGACAAGTTTGGCATATCTTATGACGATCTCAGCTTGCCCCTAATTATTCCTGGTCGAGTGGGAAGTGGTAAAAGCCAATTGGTAAAATACCTTTTGTGCCAGATACTTCGAAAAAAGCGCAATTTTAATGTGATAATCCCAGATTTAAAAGCAGAATACCGCAATTTATTGGCCATAACCAGAAACTTGAGGGTTTTTACCAAAGATCACCTCTTTCTTAACCCTTTGCAAGTACCAGATTGGATGACTCCTCGCGAAAATATCATTTTTTTCTCAAAGCTTTTTGTCAGCGAAAATTATCTGGCCGGGACCTCACAAAACGTCCTGCTCTCCTCTTTAGAATACATCTATAAGGAACGTGGTATTTTCGATGGGAGCCGAAATTGGCCAACATTGCATGACCTGTACAATGTGATTACAAAAAATCTTTCAAACCAAAAATCATTTAAATACAGGGACATTTTTCTCTGGCTCCAAAACCGACTTCATCCATATGTTTACTCTAATAGCTTTGATTCCCGTTGCGGCATCCCTTTTGGTACATGGCAAAATGAGAATGTAGTTTTGGAAATGGATGAAGGAGTTACAGACAACATGTATAGCTTTATTGTCAGCTATATTGCCGGTCTGCGATATTCATTTAACAAAAAAATGAGATTAACCGGATCGAAGCTACGCACGTTATTGATAATTGATGAAGGTCGGTTGCTTTTCAACGCACAGAGAGATGTTTCAATTTTTGGCGAAAGCTACATCAACGAAATCGCAACCAAAACTCGTGAATTCGGTATAGGATATGTCATTTCGAGCCAAGAAACTTCGAGTTTTAACATGACAATCAGAGCCATCGCATACACTAAAATATCCTTTCCATTAACCGACGGCACTGACATAGATTTTATTCAGAATTCCTTTGGATTGAGTGAAGAGCAAGCTGAATTTGTTTTCAAGCT
>PVMK01136664.1_pt1 | contig 13516 bp, 10 predicted proteins | sample 1853481 | NCBI WGS metagenome assembly PVMK01 (sample SAMN08533507, study PRJNA380276) | Marine sediment metagenome, whole genome shotgun sequencing project. | reverse complement strand
CTTACCGGTTCTGACCACCTCGTCAAAGAGACGCAGCATGTTTTCTCCCATGATCTTGGCCACGTCCCCACGACTGTATCCCCGGCCCAACAGCGCCTCCCGTTCCGATCTGTCCAGACCGTAGTACTTGTCCAGATAAGCCACCACCATTTTTCTGTCATCGGCGAAGATCTGGGCGCCGCGTTTCGTCATTTCGTCAATAATCGCTTCCCACCCGCTGGCGGTGTTTTTCTGATTCACCACGTTCCCCAAAGAATGGCACTCCGAACAGATTCTGACCACCGTTTTCTTCCCCTCTTCCGTGGGCATCGAATCGACGATGTCCGCTTCTTGCTAAAGCAAGATCCCCAGCAGGGGGACGACGCTAAAGGACCCGATGACAACTGGAAACAACAGAATCTTGAAGCGATAGGGCATAGAAAGCGGATTAAATTCCCGACAGTAAGAAGGGACAAGAGAGCTGAGTGTATCGACCATCGAATGGACGAGAAATCATTGACAAACGCCCATGCTTAGGATTCTAATGGAAGTATCTCAACAGACCACAGACGACTATAGACTTCATCACCATGAAAATTCCTTCCAAGGAGGAAAAGATGAGATTACATAATCACCCGGGTCTTTTCGCAGTTGCCCTTTTGGCGGGCATCTCCCTTCTGGTATCGGGATGCGGTCAAACCAGCGGAGACGACACTGGAGAAGACACGCCTCTTTTCATGGCCCTTTCCTTTAATGAGCCCATCCTGGCGGGAGACCTTGAGGACAATGCGGCCGATGCCTACCTCCAGACTTCCCCTGAAGGTGAGGTGTTCTTGAGTTGGACGGACAGGGACCCTGAAGCTGAAGGCCACAATAACGGGAATGCCTTTGTTGCCCGGGTGAACCCTGACGGTCAGCAGCTGGAAGACACCCGCCATGGGCTATTCCCTGTGCTTGTTGCTGACGACAGCCACCTGTATGTGTCCTGGACCGAAAGGAAGGGAGAGACCTCTCAGGTTAAGCTGCAGACTATCGATTTAGCGACCATCCAGCTGGCGAGCAACTAAGATGGTCCGATGTCGAGTCCTGGGGTTGGCCTTTGGCCTGGTTTTTCTTCTGGGATGTGCTGCCGAGCAGGCCACTTCAGATAGGGATCCCGCTTCCGAGCAAGAATCCTCGGTCGAACTTGGAGTTGTTCAACCCGGCTCTCCCGAGCCGGGAGGACAGGCCCCTGACTTTGCCCTCAGGGATATGGATCGGGAAATTGTCCGGCTCTCCGACTTTCGTGGAAAACCGGTCGTTCTGAATTTCTTTGCTTCCTGGTGTGTCCCCTGCCTTGTGGAAATGCCTCTGATTCAAGATGCTCATCTTAGGGCGGAGGAAGCGGGGTATGTGGTTCTTGGAATCGCTGTCCAGGACAGCCGCGGAGCTCTGAGGTCTCTGTCAGAGTCAATGGGACTCACTTTTCCCATGGTGCTCGACGGAGACAACTCGGTCGGCATTGCCTACCACGTGGTCGGTCCTCCCGCTACTTTCTTTATCGATGAAAACGGGAAGATTATCTCGGTCGTAGCGGGGACGATAGAGGAAGAAACTCTGGAGCAGGAACTGGCCAAACTGCTCGGCTAGTGACTTTTGCGTCTTCTTAGGGGCGCACGGCCGTGCACCCGAAACGAGCAACCCACCTTGTAGTGGCCGCTCTATGAGCGGTCATTCCTTATTCGACATGCGGATGGATCTGAAAGGGATCTCGATCTCGAGGACCCACCCCGCTTCAGTGATGTTGGTAGCAACACTCCAGCTTTCATCCCAGTTGGCATCTTGACGTCTCCCCTCCTCCGTGATCCAGGACTCAAACTTGGTTCCCAAAGGATTGGTGCGAAAGAGAAACCCATCCTTACGGTTGTGAAAGGTGTCCAGGATGATCTCGAAGGTATCGTCGGTTTGGAGGGTATCGTCCCGAGCCCTCTCTTTGGCGATGATTCTTTCCGGTTCAGAGTCGTAACAGACCACGCCAAAGTAGATAGCCGTGTTGGTGTAGATAATCTTGACCTCGGTTGTTTCGGTGGCTGGCTCGCCTTCCCGAGGATCACGCTGGAGAAATTCAGAGGTGGCCGGTACCTGCCGCCATAGCGCCTCATCCAGATTGCCATCCAGAACCGGTGACTCCTCGACCCGGATGGCTCGAACCACTTTCCCTTGAGAGTCTTGGGGTGGTGCGCCTAGAAGGGCGGACTGCGATAAACAGCTCACCCACAATCCGATGAGGAAAAGAGCCATGGGCTCGGTGCACTTCGTCTTAGTCATTAATGTTCGTTCCCAATAGAGCAGATCTTTGGCACACCCCTCGGGGTTCTGTACGTCATACCTGCTCGTCGAGTTCCGGAATGTGGAGAGAAATCCCATTTTTATAGGGGCGGGGTGGGCGTTATACTTACAGGCTCTTAACCTGTGAGCCAGAGTATGAAAATCGCCATTACGGGTGCCAATAGCGCTATCGGGCAGGCCATTCTCCGTGGCCCACCCGAAGGAGTCGACTTCGTGGCTGCGGTTCGCTCCCAACGTGCTGCCGAGCAGCTTCCTCCCTTGCCCAACAGCACAAGTCGAGTGGCCTTGATCTCCTACGATGACCCTGAGAGTCTGGTCTCCGCTTTCCAGGAAGCGGACGCCGTGATTCACCTGGCGGGCCTCCTCATCGAACGCCCCGATTCCAGCTATGAAAGGGCCAACGTTCAGACCACGGGCGCAGTTGTTGAAGCTGCCGCTCAGAGTGCCGTCGACAAATTCGTGCTGGTCAGCGCGATTGGGGCCGACGAACGTTCAACCAACCGCTACTTCAAAACCAAGGGCCAAGCCGAAGCCCTGGTCAAAGTGTCGGGGTTGGCTTACACTATTTTGAGAGTGCCCCTTCTTTTGGGTCGGGAGACGGAAGGGGCGGCAGCTCTGCGACGCCAGATCCATCGTCCCCGAGCCTGGCTGATCGGTGGAGGGCGGCACTTGGAGCAACCCCTGGATGTCGAAGACGTGGCCACTGCAGCTAGATTGGCCTCCACCCCGGATCGAGCTCAGAATCGCACTTTGGAATTGGCGGGGCCCGCGACTTTGTCCCATCGCCAAATGATTCTCCGCGCCGTCCATCTGTTGGGAAAGCAGATCCGGATTTCGTCGATTCCCAAAGGTCTGGTCAAAACGGCACTGGCCATTCGTCAGAGAATGGCCCCGGCTGGATTTTCGCCTGACGTCCTGGAGGTGATTACGGCGGACACAAAGTTGGATCCGAACCCTGCGGCCGCCGAACTGGGGATTGAGTTGACCGGGCTGGATGAGATGATCCAGCATAGTTTGGAGACAGAACATGAATGAAACGGTAGAGTCCCCAGAGCAGTCCTACTCCCCAGATTCGGCCCAAGCCGCCCCTGTGGCAAAAGCTCCTTCCCTGGCTGATCACGCTGGCCTGCTTCATCTACCTTTACACGGTTCTCGACCGGGCGGCTGCGGCCCAGGGAAGCGGATTGGTTTCCTACCTGACGGAGATTTTCGGCAGGGTGAGCTGGTGGCGATGGCTGGGGTTGATGGTTCCTTATTCTCTTTTTTACTTTGCCATCGATACGCTGGTCATCTGGCGTGTGATCAACTGGTTCAATGCCAAGATCCAGTACTTCGACCTCCTCCCCATTCGAGGCAGTTCGTACATCCTCTCCATCCTGAACGAACAGGTGGGCAAGGGCGCTATGGCACTCTATTTGAATCGCCGAGATGGGGTTCCCGGTTGGGAAGTGGGTTCCAGCATGCTGTTTGTCATGTTCTGTGAGTTTTACTACCTGCTGGCTTGGGCCACCATCGGCATCACCCTCCAGTGGGATCACTTTCCTGAAATCTTTCATCTCATCCCCTGGATCGCCTTGGGCGCGGGTGTGTTCTTTGTCGTGTTCCATCTCTTCTTTAGCGGCCGAATAGGGAAAGGGGTGGCATTTCGCGACAGAGCCCTGTTCCACTCCTTCCGGCAGGCCAAAGCCTGGCAGTATGGAGCTGTGCTGATTCTGCGCTCGCCGGCCATGCTGGGGGCAGTCGTGGTCTATACCCTGGCCCTGCGACTCTTTGGTGTGGAGGCACATTTCAGTGAAATGGTGGGTTATCTGCCGGTGATCTTCTTCGGTGCCGCCTCACCCGGGCCCATGCGCTCGGTGGCCATCCTGTTTTGGGTGATCCTCTTTCCCGAAAGACCGGGTGAGATGAGTACCTTCGGTTTCGTCCAGCACAATTTCTTTATCTTTTTCAATGCTTCGATCGGCCTTCTCTTTCTGCGGCGGGCCAATCGGGAGCTTTTCGGACCGCGGAATTAGCTTAGCCGGCCTGGTCCCTGCGCTGCCGCGGGGAACGTGGGTTGAGGGCTACCAGGCGGTCGGCGATAGAAAGCAGGGTGCTGACGACCAATAACCAGATCACCGGAGTGAGCAGAATCTCCAAGAAGCTGAGGCCCAGACGAATCAGGATGTCACCGCCGAGCGGAACAAAGTAGAGCATGCCGTTGCAGCGGCCCAACCAGCTCATGCGGAGCTCTCGCTGGCGATGCAGCCAATAGGAATCGATCACGTACTGGGCAAAGGCGGTGGCGATCAGAAGGGGAAGGATCCAGGGGAACACTCCACGGGTAGCACCAGCCATCAGGCCGCAGGTCACGAAGAGAAAGTCGGCAGTATGATCAGCGGCACGACCTGTCAAGCTGGCGGTTCCCAGACGGCGTGCAATGGGCCCGTCCACGATATCCGATACGATGGCCACCACAAACACGATCCCTGCCAACACGGCAGAAGAGGCATCTTCTCGAGTCATGAGGAAGACAAAGGGGAAGATCAGGAACAAACGAAAAACGGTCAGTGCGTGGGCCATAGAGTCTTCAATTCAAACACCCCTCTGACCAATGGAGTCCTTTAGGGTCTGGTGATTCTTTCAGCCTTTTTGCTCGGAGCCTGAAACCTGAACTGATCCATTTGGGTCAGTTGCTCATAGGAGCCGAAGCGGCGGGCCTCTTCATCGGAAAGACGGTCCAAAGGATTCAGCTTCGTCACCTTCTCGCTGTCAAAACGGTGCAGTTCTTTGTAGAGGGTCGATCGTTCGACCGGAACGCGTCCCGCATTACGAATCACACGGCGCAGATCGATAGGGCGAACCAGTTGCCCATGAGTGGCTCCGGCCGATGTGGAGATGCTTTCGTTCATCAAGGTCCCGCCCATGTCGTTGGCACCTGCAGCCAGGCAGGCCTGGGATAACTTCAATCCCTCCTTCACCCATGAAACCTGGATGTTGGGAATGTCCTGGTTGAGAACCAGACGGGCAATGGCATGCATTTGCAGCACCTCCATCCCACTGGCTCCTGTCCGGACATTTTTGATCCGTCCATCGGTAAACATGGGAGCATCGGTGTGAATAAAGCTCAGCGGGACAAACTCGGTGAAACCTCCGCTCTGCCGTTGCAGATCCCTCAGTAACAAAAGATGCCGTGCGCAGTGGCGAGTGGTTTCCACATGACCGTACATGATGGTCGAGGTGGTGGGGATTCCCAGCGAGTGGGCGGTTTGAATCACTTCGATCCACTGGCTGGTGGTGATGCGTCCCGGTGCGATGCGGTCTCGCACTTCCTGGACCAGTATCTCAGCGGAAGTCCCGGGCAGACTCCCGATGCCAGCACTTTTCAGCTCCGACAAGTATTCGCGAAAACTCATCCCGGAGCATTGGGTTCCATAGAGGATTTCCTCGGGGGAGAAGGCATGGATGTGGACTGCAGGTAGGGCTTCCTTGACCACCCGGCACAGACGGATGTAGAGATCACCTTCCATGCCCGGGGGGAAGTCCTGCCTGGACACAGACTTCCGTCGCCCCAAATTCATAGGCCTCACGGGCCCTTCGGAGAATTTCCTCCTGGGGCAGGTAGTATCCTTCATTGTTGCGATAGGTACGGCTAAAGGCGCAGAAACTGCAGCGCTTGACGCAAACGTTGGTGAAATTGATGTTGCGGTTCACCACATAGCTGACTTCCTCCCCCACGGTCTGGTGACGAAGAGTGTCGGCAGCCGACAATACAGCCCAAAAGTCCGTACCCGTTGCCGAAAACAGGCTTGTGGCTTCATCCTCGGAAAGGTCCTTCCCTGTGAGCGAGCGCTCCAGTATGTGGGCAGTTTTGCTGGTCGCAGTTTTCAGGTAACCTTCAATTGCTTCTTTCATAGCTGGAGTTCAGGGTAGGGTTCCGATGGAGCAGGGTAGGGAGCGCGGCTCCAGTCGCACCCGTGCCAGTAACCTTGCCCATCCGCTTCACCACGAAGCCGCTGGAGAAGTTCTGGTGTGAGCCAGTCCGAGCTTTCCATAAAATATTCCGGGTAGATGGGAAAACGCGCCTTCAGTTGATATCCATGATCCTTCATGGACTGTTGCATTTCCCCGATATGAGGCCAGGGGGCCTCCGGATTCACATAATCCTTGGTGACGGGTGAGATTCCTCCCCAATCGTTGATTCCTGCATCCAGGTACATCAGGTAGTTTGAACTGAGATTGGGCGGCACCTGAAGATTCATCTCCGGGCCCAGTAGAATCCGTGCCTGGGCAACCGTCTCCAGCATCTCCTCAGGAGAGGCCTGGGGGGACTGCTCCATGGGTGTAGCGGATTTGGCGCAGAAGTTCTGAACAATCACCTCCTGGATGTGGCCGAAACGCTCCTGCAGATCCTTGATGGCCAAAAGAGCGTCGATTCGCTCCTGGGGTGTTTCACCGATGCCGACCAGAAGACCTGTGGTAAAAGGGATTCCCAGCTCGCCAGCCATCTCCAGGGTCTTCAGCCTGACCTGTGGGTGTTTACTGGGAGCGTGCTCATGGGGACCTCCCGGCTGGTAAAGACGCTCGCTGGTACTCTCCAGCATCAAACCCATCGAAACGTTCACTTCTCTGAGAGTTTGAAGCTCACTTCGAGTCAGGGTGCCAGGATTACTGTGAGGATAAAGAGCGGTTTCTCGGAGCACCAGCTCACACATCTCTCGCAAATAGTGAATGGTACTCTCGTAGCCGTGGTCCTGGAGCCATGCCCGAGCCTCTGAATAACGCTCCTCCGGTCTTTCCCCTAGAACAAACAGCGCTTCCCGGCAGCCTGCTGCTGCTCCTTTGCGAGCCACCTCCAGCACTTCTTCAGGGCTCATATAAAGACCTTCCGCCTGCCGCGGACTCTGTCGAAAGACACAATAGTTGCAAAAATCCCGACACAGTCTTGTCAGAGGGATAAAGACCTTGGGGGAGAAGCTGACCACGCGGCCCTTTCCACCGTCACGAAGGGAGCAGGCCTGGGCACACATTTCTTTCACAGTCTGATCGTTCGTTGATTCAAGCAGTGACTTAGGCATCGTCATTGGTCCGCCAGATCAGGGTCTAAACCTGGTTACAAGTATAGGAGTCTTGCGCCCGTTGATTGTACGTGGGGCGAATAAGTGGAGTCAAGAAAGCCACCTGTCCGATTCGATATCCCTGGTTGCCCCCGTGTGCCCGAAGGGTGTAGCATGCAAAAAAGAATCAAACTGTACGCATTTAAGCACCATGAGGTGGGGAACAGATTCTATTGTCTTTGGCCTGCCGAAGTCCTATCATTGAGGAGAAATCACCATAGGTTTAGGAGGATCCAACCATGCAAAATCACAAATTGGGCTCACTCATTGTGGCATCCATCATTCTGGTGGCTTTCGCCGTTCCCCTCTTCGGACACGCGAGCGTGAATCCGCGCACCACTGAAGCAGGAGTTCACCACAAGATCTTCTACGTTCGGGCCCCGGTGGAAAAGGAAATTCCGGTGGTCGAGCTGGGCTTCGAGGTGTCTCAGGAATGGCGTGACAATGGAGGGGACGTCAACTCTTTTCAGGACATTCCCGGCTATGAGTTGCACGTTGACTTTGACGACGATGGGAAAGTGGAACGCTTCTACTGGACAGGCACTATGGCTGTCATGGAGACCTTCCAGATGATTAACGTGAGCATGAACGTTCCCGAAGAGCCGGGAGTCTATCCCTTCAAATCCTGGCAGAAATACACCGATGGCAGCGTGGTTTGGTGGAACGAGCCCCGGGGTGAAGGGGTGCAAAATCCCTATCCGGCCGTGACCGTGGAATCACCGCCCATCCTGACGGCCGGGGTGTTTCAGGTAAGCGCAACCGCGATTGCCCTGGTGGCGCTGGCGCTGTCACTACTGGCCTTCAGAAATGGCCGCAAGAACCCTGTCTGATTCAGGTAAACGTTTTTTGTTGTTATAGGGCGCACAGCCGTGCGCCTATAACCCGTTAATCAACAGAGGCTTTTGTGGGCGCACGGCTGTGTGTTCCTACATCCCTTAATCAAGATGAAGCGGGGTGCTTTAAACCGTCTCTCAGTTGGTCCGGCTGTCCTTCCTTCTTCTTCTTTCTTTCCGTTTCTTTTTCCCTTCTCCAATTTCCTGGCAGGGGTTCAAATAATTGAATTGCACCATGAATGCTGGTTAAACTACTTAAAAACAATGATTTAACTGGAGTTTTTGAGGCGATATGAGGCCTTTGAATCCCCCCCAAATGGCTTTTTTGCTGCTTGGCCTTCCCTTCCATATTCGTTAACTCATTAATCATCAATCAGTTGAATGGAATGTTGCGGTTTTGGAACGGGGTTTGCTTACCCCAAAGCAAATAGCCAAAAGGCGTAATGCAGTCTTTTGCGGCTTAATGCGGCTTGTGACCGCACATCGTTTCATCATGTCGGCGAGAATACTGCTGGGAAATCTTTTTTTAGTAGGCAATACAGAAAATTTACTGTAGGATCTCGGAAAATCAATACTAATGGAGCCAGGCACTTTCCCGATCAGGGGAGCCCGCTCCGAACCATGGGGGGTTCGTCATGAGTAAAACTTATCGAACACTTTCCGTATTATCCATTCTCCTGGTATTTGCCTTTGTGGGCGTCTCTGCCCAGCAGATATCCGGCACCATTAGTGGAGTCGTGAAGGACGAAACAGGTGGAGTACTTCCGGGCGTCGAGGTAACCTCCCGAAACACGGGCACCGAAGCCACCCGCACCGTCATCAGTGACGATGAGGGGCGTTACCGGTTGTCCCAGCTGGCTCCAGGAGACTACGAGTTGCGGGCCGAACTGGCCGGATTTCAGACGGCGCTGCTTCAAGACATCTCCTTGAGTATGGCTCAGGAAGCGGTGGTTGGCGTCACCCTGAGGGTGGGTTCCATCTCGGAGCAGGTGGTTGTTTCCGCAGATGTTGCACTGGTTGAAACCACCTCAGGAACCGTGGCCGCTCTGGTCGATAGCCAGCAGGTCCGTGACTTGCCGCTGAACGGGCGGGACTTCATCCAGTTGGCCCTGCTGCAGGAGGGAGTTCTGGCACCGGTGGCTCAACGCAGATCGGTCAATGGAGATCTGGGAATCAAGATCTCGATTGGTGGAGCCCGGCCCTATGACAACGCCATCCTTCTGGATGGGACGGACATCAAGAATCAGTACGGGACCACACCGGGATCGGTTGCCGGCGGACTAATGGGCGTGGACACGGTGCGCGAATTTCGCGTCATCACCAGTGCCTACAGCGCCGAGTACGGGCGATTTACGGGAGGCGTCATCAACATCGCCACCAAATCCGGAACCAACGAATTCCACGGTTCGATCTTTGAATATCACCGCAACAGCGCCCTGGATTCCCGAAACTTCTTTGATCGCGATGTGGAAAATCCCCTGGAGCGGAGCAAGGTTCCCCCCTTCATTCGCAACCAGTTTGGGTTCACCCTGGGAGGCCCTATTGTGAAGGATAAGACCTTCATTTTTGGAAGCTACGAGGGACTGCGTGAGCGCTTGACCACCACTGATATTTCCAATTTCCCCAATGACGACTTCCACAACGGCTTGCTTCCCCTCGCTGAGCTGCCCAGGGGGTTCAGTTGCCCTCCGGCAGATATCCAGGGTAGTCTGTGCAATATAGGAGTGGATCCCAGGATGGCGCCCTATCTCGCTCTGTACCCGCGCACCAATGGTCCGGACAACGGAGACGGCTCGGCCAAGTTGTTTTTTGCCGATCCCCAGCCCATCGATGAGGACTATTTCCTGGTCAAGGTGGATCACAAGCTCTCAGACAATGATGAGTTCTTTATACGCTTCACGCTCGATGACGGGAACGCCAGTGTGCTTCAGGAAAGCGCCATCTATACCCGAACGGATACAAACCTGAATCAGTATTGGACCATTGAGGAAAAGCATATCTTTTCTCCTTCACTGTTGAATGAGTTTCGCTTTGCCTTCAACCGCTCCGATAGCAGAACCGATGAGATCGGTCCGGTGGATGAGTCTCTCTGGTTCGTAGATCCGGCCAGGCAGAAAGCCACTGGCTTTGAGGGAGGAATGGGACTGATTTCCGCCCGGAGCGCCGGCTTCAATCAGTTTGGCACCTCCACCCGTACCCCCCAAAAACATACCCTGAATACCTTTCAGTATATGGATAATCTGATATGGAACCGGGGTAGTCATTCCTTGAAAATGGGTGTGAGTATCAGCCGTTTTCAGTACAATGCTGCCAACTTTGCCCGTCTGCAGGGGACCTACAGTTTCAATACTAGTGTTGATTTTTTAAATGGACTACCCAACGGGGCGACCGTCTTTTTCGGCGATCTTCAGGCCCAACCCATGCCCCTGGGTTTGCGACAGAGCCTGGTGGGAATCTATCTGCAGGACGATTTTCAGTTTCGACCCAATCTGACTTTCAATCTGGGACTCCGCTATGAGTTCATCACCAGTCCCACGGAAGTGGCAGGAAGACTCGGGAATTTGAAGACGGGTGCTCAGCTTACGACCGATGTGGGCAACCCCTACTTTGAAAATCCCTCGCTGAAGAATTTCTCTCCCCGCGTTGGATTCGCCTGGGATCCCCGTGGCACTGGGAAGTTCTCGGTCAGGGGAGGCTTTGGTCTCTTCCACCAGCAGATTCTCCAGTGGTGCTGCACTTCGGCACTCTTTCGCAGTACCCCCTTCGCCATTCGAGGGGATCTCATCGAAGGCCGGGATGACGCCTTGCTGGCCACCTTTCCTGATGCGCTGAAGAACCTGGATGAAGATTTTGCCGGAGCGCAGGGTCCCTCCATGTTCGTTGTGGGCGTGCCCAAGCAGCCCTACCAGATGCAGTGGAGTTTGACCCTTCAGCAGGAACTGATTGCCGAAATGGCTGTCACCGCCACCTATGCGGGATCCCGCGGCGTGAAGCTGCCTCGGATCGGGGATGACAATCGACCCCCTTCAGCCGTGGATGCAGAAGGCAGAACTTTCTATCCGGATATTACAGCGGCACGAAGCAATCCCAACTTCTCCAGCATCACCCTGCGAACCTGGGATGGCACTTCCGACTACCACGCTCTGAAGCTGGGGTTGAGAAGGCGCTTCAGCGCTGGACATATGTTCCAGCTTTCCTACCAGTGGCAAAAGTCCCTTGATACCGGCTCCAGCATTGCAGGCTCTCCCAGAGAGACCTTTAATGATTCCGTGCTGGCCGAGAACCTTCATGATAGCAGGGCCGATCGAGGACTTTCCTCCTTCAGCCTCGCCCAGGCCTTCAACGCCAACTGGGGGGTGGAACTGCCCTTTGGCTCCGGCCGGCGCTTTGGCGCCGATGCCGGCGGAATTGTGGGCAAGCTGATCGAGGGGTGGCAGATCAACGGCATTCTCAACCTGCAGGCTGGTGCGCCTCAGTTCATCTCAGGTTTTTCCCGCGCCACGTGCACCCAATGCAGCAATATCAAAGCGACCATCAAAGATGGTTTCGAAGTGCCCAAGGACGAGGACCCCAACGGCTGGTTTATCGCCGATATTGCCACCATCAGCGACGAGGATTACCCCTTTGCCAAGCCGGGTGATCCCGGTCAACTACCCGCAGGCCATTTTGGCAACCTGGCTCGAAACGCCGGTGAGGGACCGGGAGTGGCCACGCTGGATTTTTCCATCCTCAAGAACTTCTACGTGGGTGAGCAGGCTCAGGTTCAATTCCGGGCTGAATTCTTCAATATCCTGAACCACACCAACTTTCAAGGGCCGGTCCGCTCTCGTGGCACCTTCAGCGGCTCGGGACGTATTTCTCGAACCTTCGGTGAGCTGACCGAGACCTCGACCACTTCGAGACAGATCCAGTTCGCGTTGAGGATTGAGTTCTAGGTTCGCACAATCGCGCTAGGGTGCATCAAAGGGCAGGGCCTTATCAGCCCTGCCTTTTTTTGTAGGGGCCGCTCTCAGAGCGGCTGGAAGGGCCCGCAGGCTAAAGCCTGCGGCTCTGTTGGAGCTATCGAGAGCAGTCAGAGCCGTGGGCTTCAGCCCACGGGCCAGCTCCGTTATTTACCTGTTGACCCCATGTCCAAACAGTGATATTTCAAGTGCAACTGTTTTCCCGGAATGCAAGTGTTTTTCAACCTAACCGGAGGTGCGGAGCATGAAACAGCGCTTCTTGAGCTTGATGATCCTGACCGTCGGATTGGGTCTGACCCTGTTCTTTCAACCAGGCCTTTTCCCATCCTTGTCAACAGGTGTTCAGTCCCTCTATGCCCAGTGCTCCCAGGAGAGCCCTTTCTGGGTGTTTGATGGTCACATGCACCCCATATCGTCCGTTTACCGCCGGGGAGGAACCATTGGGGAGCCCAATTCCGATCCTCGATTCACCCTCTCCTTGGCCGGGAAAGGTGGACTGGGAGCGGCCTTCTTCAATCACTCGATCGATGAGTTCTACGAAGCCAACCATATCGCTGTCAAGGACGCTCTACGGCAGTTTGACCGCTTCTATTCTGAAATTGCCAAGTACCCTGATCAAGTGGGAGTGGCCACCAGTGGCGAGGAGGTCAGAGCACTTCGACGAGAGGGCAAAATCGCGGCCATAGTGGCCATTGAGGGAGCACTGGCCCTTGAGAGCGACCTGGGGGTGCTGCGCATGTACCACAGGTTGGGACTGCGGGAGATGAACCTGGTCCACCTGCTGGGAAATAATATCGGCGATGTCATGCACTCCAGCGAAAACAATGGTAAGGGATACGGTCTGACCGATTACGGTCGAGAACTGGTGGCCGAGATGAATCGACTGGGAATCGTGATTGATCTTTCCCACACCGCCGAGCAGACGGTCATGGATGTGATGGAGGTGAGCACCCAGCCGGTGACGACCACCCATTCAGGGGTTCGATCCCTGATGTATTCCCCCACCCTGCCCAACTGGAGCGATGAGATGATCCGCAAGATAGCCAGCATGCGAGGAGTCATTTGCGTTCCCTTTTTACCCATGATCGTGAACCAGGAGTTCCAGGACAAATGGCATGCGGGACGTCCCCGCGGCTCGGGCCTGATGGGGCTGGAGCCGCTGGTGTACACAGGTGATCCCACCAAAATCTACGATTTCATCGAAGAGAAAAGAAGCAGAGGGGAATCGAATCGCGGCCAAATGACCCAGGATCGCGGAAGGAGCCTTCCTCCCCTTTCCAACTACATCGATCACATCGACTATATCGTGAGGCTGGTG
>PVMK01119612.1_pt1 | contig 13516 bp, 11 predicted proteins | sample 1853481 | NCBI WGS metagenome assembly PVMK01 (sample SAMN08533507, study PRJNA380276) | Marine sediment metagenome, whole genome shotgun sequencing project. | reverse complement strand
GCGGTCAATCCCACCAATGTCATGGGAACATCAAAACTGATGGGCGAACGCCTGATTACCGCAGCCAACAGCAACCTGCGTGGAGAAGGCCCCATTCTAACATCTACCCGGTTTGGCAATGTACTGGGTTCGCGCGGCTCGGTCATCCCCCTTTTTCATGACCAAATCCGCAGCGGCGGACCGGTTACATTGACTGATCCGGAAATGACCCGCTTTATCATGAGCATAGAAGAAGCGGTCCGGCTGGTCATCGATTCAGGGCTTCTGTGCAAAGGCGGAGAGGTGTTTGTCACCAAAATGCCGGCCATCCGCATACAGGATTTGGCCGAGGTCATGGTCGAAAACCTGGCACCGGTCTATGGCCACGAGGCCAAGGATATAGAAATCAAAATTATCGGCCACCAGCCGGGTGAGAAGTTATACGAAGAGCTGTTAAACATGGAAGAGACCAGACGCTCCTGGGAGCTGGCACGTTATTTCGTGGTTCTTCCGGCCTTCAGGGAAATTTACCGCGATATCACTTTCGAATACCCGGACTTGACATCAAAGAAAGTCACCAGCGCGTATCACTCGGGTACGGAAACTCCGCTATCAAAAACCCAGTTAGCTGCGTTTCTTGAGAAAAACAATCTACTAAAAACTGGAATGATGGAATGATGGAATATTGGAATATTGGGTGGGAAGATAATTTTCAAACCAAATCCAAAAGCATTTAAGTTATTTGTTTTTAATCATTATTCCAACATTCCATTATTCCATTATTCCAAGCAATTAGCATTGAGGGAGCGTTAATGCGGGTACTAGTTTTGGGAGGAGATGGCTACCTGGGATGGCCCACCGCCATGCACCTCAGCGCTCACGGTCATGAGGTCGCTGTGGCGGACAATTATCTGCGCAGACGATTGTGCCGCGAAGAGCAGGTGAATTTCCTGCATGAAGTCCCGGACCTGGATGAACGCGCGGCCCTCTGGCAGTCGGTTTCAGGACATCGAATCGCTGTCCATATTGGAGATCTGAGCCAGTGGGATTTTGTCGCCAAGGTGTTTGAAAAATTTGGCCCGCAGGCCATTGTGCATTATGCCGAGCAGCCGGCTGCACCTTATTCCATGCTCCATCGAAAGGCGGCCACATTGACACTGCACAATAATTTGTCCGTGACGGCCAACGTCATTTTTGCGGTGCGGGAATTCTGCCCGGATGCGCACATCGTTAAACTGGGGACCATGGGAGAATACGGCACTCCCAATATTGATATCGAAGAAGGCTGGCTGGAAGTCGAACACAAAGGCCGGCAACACAGGTTTTTATATCCGCGACAGGCCGGCAGTCTGTATCACACCACCAAAATCATGGACACCGACCTTTTGTGGTTTTATGTGCGCACCTGGGCACTGCGGGTGACCGATCTGATGCAGGGCCCTGTTTACGGTCTTTTTACCGATGAAACTGAAAAAAATGAGCGCCTGCTGCCTTTTTTTAATTATGACGAAATCTTTGGCACCGTGCTGAATCGCTTTGTGGTTCAGGCTGTCGCCGGATATCCGCTTACCGTTTACGGTAAAGGCGGTCAGACCCGGGGTTATCTAAACATCAAAGACACCTTGAATTGTGTGCGCCTGTCAGTCGAAAATCCGGCCGACAATGGCGAACTGAGAATTTTTAATCAGTTTACAGAAACATTCAGTGTCAATGATCTGGCAGCCAGGGTTCAGGAAACCGGCAGCGGACTTGGCTTAAACGTTGACATTCAGCATGTCGAAAACCCCCGCATGGAAGCCGAAGCGCATTACTATAACCCCAAACATACCGGTTTGATGAACCTGGGCTTGCAGCCTCATTTATTATCCAACGAAACACTGTCCCGGATGATGGAATTTGTTATGAAACACAAGAGCCAAATTCGGACGGGTCAAATTTATCGGAAAGTAAGATGGCTTTAGCATCTAATCGCAAAAAATCCAAAAACATAAAAAAGAGAAAACCATCTGAAAAGGTATCTGAAAGCAAGCGTACCGCTTTAACTGAATATTCAAAACAGGAAATCATGTTTAAATATATTTTCAGCTGCCTGCTGCTTGTTTATATACTTTTCTACCTTTTCAAACTATTTACTTCTCTCGGAGAGACATTCTTTTGGGCTGATGAAAATGTTCACGCCTATATCAGTTCAGTAATTTTAGACACCCATTCATTGCCCGCACTGTTACCGGACGATATTTATGGCGGATTTAAGTGGTCATATCCGCCTCTTTTCCACCTCCTGGCCGCCGGTATTATGTCGGTGGCAGGCTTTGCCGCCTTAAAATACATGAATCTCGTGCTTTTGCTTCTGTTTTTTATCTGTTTATATTTTTTGATTCTTAAATATTATGGCCAAGATGAGGCCGTAATCGCATGCCTTCTAATCAGTTTATCCCCGGCTTTAGCTATCAACACGATCCGTTTTATGACGGATATGCTTTCAATGGTTCTGATATTTTTTTCTGCTTTCTTTTTTTTGCAAGCCCTTGAAAAAGAAAATAAGCGACATGCCATTCTTTCAGGCCTCACCACCGGGTTGCTGCTGTTAAGCAAACAAACCGGCATTGTCGTAACAAGCTTCTATTGTTTACTTCTTTTCTGGTTTCTATGGAAAGATAAAAAAGGCGCCAAATTAATGCTCTATATTCTGGGGACTGCGGGTGTAATTTACATACCTTATTTAATCTGGGCCCTATACCAAAAGATCGACGTTTTTGGATTTTTATCTTTATTTCTAGGAAATAAACCCGAGTGGGCAACAATGGCGGTGAAGTCCTTTCGACAATATGATTCTTCTCTGAAAGAGTTTGCCTATCTTTTCTATACTGGTGCCGGTCCGATCATAACGATTTCTTTGCTGATACCTATATATTATATGATCAAAAGTCGGGCGAAAGAATTGCCATTTAATTTTATTTTTTTCCTTTTAATTTATCTTATGATAGCAATGTCAGTATGGCATATTACGAATATGAGACATACGCTTTCACTTTTGCCTATTTTAGTTTTTCTGGTGAGCTATGTCATAATTAAGGCATTTCATAAAAACGCTATTATCAATATTGTGATACTGTTAATCTTTATTGCTTCAACCTATTCGCTATACAAAATGCCGAATTATAGAGAAAAATACAATGGGCCAAAAGACTTTATAGCGATAGCACAGATAATAAAAGATGATAGTTCATACGACGATGGCAGAGTTTTTTCGATTAATGTATTTGATGTTTTAATGTACACTCAAAAACCGGTAATTTGGCCCTATCCTAACTTAGGCGATATTCCTATAGAATTATTTGAGAAACATAATAACCAAGAATTTTATGCGTTACTAAAAGAGTATCATATAAAATATATTTTAATTAACATGGTATTTGTTAGAAACACTGAAGCCTATTTTGGAAGAAATTATCCATTACATTTTGTGAGAAACTGTGAAATTTTGGATAAACTGGGAAAGTTAACTTTGGAAGCAATATCTGAAACACGAAAATGGATTCTGCTAAAGGTTATTTGAAAATAATTGACTTTGATGAGAATTAAGTTCTGTATGTTTTTATGATTAAAATTCTACTTTCTTAGAAGAGTTTGATTTCTATAATATAGGGAAAAAATAAAATGGTAGAAAGGAACCATTATGTCAAGTCTTCGCATTGTAGGACTTGCTATTGGAATTATAGGCCTAATATTTACTTTTCTCTTCTATAGAGGCCCCAAATGGAAAAGACTGAACTTTATCTTTTTCACATTTGCCAATATTTCACTTATTGCCATTTCAATAAATCCAAATGTTGTTAACTTCTTGCGAGATTTATTAGCTCTGCAGCAATATCAATACGGCAGAATTCTTGCTCTACTTATAATATCGAACATAATTCTTGTGTTTATTTCTGTTTATACAACATCCAAAGTTGAAAACTTCAGGCTTCAATTTGACCAGCTGGTAAGAAAGTTAGGATTGGGATTTTTAGAAACTGCCTCTAAAAACTTAAAGCCCATTATGATTGTGATACCGGCCTTTAACGAAGCCGAAAATTTAAGTTATCTCCTGCCCAGAATACCGGCTAAAATAAAGGACACCGAGTTGGGTGTCCTGGTGGTGGACGATGGAAGTGATGATGAAACCATCCAAATCGTTAAGGAACTCAACCAATTTGTCGTATCCAATCCCATTAATCGTGGCGGAGGCGCAGCGCTGCGTCTCGGATATGACATCCTGAAAAATTCCGATGCGGCTGTTTGTGTCACCATGGACGCCGACGGCCAACACAGGCCTGAGGATATTGAAGAACTCGTTTCTCCGATTTTAGACGACGAGTACGATGTTGTCATCGGTTCACGGGTACTGGGAACCCGGGAAAAAGACAACCCGATCCGGATAGCAGGCGTTCATATTTTCAGCGCGATTATCAGTTCGTTATTGGGAAAAAGAATCACGGATCCGTCCAGCGGTTTCAGGGCCTTTAAAATGGATAAAATGAAAAGCTTCAATCTATATGAAGATCAATATCATACCAGTGAACTGATCATTGAAGCGGTCAAAAAAGGTCTCCGGGTAAAAGAAGTCCCGATATCCATTATGAAAAGAAAATTCGGAAAAAGTAAAAAAGGCAGAGATCTGACTTACGGCTTTCATTTCGCGAAGACCATCATTAAGACCTGGTGGCGCTGAGAACCTGATATGACTTCTTTGGAACAGAATGACTACCCGCCTGTCAGTATTATTGTCCTGACATATAATGGTGCCGGATATATTCTGTCGTTATTAAAATCTTTATCCGAACAAACTTATCCTTTAAATTTAGTTGAAATAGTCGTAATCGATAATGCTTCTACGGACAATACCCTGAAATTGATTCAAGACAACTATAAAACTGTAAAAATTATACCCCTGGAAAAAAATCTTGGTTTTGCGGCCGGAAACAATCAGGGCTATCTGCATGCCCGGCATGACCTTTTGGTATTTCTAAACCAGGACACCATCTGCCACCCTGATTTTCTGAAAGTCCTGGTATGCAAAATGCAGGAAGACAAATCACTGGCGGCCTGCAACCCCAATATCATACCTGCAAAGCCATCGAGTTCTATTGCCACCGACCGGAGATTGCCTATTAATACTCTGCACCTGTGTGATCTCTCCCCTTACGGATACGGCCTCTACCGCATAATCCTTAATAAAAATTTTTTCTACACAAAGCTTCTATCCGGTTGTGCATTTATAATTCGCAGGGCCATAGTTAAAAATTTGGGTTACCTTTATGATGAGCAGCTGTGGATGTATGCTGAAGACACGGATCTATCTCTGAGGATACACCGTTCAGGGTTCAAAATAGGTGCGGTCAAAGACGCGGTCATTTATCATCTGCATGACCGCAACGAAGCCTGAAAATAAAAAGTTTGTCATTGGCCGCCAAAGCGATTATGAACCGGGTTTATATCTTCTTTAAAAATATGAAAACGCTGGAATTTTTGCTTTTTTACCCATTTTTGTTACTCGGGGGAAATTTTAAAATCTTCGAGTTTTCAATGCCGACAATCAAAAAAATAATTTATTTCATTCCCTTTAGCTTATTTTCAATGGCTTGCATGTTAAGCGCCGGTTTTAGATTAAATCGGTTTTCAACAAAGAGACATCAAATCCTAAAAAACCGCTATAAAGGCGGTTTTTCAACTTTAAAAGTGATCTTAAAAATCTAAACGGTTGTGCTTTTTAAAATATGGCCATCGTACCAAAATTATTTCACAAATTTGTTCCCGATTATATTAAGCGATTCATCGATCCGGTTACAGCCCGTATCGACACATTCGTAGAATCATCTTTTTCCGAAGTGGAATCGGGCCGTCTCGTTTTAGATGCCGGAGCCGGCGAGTGCCGTTTTAAAGATAAATTAAAGAAAAAGCTGCGATATATTGCGGTAGATACAACCTGGGGAGATCAGGATTGGGATTATTCGAATATCGACGTCATGAGTCATCTCGAGAATCTGCCTTTCGCCTCCGGAATTTTTGATTCGGTGATATGCACCCAGGTGCTCGAACACGTCAGGGAGCCGCAGCTCGTTTTAGACGAGTTATCCCGAATATTGAAAGAAGAAGGCATGATCTGCCTAACTGCACCCCAGGGATGGGGAGTACACCAGCCGCCTCACGATTATTTTCGATTTACAAATTATGGCCTGTCTTATTTATTGCAAAAAGCCGGATTTGAGGAGATCACGATAACCCCATCGTGCGGCTATTTCGGTTATTTGGCAAATCGTTTGACGGTGGTCCCTAAAATACTTTTTTGGCAGCTAAGAAACAAATGGGTGCGGATACTGTTGTTTCCTCTTGAAATCGTATCCTATTTCCTCTTTGTGGTCTTGTTTCCGGTAATATTAAATGCCATCGACTTTTTGGATCACAAACAGGATTACACGCTAAACTACCTGGTCAAAGGCAAAAAGAAGATTGGTTGAAAAAAACGCAATGGATAACTGCCGGATTTGCAAAAGCACAGAAATGACGCCAATTTTATCCGGACTTCAGACCCGATTGGGCGAAGTTTACAGTCTCATGCAATGCAAGACATGCTCGTTCATCAGCACCCATCCTTTGCCCGGTCCCAATGTATTGAAACAATATTATGACCAGGATTACTGGCAAAATTCCGGCGGCAAAACCGGTGGTTTACTCGACCTGTTTTACAAATTAAGAATGCACGGCATCATAAAAGCACTCAAGAAAATGGTGCCTCCCGGCGGCCGTGTCCTGGATTGGGGTGCCGGCGATGGTTCGTTACTGAGGCTTTTAAACGCGGAAGGTTTTGAAGGCCATGGAATCGATATATACAGTGCCGAATCACCTAACAGAAAATTAATCAATTCGTCGATCCAGGATGCGCCTTTTCAAAGTGAATTTTTTGAAGCGATTACCTGTTTCCACGTTCTAGAACATATTGACGAACCCGTTTCTTCAATAAAAAAGGCAACCCAGTTATTGAAACCCGGCGGCATTTTGGTTTTGGAAGTCCCCAATATATCATCCGGCGGATTCAAACTTTTCAAGAAAAAATGGTACCCTCTGGATATACCGGTTCATATTAATCATTTCAGCCTTGCTGTCCTGCAGAGAATATTGGATAACGTCGGCGGCAACCAGATTCTGCAGGTTGACTATTTTTCTCACCGGCATTCACCGAGTTCTGTGTTGTTATCCGTTTTGCCGGCTATTTCACCCCCCAGAGTAAGAGCCAGGTACTCGGGTAACTTCCCTGCTGCATTAAAGCTTTTATATCTGATTTTGCAGCTGATATCTTATCCTTTTTCGATGATCGAAGCCTTGATTCATCGGGGTGAAATTATACGTATGTATGTAAAAAAGACGCCATAATATCGATGAAATTACTTTTAAGATTAATTGGGCCGGCAATATTCTTTTTTATCATATATTATTATGTCGACTTTAATGAGTTTAAGGGCATCGTTTCAATTCTCAAGTGGCCCTATTTTTTTATGAGTCTTGTTCTGGTGCCGCCACTTATATTACTTAGAAGCAACCGTTGGAAAAACATACTTGAAAAGTACGAAATACGATATTCCCAATGGAAATGTTTCAGAGTCTATTTCATAGAAATGGTTGCTGTAATGGTGGTTGCAACTATAGGGACTTTTGCCAAAGTGTTTTACCTCCAAAGAGATGGTTATGGCCTCGCTCGTCCTATGATTACAATTATGGTGGACAAGTATTATGATTACATCCTGCCCTTAATTTTCGGCTTAATTAGTATTTTTCTGGTCTGGACAAATTTTGGCTCCGGCATCGGTTTGTTCATTTTTGTAAGTTTAACATGCCTTGCGTTTTTCCCTGCACGAAAGACCGTCTTGATGCTTTCTCCTCGAATGCTACCGAAAAATTTAAATGCGTTCTTTGTTAAAAAAGGATTGGATATACAGGATCATCTGACGCAGATCTACGATACATTAAACTTTAAAACATACATATATTCAGTTAGCGCATTTGCAATTTACTTTCTTTGCATCTATTGTTTGAATTTGGGTTTGAGAATCGAGCTCGGCTTTTTTCAGATTGTCCTGATTATGACGATTACATCTCTGATTGCCATGATACCCATATCATTTTTAGGCATTGGCACGCGGGACGCAGGCTTATTGGCGGTCTTCAAATGGTTTGGGCACACGCCGGAGCAAGCCATTGCATTATCAATGGCATTATTGCTTTTAAGAATCGCCATCGTTTTGATGGGATCAATCTTCTGGCTATCCGATCCACCACCATTGAATGAGTTAAAAAAGCTTAATGTCAAAGAAAAAAAAGTTTAAATCGGATAACAGCACCCGGAATCAGAAAACATCCGGATCGGACGGCGGGAAAGCGAAGCGCCATATGGAAAGCGGCGGACCGTTTCTGAGAAAGTCCTTTGTGTTGCAAACTTTCTTCATTTTATTTTTCATTATCGCCGGATTCACCCTGTATTCAAATACGTTCAACTCGCCTTTCGTGCTGGATGACCTGCGGATTATTGAAGAAAATCCTACGATTCAGCTGACCGAATTAACAGGTAAAAACATTCTAAACAGCGCCACCGGGCTTTCCTCAAATCGTCCGGTATCCACCCTCACATTTGCCTTGAACTACTATTTTGACCGCTACAATCCTGAAGGATACCACCTGGTAAATATAATAATTCATATTATAAATGCCATTCTTTTGTTTTTTTTCTTAAAACTAACATTCGGCATAAGCAGTCAGCAAAACAGTTCTAATTTAAAATTTGGGTCTTCGGCTGGTCTATGGATTTCCTTTTTTGCTGCACTTATCTGGCTCGTTCATCCCATTCAAACCCAATCGGTTACCTATATTGTTCAGCGAATGAACAGCATGGGGGCAATGTTCTACATTCTCGCTTTACTCTGTTATGCCAAGGGCCGTGATGCGCATCTCAATGCTTCACTGAGGACCGCCCCTCAAGAACCTGAGGGACAGACGCGGAAGACTCCAAGTCGGCATTACTTCTGGTATCTGGCATGCGGTGTGTCAGGGTTGCTTGCATTGGGCAGCAAAGAAAGTACGGCGACCTTGCCATTTTTTTTATGCCTTTATGAATGGTATTTTTTTCAAGATCTCAGTAAAGAATGGTTTAAGAAGCGTCTCAAATATCTTTTAGGCATAAGTACATTTTTTATTCTCCTTTTCTTAATTTACACGGGATTCAGCCCCTGGGAAAAAATCCAAAGTCTACATGATTTTGCCCAACATGAATTTACGATTACTGAAAGGCTGCTGACACAATTTCGGGTCGTTATCTATTACATAAGCCTCATTTTCTTACCCCTTCCTTCGCGACTCAACCTGGATTATGATTTTGTTCTCTCACAGTCTTTGATCAACCCGATTTCTACATTGCCTTCCCTGGTTGCCATCGCTGGTATCATCGCACTGGCTGCATATTTAGCTAAAAAGGAACGCCTGATCTCTTTTTGTGTGCTCTGGTTTTTTGGCACGCATCTAATCGAGTCTTCAATTCTGCCGCTTGCCATTATTTTTATACATCGCAATTACCTGCCTTCCATGATGGTGTGTTTGATCCCGGTTGTGTTGACTTACCGATATATTAAGTTAGACTGGCTAAAAGTAGGATTGCTAAGCCTTTTGGTTGTGGGGCTTGCTGTCTGGACCTATCAGCGAAACCGCGTGTGGCAGAACAAAGTAACCCTGTGGACCGATGTGGTTAAAAAATCTCCCGGTAAAGCTCGGCCTCATTTCAACCTGGGCGCGGCGTTTTCGGAACAAGAAAGGGATGAAGAGGCGATTCCACTATATCAACGCGCTTTAGAAATCAACCCCAACCTGGCCCAGCCCCATATCAACCTCGGCGAAGCGCTGGAGCGGCACAACAAAATTGAGGAAGCCGCCGAGCATTATCGCGCTGCTCTGCAGATTAAACCTGATCTTCCAGAAGCCCATAACAACATCGGTTCCATCCTTGCAAAACAGGGCAGAACCGAAGAAGCAATTCAATCTTACCAAAACGCCTTAAAAATCAGACCACACTTTGCTCTAGCGCATTTCAACTTAGCCCATACATTGGTAGAAAACGGCAAGGTTGAACAAGGCATTCGCCATTATTATCAAGCCATCCGGTTTAAGCCTGAATACGCTGAAGCCCATAATAACCTGGGCGGAATTTTTATAAATTTAGGCCAAACCAAAAAAGCGATCAAACATTATATCGCAGCGCTGCAAATAGATCCGAACCTGGTTGAAGCTCACAACAATCTGGGAATTACATTGCTGCAGAAAGGCAACATTGAAGCGGCGATCAAACAATTTCAGAAAGCATTACAGTTAAGACCGGGTTTCATTTTGGCTCAAAACAATTTAAAAAGAGCTCTATCTATCCGGAGAGAACTCGCAACGGAAATATCTCGACTACAGCAATCCCTGAAGGACAACCCTGACAATGTTGAATCGCACTTTCAACTGGGAAATTTATATTATCGCAAAGGGGATCAGCGCCAGGCAATACAACAATATAAAAAAGCGCTTCAGCTGAACCCAAAATTCGTGCCGGCCATAAATAACCTGGCGTTGGTGACTGCGGCAAACAAAGAATATTACAAAGCGTTAACAATATTTTTAGATGTGTTGAATTACTACCCGGATGATGCCGAGACCCATTATAATATCGCCTGTATGTATTCGCGGTTAAAAAGGGGGGATGAATCGATTGAGTGGTTGAAAAAGGCGATAGACAAGGGATACAAGAATTGGGAAAGCATTAAAACCGACAGCGATCTGAATAACATCAGAGACTCTTTCGCGTACAGAGATCTTATAAAAGGTCATTAGAAGCTATCCCAAATTCAAATTAAAGAGATCAGGGGTCGGATAGTTTTTTCATTTCAAGTTTGTCATTCCCGCGAAGGCGGGAATCCAGAAATGTCTATTTTATGTCTGGATCCCCGCCTGCGCGGGGACAAGGCCTGGATGCCCGCCTGCGCGAGCATGACGGTAAAAACTCCTCGACCCCTCAAATAGATAGCGTAGCTTTTTTTAGGCAGAAATTGCGCAATTACATTTTAGGGGGTTAAATGAAAATCGTGATCATTTTAGCAGCCATTATGTTAAATTTTCAAATTTTGGTAAGCCCATGCCCGGCTCACTTTGGCATGATTATTCCCTCCGATTCCATGGTCATGCAAGGCGAAAGCAAAACTGTAAAATTAACACTTTCTTTTTCCCATCCTTTTGAAGGCCAGGGCATGGAAATGGCTAAGCCCCGCGTATTTGGCGTACGAATCAACGGTAAAAAACAGAACTTAATTGAAATCCTGGAAAAAACCCGGGTCATGGGGCATACTGCCTGGGCGGCTCCATATAAAATAAAGCGCCCGGGCGTGTATATGTTTTACATGGAACCCGAACCCTACTGGGAACCGGCTGAGGATTCATTTATTGTGCATTATACCAAAACCGTTGTTACGGCTTTCGGTGACGATGAGGGCTGGGATGAAGAAATCGGCTTAAAAACCGAAATTGTTCCGTTGTCCAAACCTTTCGGCCTGTATGCCGGCAATGTATTCCAGGGTATCGTCAAACTCAACGGGGAACCGGTTCCTTTTGCTGAGGTCGAAGTGGAATACTACAACAAAGGCACTAAGATTAAGGCGCCAACAGAGTACATGATCACCCAGACGATCAAAGCGGATCAAAACGGTGTCTTCACGTATGCCGCTCCGACAGCCGGCTGGTGGGGATTTGCGGCCTTAAACCATGCCGATTTCACATTGGAACATGAGGGTGAAAAAAAGGATGTGGAACTCGGCGCCGTCATCTGGGTCGAGTTCACGACTGGCAATAGCAAAATATCGCGGCTGAAAGCACGAAGCTCCGACAGAATCGAAGTCCCCAATGACTATCAATAATCGGTGGGAGCGGCTTCGAGCCCTGCGATGGTAAGACACGGTCGAGAAAGCTAAATCTAAAGAGCATCTAGACAAAAAAGGTTGCTGCATATTTCAGAAGGGGTCTTATCCGGCCCCGTACTCATATCCGGAGCCGCATTGGCCGCTGCCGGAACGGCCATCGGTCTGAAAAAACTCGACTATGACCGTATCGCCCAGGCCGGTATCCTTGCGGCGGCATTTTTTGTGGCCTCCTTGATTCATGTTCCCATCGGACCCTCCAATGCCCACCTGATTCTCAACGGGCTGGTGGGGTTGCTGCTCGGCTGGGCTGCCTTTCCGGTCATACTGGTAGCGCTGGTGCTTCAGGCCATGCTGTTTCAGTTCGGTGGCATTACCGCCCTAGGAGTCAATACGATGGTTATGGCCTCACCCGCCATCCTTTGTTACTTTGTGTTCAGTCCGTTTCTACATAAAAAATCGCCGTTAGCGCTCTCAGCGGCCTTCGCCTGCGGCTTTTTATCCGTATTTTTAAGCGCTGTAATTTTAGGTCTGGCCCTGGTGTTTACCGAAGAAAATTTTTTTGAAGTTTCCGCCATTATCATACTGGCCCATATCCCGGTGATGATTATTGAAGGTATGGTCACGGCCCTTTGCGTGGCCTTTTTAAGAAAAGTTCAGCCGACGATGCTGCCCTGACTTTCAAGGCGGTGATTATTATAATTGTTTGTAGGAAATGAGCTAATATGGATTTATCAAAGATTCAATAAAAACTATAAAATTCGAAGCACGAAATTCGAATCTCGAAACAAATTCAAAATCATAAATCCAAATGCTCAAAACAGTGTTTAGAATTTTTGGTCCTTTGGTATTCGAATTTGTTTCGAGCTTAGGTATTCGGATTTCGAATTTATGTGTCAAACAACTAGGCAGACCCTTGAAACCTAACATTCTCAAGTCGAACTTGGCAAAACCAATTTTCTACTTATTTTTAGTTGTCGGCCTTTTGTGTTTCCGAATCGAACCCGCATATGCCCATAGAGTTAATGTCTTTGCCTGGGTTGAGGGTGACACGATTTACGTTGAAAGCAAGTTCAGCGGCGGCAAAAAGGTTAAGGCGGGCAAAATCATCGTCACGGACCCACAGGGCACTGAGCTCGTAAAAGGAACAACAAACGATCAAGGTGAGTTCTCTTTTAAGATACCCAAAAAGACGGATTTGAAGATCGTTTCACTGGCCGGCACGGGGCACAGGGCGCAATGGACCATCCCGGCCACAGAGATTGAGATACCCGCTGCCGAAAAACCGCCGGTTCCGGAAAAAGGCCCCACCGTCAAAGGGGTCATAATCGGTATTGGCTGCATCCTGGGCCTAGCAGGCGTCGCGGCATATATCCACAGACGCCGAAAGAAAGTATGTATTTTAAAATAAATAGTTAGACAATTTCTAAATTAGTGTTTCACCAATTTCTTTATATCTTATATCGCGGCTGAAAGCCGCTCCCACATACCAATAATCTCTAGTGGGAGCGGCTTTTAGCCGCGATCCAAAAGGATACATAAAACAAAACCATGATCAGTGAACCCTT
>PVMK01119388.1_pt1 | contig 13516 bp, 12 predicted proteins | sample 1853481 | NCBI WGS metagenome assembly PVMK01 (sample SAMN08533507, study PRJNA380276) | Marine sediment metagenome, whole genome shotgun sequencing project. | reverse complement strand
TTTATAGGCCATGTTTCGTATCCTTTCCGGAAAGCGGGACATGAGCTTACTGCCGGCAAATATGATGATTTCCGGCATATGTTGTCCAGCCTCTTTGGCAAGCCGCCATATATTCCCGGCAATTTCCAGTGAAGATGGGCCGCCGCCGACAATGGAGATGGTTATTTTTTTCTGGGAAACAAGCTCTAATACCCTTTCCTGGGCTTTCAGCAGGCTTTCAATGGGTTTTACCGAGAAGATATCAGAATGCTCGCCCTGTACTTGATTCCAGGGCACGTAGCTGCCGGCATTAAAGGAAAGAACATCGTAGTTTATGGGCGCACCATTTTCCAGAAAAACGGTTTTGCTCGCAGCATCTATTTTGACGACCTTGTCGAGGATAAAATTACCGCCCATTTTGGTCACCACACGTTCAGTGGCAAAGCGGATATCGTCCGCAGAATATATTTTGCTCAGCATCCCCGGTCCCATGCCTGAGTAGTAATGGAATTTTGAAGGGCCAATAACAGTGACTTTGTACCCTTTTTCAATAAAGCTGTGGAGATGTCTCAAGGTTACCATGTGAGCATGGCCGCCACCGACAAGCACGAGATGTTTGTTCATTCTTGTCTCCTATGCAATTCAGTCAAGTGAAGATCAGGGAGAATCTTAACATACTAAAAAGAAATTATATAATTGCTGGTTCAAAATGAATATTTGGAAAAATCAGCGCAATATAGAGAGTGTAATTGCGCGGTAATGTTGAAAAAAACTAAGCCATGAGATAAAATCCAAGGTCCTTGTCAAGGGCAATGTCACTGGATTTGGTGAATTCGCAGCCAACTGAATTCGATTGTTTTCTGACAGAGCACACTGTTACCTCTTTTTTGATTGTCGCTCTGTCTGCATTATCCAGTTTAAACGAAACTGTGATTTCATCGCCAGTCTTGAATTTATCTATATCCATGGTGGCAAAATCCAGGCCTCCCAATGAAAGATTTTTTACAATAATGTCACCACGGAATTTTTTCTGTGAATGATTGGTAAATTTGCCGCGCAGGTTGGTTTTTTTTCGTGCCTTTTTCCGAAATTCGAGGTTCAGGGTATAAACTTCCGTGCAGGAACATTTAATCTTCAGACAACATTTGTTGCCCATGAACTTTTCAACCGGGATTTCCTTTCTGCATTGGCAATACGGACAGGCGATAATAGCAGTATGATCAGGCCTTACAAATGCTTTCGTGGATTTCATGACATTAATCCTTTTTGTGAAATGTAAGATAATGCCTAAAATAAAAATAAAACACTAAATTTCAGTGCTGTCAACGTACGCGTATGCACTGTGCTTGTGGATGGATTCAAAACTTTCCACGCCAACGGAAAACCAGGAGATATTGTCATGTGCTGTAGCCAGTTCGGCTACCTTGCGGACTACGTCTTCGACAAACATGGGATTGTTGAAGGCCTGTTCGGTGACATGTTTTTCATCAGGCCTTTTCAGCAGGGCAAATACCTGGCTTGATGCCGCCGATTCAACCAGGTCAATGAGATCCTCTAACCAAATAAAACCCTTGAATTTGACATTGAAGTTTACTTCTGCTCTCTGGTTATGCGCTCCAGCACTGCTGATTTCTTTTGAACATGGGCACAGGGTGGTAACCGGCACCCAGACAGACAGAATGAAGTCTTCGTCTTTGCCTGCACTGCAGGTGAAACGGCAGGTGTATTCCATAAGGCTTGCCGTCCGGGTCACCGGGGCTTTTTTCTTGATAAAATATGGAAAGGTCATTTCCATGTGTACGGCTTCAGCCTGCAATTCTTCCTGTACATCAGAGAGAAGGGTGGGCAGTATGTTGACGCTCATGTCATCCTGGTGATTATTCAGAGCTGCAATAAAGGTTGATACGCATGTATCCCGATAGCGTTTCGGGACGTCCGCATGCAGACTGATGCTGGCAACTGTCTCCTGCAGTTCCCCTGATTTTTCACGGACACTGACAGGAAATTTTATATCTTTCAATCCGACTGACTTGAGTTTCATGGTTATAACTTAAAGAATTTCTATATATTTTCAGTATTATTATTTTGCAGGATTTATTCGTAGATATAATATGCCACCCAACTCTTCGACCATTATACCAAAATTTTGCAATATTTTGAAGAGCGGCCGGCCAAAGACATAAAGTTCAATTTTTTCCGGAAAGTCCGGCGCCGCAAGAGCACGTGCACGGAGGGCCATATCCCTTCGTACCATGTCGGTCAACACGGCCATAACTTCGCTCTGTAATGATTTTACTGATAAAGAAGAAAGGAGAGAGTTCAGGCCGGCAAGTGAACATTCCTTTTCATGGGTGGCAATATGCTCAAGGACAGGACTGTCGTCGGCAATGATATCGGTGCGACACAGCAGGTTTTTATTGATGATCATTTCCAGGTCATCGGTGTCCCAGCATTTTAGAAGGGTACATTCAATGGGACGGTGTTGATACATGAGGCAGGAAGAATTTTGCCTGTCAAAGAATAAACATGCCCAGTCATTGGCCTGGCCCTTGAGCTTGATTATTTCGGTATGCAGGTATTCAAGTTTGTCGCCCAGGGGTAATACGGCAGGTTCGCCGCGGCGGATGGTAACCAGATGTTCAAGCTGAATTGTATCCTGCAAAATGAGTTCTCGGTCTTCATGGTGCAGGGCAGGACCGCCTTTGAGGCAGCAGGTGCCGCAGCGGATGCATTCAGTCTGTACTTCCGGCATAGGATATCAACACTTGACAATAATTAAAGTTTTGTCGTAATCGTAAAAAATATGATTACGACTCGTATAATGTTTATGACATATTAAAATTATTAGGCGCTGTTGCTGTATGTGAGATTTTTTCGAGTCCTTTAGAGTTTTGAGCCGCAGTACTTACAATAGTCAGCGTCGCCATCATGTCCTTCTGCACTGCATTCGTGGCAGGACCTGGTTGTTTCCAGGTTAGAAACGCGGGAAAGCTCTACTGTAACAATGCCGGTGGGGACAGCGATGATTGAATAGCCCAGGATCATGACAAAGGCTGCCAGCATCTGACCCAGGCTGGTCTGCGGGGCAATATTGCCATACCCGACAGTCGTCAGGGTGACAATCGCCCAGTAAATACTTTGTGGTATGGAGGTAAAGCCGTTTTCAGCACCCTCAATGAGATACATGAGAGAGCCAAGAATAACGACCAGGGTGAGCACCGTGAACAGGAAAACGGTAATCTTGCGGCGGCTGGCGTGCATGGCCTTGAGCAGGAGTGTGGCCTCACTGATATACTGCACCAGTTTTAATACCCGGAATATCCTGAGTATTCTTAAAATTCGAATGACCAGCAAAAATTTAGTGCCCGGGATGAACACACTGAGATAGGTTGGAATAATGGCCAGCAGGTCCACTATGCCGTAAAAGCTGGTGGCATAGGAGAGAGGCCGTCCTACGCAGAGAAGGCGCAGGACATATTCAACGGTAAAAAGAAGGGTAAAAAACCATTCCAGGAGATTGAGCTGTACGCCATACTTGCTGTTTACAACACTGACGCTGTCCAGCATTACCACGAAAACGCTGGCCAATATACTGATAATCAGCAGGACATCAAAAAGCTTGCCGGCTGGTGTTTCAGCCTCAAAGATTATTGTATGCAGCCTTTCCTGCCAGGCGGAGCGATTATGTACAGTATGCATCATCGTAAATGGTGGTATCCGGAAACTGATTTTCTGGCAAATTAACTAGTGCCCGTCCATAAATGGTCTTTTCGGAGTCTCACTTCGTTTGCTTACCTGCCCGATCTCTGCGTCATGCTAAAAAAATAATGCTCTGAGGTAAGCGGAACGAAGTGGAGACTCCGATATCAAACATATGCCTGCGCTTATTTTTTTCGCAGTCCTCGGAGTCTGCGCTTACCTGATCTCAAACAGATAAGCGCAGACTTCGAAAATTCTCATTTCTGGACAGACACTAACTGGTGCCAGCCGGTGCTGCATGCTTGAGAAACGGGCTGGGCTTTCCGTAAAATAAAATGCGACTCATACATTCCCGTTATCAGGGATGTATGAGTTTTTTTACGGCTGTAACAACAGCTTCTGCAGTGATGCCGAAATGAGTGAACAGATCATGTATCGGGGCTGATGCACCAAAATGATCCAGGCCTATGACCGCACCGGTTGAACCGACATACTTATGCCATCCCTGGGTGGCGCCTGCTTCAATTGCCACCCTGGTGGAAACATCTGCCGGCAGCACGCTGTTCTTGTAATCCTCCGGTTGATCTTCAAATAACTCCCAGCAAGGCATGCTTATGACCCGTGCTGCGATGCCCTCCCGGGCCAGGGTCTCAGCTGCATTCAAGGCAAGATGTACTTCAGAACCGGTGGCGAGCAACAGGGCGTCGGGTACATCTTTATCGGTGTCCTTCAAGATGTAGGCACCTTTCTGCAGATTTGCCGCCGGGCCGACAACAGAGCGGTCAAAAGTAGGCACTGACTGTCTGGTAAGCGCCAGGACGGTAGGTCCCTTATTGTTTGTCATGGCTGCCTTCCAGGCTTCCGCCGTTTCGTTGGCATCAGCCGGCCGGATAACCGTCATGTTGGGCATGACCCGCAGGGAGGCGAGATGTTCGATAGGCTGGTGGGTCGGACCGTCTTCCCCAAGCCCAATACTATCATGTGTTAGGACATAGATAACATGCTGCTTCATCAGACAGGCCATGCGTATCGCCGGCCGCATATAGTCGGCAAACACCATGAATGTGCCGCCGTAGGGGATCAACCCGCCATGCAGTGCCATGCCGTTTAAGACAGCTGTCATGCCCAGTTCACGGACACCGAAGTGAATGTTCCTCTGGTCATAGGTGCCATGCTGTAAGCTGGCCTCCCCGTCAATCATTGTTTTATTGGATGGCGCAAGGTCCGCTGAACCGCCGATCAGAGCTGCTACATTCTTGGCAATACTATTCAAAACCAGGCCGGAGGAAACCCTGGTTGCCTTGCCCTTCGGGTCGGCGGGGAACTCCGGTATATCCTTATCCCATCCAGTCGGCAGTTCACCCTTTAACTGCTTTTCGAAGGTGTCGGCAAGCTCAGGATGGTCATTGCTGTAAGCCTTAAAAGAAGCAGTCCACTGCTGTTCAAGCTCAAGACCCCTGTCTATCGATTGGCTTAAATGTGTTGACGCTTCTTCGGGAATATAGAAAAGTGGTTCTAACGGCCAACCCAGATTTTCTTTGGTCAGTTTTCTTTCATCATCACCCAGAGGCTCTCCATGTGCCTTGGCGGTATCCTGTCGGTTTGGACTGCCGAACCCTATGTGCGTCCGGACCCCGATAAGTGATGGTTTGCCGGTCTCTTCACGGGCAGCGCTAAGCGCATTTTCAATGGCTGCCAGGTCATTGCCATCTTCAACCTGCTGAACATGCCAGCCATATGCCTCAAAACGCTTCAACCGGTCTTCTGTAAAGGCAATATCTGTTTTTCCTTCAATGGAAATATGGTTGTCATCATACAGGTATATTAATTTACCCAGCTTGAGATGACCGGCCAGTGAGGCGGCTTCGTGGGAAATGCCCTCCATCAGGTCACCGTCACTTACTATGCCGTAGGTATAGTGGTTGACAATTTGATGCCCCGGCTTGTTGAACCTGGCAGCGAGGTGCACTTCAGCTATGGCCATGCCGACACCGCTGGCAAAGCCCTGGCCCAATGGACCGGTTGTCATTTCAACACCTGGTGTATCCCCATATTCAGGGTGGCCGGGGGTTTTGCTTTGCCATTGGCGGAAGTCCTTAATGTCATCAAGCGACAGATCATAGCCGGTCAGGTGAAGCATACTGTATATGAGCATGGAACCGTGCCCGGCAGACAAAACAAAGCGGTCTCTGTCAGGCCAGCCCGGGTTCCTGGGGCTGTGTTGCAGAAATTTTGTCCACAGGACGTATGTCATTGGGGCAGCGCCCATGGGCAGCCCGGGATGACCGGAATTTGCTTTCTGGACACCATCAACAGCAAGAAAACGGATGGTATTGATACAGAGATCATCGAGCGTGCTGTTTTGCATATTCATTACAGTTCCTCACAAAAATATAATTATAGAAAAACGATGAAATAAAATTAATGTGTTATGTATCGCATAAAATTGTATTTCACAATAGTCTATTTTGTCTTTCTTGACGTTGTTGAAAATGTGTACTGTTTTTCTGGTTATTTATTCTCGAATACCTTGGCTTATTTCCTGAGAGTTTTTTGTAACTGCTGCACATCATTGGTCGGCTGTTCACAACTGAAATCGCGGCACACATATGCAGTTGCCTTGTTATCAATTGTCTTGTACTCAGCGGTGAAAGGCGCCAATGCATTCATTTCATCAGCAGATGCGGTACTGTCCTTAAACAGTGCAACCATGTACGGGTTATATTCACTGCGCAGCAGATCAAGCATGTTTTGTGTTGTATCTGAAGCAGGGTCACCGACTATCACTACTTCCCGGGAAGCCCCTAGAGCAAAGTCAACACCGTTCAGAAACTGGGTGTAGCCGCTTGGCAATTCCATGACTGGATCGGAAAAAGCCTGTACCAGTTCTTTTGCCTTTGTATCGAGGTCCGTATTGCCGGTCAACCGTCCAAGCCGTAACAGGTTGGATAAGGCGATTGAATTACCGGAGGGGACAGCCCCGTCATAAATATCCTTTTGTCTAACCAAAAGGGCGTCCCTGTCAACGGCAGTCAGGAAGAATCCACCTGTGTCATCGTCCCAGAATAACTTAAGCATCAATGAATTGAGCGTTACAGCCTCTTTCAGGTAACCTGTGTTAAAACTTGCCTGATACAGTTCAATAAGCCCCCATACCATGTATGCATAGTCATCCAGCAGTCCATCAACTGACGATTCACCGTCGCGGTGGCGGTGCATCAGCCGGCCTGTGTTATCACGCATGGCATCAAGGATAAATGCGGCTGCCTGCTCGGCCCCGGCGAGAAAATCAGGCCTGTTTAGAATTCTGCTTCCAGCTGCCAGGGCAGCAATCATCATGCCGTTCCAATCGGCCAGTATCTTGTCATCCTTATGCGGATGGACTCTTTTACTGCGTTCATCAAACAGCTGCTTCCCCAGTTGTTCTATTTTTTCTTTGAATTCCTGTGGTGGTATATCAAGCTCAGCAGCAAAATCATCGAGGGATTGGGTTTGATGGAATATATTGGCCCCTGTTTTCCGGCCGGTTGATTCATCATTAAAATTGCCCTCTTCCTGCAGGTTAAAAAGCTGCGTAAGGTTGGCAATCTCTGTGGATGGAATGATCTGACGGATCTCCTCCATATGCCAGACATAGAATTTGCCTTCTTTGCCCTCACTGTCGGCATCTTCAGCAGAATAAAATCCACCTTTGCCGTCAGTCATATCCCGGAGAACATATGTGAATATCTCTTCGGCCGTCTGTTTAAACAGTGGATTGGAGGTTATCTGGTATCCTTCCAGATAGGCGAGGGCCAACAGGGCCTGGTCATAGAGCATCTTTTCAAAATGTGGCAGCAGCCAGTTCGCATCTGTTGAATACCTGTGAAAACCAAAACCTATATGATCGTAAATGCCGCCCATGCGCATACCGGTAAGGGTTTTCTCTACCATCTGCAGTGATTGTTGATTATTGGAATTTCCAAAGCTGCGGAGGAGAAATACCAGGGAATGGGGTGACGGGAACTTTGGAGCATTACCAAAACCGCCATGGTTCGGGTCAAAACGTTCGGCAAGTTCCTGGTATGCCCTGGCCAGTATATTCTTGTCAAGATCCTTGCCGGGTTTGGTTCTGTTCTGTATTTGCAGGTTTTCAATGATGCTCTTGGTGGACTTGTCTATTTCGCCGCGTTTATTAGTCCATACCTCATGAATGGATGGGATCAGATCGATCAAGCCCATCCGGCCATGGCGGGTTTCCTTGGAAAAATAGGTGCCGGCAAAGAACGGTTTTTTGTCCGGTGTCATTATGATGGTCAGCGGCCAGCCGCCGCTGCCGGTCATCATTGTGCAGACGGTCATGTACAGGCTGTCTATATCAGGTCGTTCTTCACGGTCAACTTTGATATTGACAAAGGTCTTATTCATCAGGGCGGCCACCTGGTCATCTTCAAAGGATTCATGGGCCATGACATGGCACCAGTGACAGGTGGAGTAGCCGATGGACAGAAAGATCGGTTTATTCTCTCTTGCTGCCAAGTTAAAGGCCGTATCATTCCATGCATGCCAGTTTACAGGATTTTCTGCATGCTGCAGCAGGTAGGGGCTTTTTTCAAAACGAAGATTGTTCATTGTTTCAGGTTTTTCGGCACCCAACGTAGAAGTGGTAATTTAGCGGCATATTTTCATGGTTTTATGATCCAGGCATCAACCATATTGAAAGAAATAAAAACAAAATACAAGTCTTTTAACTACTCGCTTAAGAAACGGTAAAGTGAATGAAGATTATGCCGGTTAATCTTCAAAAAGACCTACTTGACAGGTCTCTGCACTATCCCTAAATTCTAACATAAGGTTTGATTTAAGAGGAGAATTACAGAAATGATTGTTTCTGGGAGGACAGGGCATGGAAACTAAAAAAATAGTACATGTATTGATGGCAGTAATTTTTGTTGCTGCTACGGTAATTGCTTCAGGATGTGCACAAAAAACAACACGGACAAGCAATCAGACTGACCAGACGAACTGGGAATGGGTGCCGCGTGTCTGGGTTGAAGACAATTCATTTACCGGCGGACAATATGACAGATGCACCTTTGATCAGGAGACCTTTGGATACTGGTGTCCGCCTGGAACCAGATAGGCTGCTGATTTTACTGCTGAAGATTATTGTTTCCTGTAAGTGATACGGTAGATTTTATCACCATAGTCATCAGAGACCAGAAGAGAACCATCCCCCATAATCTCTATATCGACTGGCCTGCCGAGAACCCGGTTCTTCTGCAGCCAGCCATGCGCAAAAACTTCATAGCGTTGCACTTTTGAATCAGCCAGCCTGACCATGGTTAGTCTGTAGCCAATGGGTTCTGAGCGGTTCCACGAACCGTGTTCGGCAATAAATATCTGGTTTCTGTATTCAGCCGGGAACATTTTGCCGGTATAAAAACGCATCCCCAGAGAGGCGACATGGGGACCCAGTTCCTGGGCAGGGGGAATAAAATCAATGGAGGGTGCTTGAGGGCTATACTGCGGGTCACTGATATTCTTGCCGTGCAGATATGGAAAACCGAAGTGCAAGCCAAGGTCCGGGGCATGATTTAATTCATCAGGCGGCAGGTTATCACCCATGAAATCACGACCGTTGTCCGTGAACCAGAGTTCTCCTGTCTTTGGATGCCAGTCAAAACCAACTGAATTCCTCACCCCCCTGGCGAATATCTCAAGACCGGTCCCGTCCAGATTAAGCCGGGTAATGGTGGCATAAGGCGGTTTTTCCGGTTCACAGACATTACAGGGAGCCCCAACCGGTACATAGAGTTTATTCTCAGGACCAATACGGATAAATTTCCAGCCGTGCCATTTGTCGCCGGGATATGTGTCGTTAATTATTTCCGGCGGACCAGGATCAAGCAGTTTTTTTTCAATGTCTTTGAATTTGATGATGCGGTGTACCTCTGCGACATACAGGTCGCCATCATGAAATGCCACGCCATTCGGCATATTCAATCCCCTGGCAATGGTGATGACCTCATCGGCTTTAAAGTCATGATCATGATCAATAACCGCATACACATTGCCCGCTTTTCTTGTACCGACAAACAGTATGCCATTGGGGCTGAGTGCTAAAGAACGGGCATTGGGCACATCATCAGCGTAAATACTGATTGAAAAACCAGGCGGCAGTTTGATGTTGGATAAAAGAGATTCTGTACCTGATACATCCTGAACAGAAAAGAAACAGTAAATAAAAAAGAAAAAGAATCGGGAAAAGGTTTTCATAAGAAAATCCAATTATTTATAAAAAAACAATGCATGGTCGCGGTGAGGAAAGCTTATTAGTTCATGAAAATCCGGTCCTCAGGGTTCGGATTCTTTACTTATTAATCACCATTCTCCACCCATATAGGGGTTTTCCTGCTTTTCCCGGCCAATGGTAGATGTTTTGGTCTCACCGTAATCATGGCCGGGCCAGATAACCGTTTCATCCGGCAGGGTTGCAAGCTTGTCGGATAATGACTCGATAAGGGTATTAAAATCACCGCCAGGCACATCAACCCGGCCGGCAGCTCCAACAAATAGAGAATCACCGGTAAACAGGTTGCCATCGGTGTACAGGCAAATAGAACCAGGTGAGTGGCCTGGTGTGTGGATGATCTCTGCCTGGCAGTCACCGAAATAAAGGATATCTCCGTCCCGCACAGGTATATCGGCGGCAGGCGAGGGGGCAAAGCCGTGACGGTTGAAATAGTCTGCTGCATCGGGATCAGCCAGCAGGGCTATATCAGCCTCATGCATGACAATTTCTGCACCGGTTGCCTCTTTGATGATTGCATTGGAGCATGTATGGTCCGGGTGACAATGGGTGTTGACTATATAGACAGACTGCAGTTGCAGTTCACGGATAATTGCCAGAAGCTTGTCCTCTTCTCCGCAGGGATCGATGATGATCGCCTCACCGCTTTTTTCACAGGCAAGAATATAGCAGAACACCTGATCCTCTCCTAACATCATCTGTTTAATTATCATTGCAACTCCTGAGCCGGTAAATTTTGTTGTTGGCTGAGGTCAACAAAGGTTAACAGAATAATACCAATAACAAAAAAGATTGTCAGCGCCAGTATGGACAGCCTGGCAGAGCCGGTGAGGTCAGTGATCAGTGCAAAAACAAACGGTCCGAGAACCGATGCAAACTTGGCGCTGATCGCATAAAAACCAAAGAATTCAGCATGTTTCCCTGCCGGGATGAGACTGGAGAATAACGAACGACTGACAGCCTGGCTGCCGCCCAGGATAATGGCAATGATGAAACCGAGAATCCAGAACTCCCATGCTTTGGTTATGAAATACGCATAGATTGTGACACAGATAAAAAGAAAGAGGGCAATATAGAGCGAATGTTTCGCACCAAATATTTCGGCCAGCCGACCGAATAGCAGGGTGCCGGGCATGGCGACGAATTGGATCATCAGAAAACAGGCCAGTATTGTCCCCTGCGACAGAGCAAGCTCCTGGCGGCCGAAGATGGCGGCCACCACAATAATTGTCTGAATACCGTCATCATAAAACAAAAAGGCGATAAGGAAAAGAAAGAGGGGTGGGTGGTGCCGTATTTCCGCCAGTGTTCGAAAGTATCCTTTGATTCCCTTATGCCGGGCTTGGGGCAGGATAGGGGTAGAATGCACCCGGACAAAGTAAAATGTCGGGATGGCAAACAGCAGCCACCATATGGAGGTGAACAAAAAACCGGCCCTGGTGGCTGCCCCCTTGTCTGGAAACCCCAGTGATTCATATCCCATGATCATGGCAAAGACGATAAGCAGAGCAAAACCGCCGCCGATATAGCCAAAGGCAAAGCCACGTGAAGAGAGGCGGTCCAGTTCATGACTGGCGGCCAGTTTAGGAAGAAAAGCATTGTAGAAAACATTTCCACCGGCAAAGCAAATATTTGCAATAATAAAAATGAATGCAGCCATTAGATACCTGCCTGGCGTGGTAAAATAGAGTAATCCGGTGGCAAAAGAGCCGGCCAGGCAGCAGGTAACGAGAAATTTGCGGTGCAGGTTTTTCCGGTCAGCCAAGGCCCCAAAATAGGGAGCGGTTATCGCCACGACCAGCATGGAAAGAGAGATGGAATAGGCCCAGAGAGCTGAGGCAGGGACCTGACGATGCCAACTGAACAGAGAGATACGCGCCCCTTCTTCAGGAACAAGGGTGACAAAATAAACCGGCAATACTGAAGCAAGTATAACCGTGGCAAAGCTCGAGTTTGCCCAGTCATACATGCACCAGCCAAACCAGGCCTGTTTTTTAGTGGGAGCAGTTTTCATACAATTGACAGTATGGCGTTGTCAGAAAAAATATGCCGGGATACATGCTGATAAAGTATCCCGGCATATTTTAGAGTTTAAATTAGGTCAATTTTTAAGAATGATACTTGAACGACAGGCTCACTTTGGCCCTGAAGGCAACAACCTTGTTGTCTTCAATACGCATATCAAGGGTTGTTACTTCAGCCACCCGCAAATCCTTTAAACTTTCACTGGCTCTCTCAACTGCGTTTTTTGCTGCATCTTCCCAGGAATTTTCACTCGTGCCAACCAGTTCGATAATCTTGTAAACGCTTCCAGACATAATGGACCTCCTTTTCAGGTTAAAAGTTTGAACAGCTTAACTGCCCCTTTGTTTTACCTCGGTCTATAGCATTTTTACAATAAAACGGCCGGTTTGACGGCCATCAAGCATGCGTTCAATCTGGGCGGCAAGATCTGTCAGGCTACACTCATTTGCAAGTGTGTCAAGATTTGGTAATTTCCAATCCCGGGCAAGTTTCTCCCAGATCCGGAGCCTGGTTGGCATGGAACATTTTGCCGAATCGATTCCCATGAGGGTGACACCCCTTATAATAAACGGATACACCGACAGCGACAGGTCCGGTGAGGCAACATTGCCGCAGCAGGTAACAACTCCGCCATATGCCGTAGACTTTATCGCAGTTGCCAATATATCACCCCCCACCGTATCAATAACTGCGGCCCATTTATCTTTGAGGAGCAGCTTGCCGGACAGATCTGTTGCTTGGTCCCTGGTAATGATATCTCCTGCACCAAGGCTTTTTAAGTAATCTACTGCCTCTGGTTTCCCGCTCACCGCAGTTACAGTATAACCGAGACCTGTCAAAAGAGCGATTGCCATGCTGCCGACACCGCCTGTTGCACCGCTGACCAGGATTTTCCCCTGTGCAGGAGAAACAGGAAACTCGACAAGCCGTAAAACGGATTGGGCAGCAGTGAATCCAGCTGTACCGTATATCATGCTTTGACGCAATGTAAGATCCGGAGGGCAATGGAGAACCCAGCCGGCCGGCACCTTTATGTATTGCCCGAACCCACCCGAGGTGTTCATGCCGAAATCATGACCGGAAACGATCACCTGGTCGCCGTCCTTGAATTCTTCGCTGCTGCTTTGCTCAACAATGCCGGCCGCATCGATGCCTGGTACATGGGGGTAGCGCCTGGTGACGCCGCGGTTTCCGGTCATGATTTTGGCATGAACACCTCAGGTGGGTTTGGGCAATACATAAAGGTGCCGTCCAGCTGGGTCCTTCATTGCCCTCCGGATCTTACATTGCGTCAGAGCATGATATACGGTACAGCTGGATTCACTGCTGCCCAATCCGTTTTGCGGCTTGTCGAATTCCCTGTTTCTCCTGCACAGGGAAAAATTCTGGTCAGCGGCGCATCAGGAGGTGTAGGCAGCATGGCAATCGCTCTTTTGGCAGGTCTCGGTTATACTGTCACTGCGGTGAGCGGCAAACCAGAGGCTTATCAGTTCCGATCTGGGTTGCAGACTCGGAACTGAT
>PVMK01162064.1_pt1 | contig 13518 bp, 9 predicted proteins | sample 1853481 | NCBI WGS metagenome assembly PVMK01 (sample SAMN08533507, study PRJNA380276) | Marine sediment metagenome, whole genome shotgun sequencing project. | reverse complement strand
GCTGAACTCGACCGTCCTGGCCGGATCACCGATGACCACCGGTTGTATCGGCGAGTTCGACGGTAACAACTCCAGGCCAATGCGACTGGCGCCTTCGCGGAAACGCCGCACAAGATTCTGCAGATGCTCCCGACGCCATGTCTCCTCGCCGACGATCTCCAGACTTTTAAGCGTGGCTACAGCAACAGCCGCAGGCAGCGCTGTCGTGAAAATATAGTTTCGCGCACGTTGAATCAGAATCTCGATCAACGTTTCATCGCCGGCCACGAACGCGCCAAACGTTCCCAGTGCCTTACCCAGCGTCGCCATCAATATCGGCACGTCGGTCGTCGTGAATGCATCAGGATCGACAAGGCCCCTCCCCTGCTTTCCACAGACGCCAAATCCGTGCGCATCGTCGATCATGATCCATGCTGCGTGTCGTCGCGCCAGCGGAACCAGTTCCTGTAACGGACAATAATCACCGTCCATACTGAACGTCCCATCGCTGACGATCAGCATGCGTCGATTCTCTCCGTCGCAGTCCGCAAGCTTCGATTGCAAATCGATCAGGTCACGATGCTCGAACCAGTGAAAATCTGCGCGACTGATCCACCCGCCATCCAGCAGGGAAGCGTGATTCAAACGGTCCTCGAAGACTCGATCCCCGATGCTGAGCAGGGCGTTGATCACGCCGAGATTTGCAGCGTAACCATTGGAGAACACCAAAGCTCTTGGTCGACCTGTAAACGCAGCCAGGGCTTCTTCCAACTCCTCATGCGCCGCGGTGTGACCGCACACGAGGTGCGAGGCGCCGGCACCCACCCCCCATTTATCGACGCCAGCCTTGAACGCTTCACGTATGCGCGGATCACTGGCCAGGCCCAGATAGTCATTGCTGCAAAAGTTCAGCAGACTCCGGCCATCTACGTGGAGTTCGCGCCCCTGTGGACCGGACACGACACGGCGCCGCCGATACATCTGCTGCTGCTCCAGGTCCTCAAGTTGATTTTTTATGTCGTCGAATGCAGCCATATTTTTTTTGCAGGCTAACAGCTCACTGACCGAGGAGTGAGCAGTAAAGTTCTTGTGCAATATTCAGGCTAGTGTAACCCGGCTCACCGGCAAAATTCGGCTATCCTTCCGCAATCAGGAAGAATGAGGGGCTTGCACATGATCAAGCTATATGGCTCGGCACATTCACGCGCCGCGCGCTGTCTGTGGATGCTGGAAGAACTCGAACAAGCTTACGAGCACCTGGATCTCGAAGATCTGGACGCGGCAGCGACGCTACAAACCGTGACACGAGTCAATCCGATCGGCAAAGTGCCTGCTCTGGAGGACGGCGAGGTCAAGCTGTTCGAGTCGATGGCCATTAATCTTTACCTGGCGGCGAAATACGGCAGCGCGTTCTGGCCATCCGATGTCGGCGAACAGGGACGAGCCACGGCATGGAGCATCTGGGGAATGACCGAAATGGAGCCGCCCCTGGCGCAATTATTCCTCGAGCGGGTGATCAGAAAAGGAGACCAGCGAGATCGGCAAAACGAAGCACGTGCTTTGGACACCCTGAAGCGACCGCTAAATGCATTAGAACAGTACCTGGATGGCATGCAATTCTTATTGGGCGAACGGTTCAGCGTAGCCGATCTGAATCTCGCGTCTGTCCTGACACTGATCAACCGGGCGAACTTCGATTTGCAAGCCTATCCATATATCAAACGATGGCGTCAAGCCTGTTACGATCGTCCTGCCTATCGAAAAATTTATCCGGGCCAGGAGTCTGCACGGTAGAAAGTATTCCTACTACGAAAGCACCACAGCGGTCCCACATAATCGTAAAAGGGCGAGAACGGCCCGTAGGAGCGGCATCTTGCCGCGATCGGTGCGCTACGGATATTTCTACCGCGCAGACTCCGAGTTGTTACAAATGCACTTAAGGAAGAACCCTATGCAACGCTGGCAAATCGGCGACGTGAAGATCACACGCATCATCGAGCAGGAAGACACTTCGATGAGGCCGGAGGTCATGGTGGTTGAAGCCACGCCCGAAAATGTACTGCCGATCGAATGGCTGCGGCCAAATTTTATTGATGACGAAGGGAACCTGATTTCGAGCATCTTCTCCTTGCTGGTAGAGACCGGCGACAAAAAGCTGGTGATTGATACCTGTGTCGGGAATGACAAGCCGCGTGGTGTAGCCATGTGGAATGAGCGCCAGACTACGTTTCTGGAAGACATGGCAGCCGCGGGATTCCCGCGTGAATCGGTCGACTACGTGGCTTGCACACACCTGCACCAAGACCATGTCGGCTGGAACACCATGCTGGCCGACGGCGAGTGGAAACCGACTTTTCCAAACGCGCGCTATTTATTCAGCGCCGATGACTGGGCGTGGCTCGACAAACAACCCATAACGTTTCTTGGCGATTATTGTGGCGATTCCGTGCGGCCGATTTTCGCGGCCGGCCTCGCCGATCTGATTACGCCAAAACACTACATCACCGATGAAGTCTGGTTGGACTCGACCCCGGGTCATTCGCCCGGGCATGTCAGCGTGCGGATATCGTCACAAGGCGAACATGCCGTTGTCACCGGTGACTTGATCCATCATCCCTGCCAGATGGCGCGGCCTCACTGGCGCAATCCATTCGATTTTGATTCCGCGCAAGCCCTGCAGACCCGGGCCGACTTTCTGCAGCAGTTCGGCGACGAACCGGTCCTGGTCATCGGCAGCCACTTCGCAACGCCAACAGCCGGGTACATTGTTCGCGACGGCGACGTTTACCGCTTCAGAACCTGACTGTACGTAGAATTGCCTACCCAACCGTGGCCGAAAGTCGTATAGCGAATGATAGAGTGCCCGAACACGCAACGATTTAATCCAACCAGAATTAACGCGGGAGCGAACGATGAAACTCGACATTATTCTCGAAGCGGATCTTACACCTGGCGAAATCAAGGAATTAGGTCTGCTCGCCGAACAATATAACTTTCGGGCCATCTGGGCGCAGAACTATGCACGCGCTCGGGATGCATTCATGTCGATGGTTCCCGTCGCTGAGGCCACCAAAACAATCAGACTGGGCGTACTGATTGTCAGTCCATACGAAATGCACCCACTGAAAATAGCCAACTCCGTATTAACACTAAACGAATATGCAGGTGGCCGGGCGATGGTCACCGTCGGCGCGGGCGGCGAATGGCCGGGTGTGATGAACGTTGGATACGGCAAGAGAATTACGGGAACGCGCGAAGCGCTTGAAATTATCAAAGGATCATTTCAGGACAAGGCATTGAACTATGACGGAGACGTGTACAGCGCACGCGGATTTGTTACGCATTGGCACACGGATACACCGCCTTTGGTTTATGACGGAGCCAGTGGCCCACAGATGCTGCGGATGGCGGCCGGAGTTGCCGACGGTATTATGATGAGTGACGTACAGCCCGCCATGTTGGGCGACCGCATTCCGACACTCGAGGCGGCACTGGAGAAAAACGGGCGCAGCGCCGACGAGTTTCTGATCAGCAACTTCATCGCCTGGCACGTCAAGGAAGACCGGGAGCTTTCGTTGAAAGAGGCGCGGCGTGAGTTGATCCTGCGCGGCTGGTTAGGCCGGGATTGGCTCGAACCTTATATTAGTAAGGAAGAGGCGAATGCAATTGTCACCAATTCATGGCCCTTTCTGAAAGCTTTTCGTGATGGTACCGGCGACATCGAGGGCGTTCCCGAGCACGTCGTAGAAGCGCTTGTCGAGGCACTCAGCCTTGCCGGCGATCTGACCGATATCGATCGTCATATTGAGCGGCTACAGCAATTTGCGTCGGCCGGATTCACCGAAATCGCCCTGCGGGTGCACGACAATCCAGCCGAATCGATAAAAATGATAGGTGATCGAGTATTACCAGCCTTGCAATAATCTAAAATTCGCTGAACGGATGAATCGTTCCGGCGCAACGAATGCTGCGCGTTTCCAATATAACGCCGTGCAATAAAAGCTTCCACAAGCTTCGGCCGAATTGTTGCCATTGCTGAGTTTCGATGCACGAGCAGGAATGTGTCCTGGAAGGCAGAAGAACAGGTTATCGATCCAGCATCAATACGCTGCTCGACGTGCCGGCCTCCGAGAGCATCCTGTATTCGACGCGTAAGGATTACGCCGAAGCACATTACCAGTATTTCTCGAATCTGCTGCAATTGAAACAACAGGCCACCACACTCAGCGAGGATGACGTCTATTATATTAACGGGTTGCTGAAAGAATAACGCGCAAGTCATAGATTCTAAGTCCGCCAACCGCGCATTTGCGGCGACGTTCATGCATGTTCTTTGCGTGGACAGGAAGCTGATTCCGTAAAAATTATGTTAATTCGTGCAACAGCATGCGGACAGACTGCTAGACTGCAGAGACACTAAAGACATGCAGTATCGCAGTCACAGCGACTTAGCGATCCAACAACAATAACGAAGAATAAGGGAACATAAATCGAAGATGAATTTGGGGGCGCTTCGCTTTCGGCGTCGGCTGCAGGAGTCCGATGACCGCGAACCAAAATGAAACTGAGTGCGTCAGTGTGGTCGGGCCAATTGGCACCGGTGATGAATCTCGCCGAGTCGATAGAAATAACAGGTGATCGAGTATTGACCGCCTTGCCATAGTCTGGAATTTCTTGCATGGATGAATATCTCCGGCGTAACGGACGTGCTTTTCTGTTAACCATCTTCTGCACCAAGCTGAGCTTGCTATGGGTACCCGCCTCCGCAATCGCTGATTCGCGATTTTCAATCCTATACCACGAACCAATCACACTACTGGGCGAAATATCTGCCAGCGAGGAGCATCCTACGCATGTAGACGAAATCCTGCGCTTTGATGCTTTCGGGCGCCGCTTTGAAGTACAGCTTGAACTGCCTGCGCGGCTAAACAGTAGACACCGGAACAGTGGCATCGAGTTGTTCGCCGGTCACCTCACGGCTACACCAGGATCCTGGGTACGATTAATGCGCCATGGGGATAGGTTGAGCGGAATTATTCACGACGCCTCCGATACTTACTTTATTGAGCCGCGATCGACGGTATCCGAAGCTCTGGTTGACGCTGACTCGCGGAAAGATTCAATCAACGTGATTTATCGTCTTGCTGATACACTTGTTGCACCTGGTTTGCTTTCCTGTGCAACACGGGAAAGCTCGGAACCTGTGAATGGCCAGATTGCTTCAAAGAAGCTAGCCGCTGAACTCACAGCGGCGCACACGATAACTCCAGTAGCGCATATCCCGACAGCGCGCATCGGTGTTATTGCGGACATCGATTTCTTTGCGCGTTTCGGCAGTAATTCGGCCAGCGAAATTGAATCGCTGTTCAACATCGTTGACGGATTATTCACAGAGCAAATCGGTGTTGAAATCCGTGTTGCAGAGTCACTGATAATTTCCTCCCAAGACCAAAACCCTTTCAGCTCGACCACTATTGGAGGCGAGCTACTTGATGAATTAAGCAACTGGCGCAGAATGAACCAGGCAGATCTTGGCCTGACCCATCTGGTTACAAATCGCAGATTGACCGGCAAGAACCCCGTTAAAGCCATTGCGGGTCTCAGTTTTCGAGGTATCCCGGCACGTGCTGGTGTTTGTTTCGCACAAACCGGTGCCAGCATGAGCGCATGGTTTGGCAATCTCACGGCTTTAATCATTACGCATGAAATCGCTCATAACTTTGGCGCGCCTCACGATGGCGTGCCATCGGACAATCTGCTGTCTAGAAATCCCTGCGAGCCCATCCCATCATCCGGATTTCTCATGAGCGCATCCTTGAGTTCCCCGGCGACGGATCGATTCTCACAATGCAGTCTCCAGGAAATGCAAAAAGTTATCGATTCAGCAAGCTGTCTGGAGTTGTCAGCGCCGAGCACACTAGCCTCCGATGAAAATGGTGGGGGTGGCACACTAAATCGGGTGACTGTTGCAGCCCTATTCGTCATCGTGATATTCCGGCGGAAATCGCGAGATCTATCCACTAAGCAGCGCGTTGCGATATAGTCAGCCACTGGGTTATTGGGATTTGTGTAGGTCACACACTCTGCGACTGCAAACAATCTTTGAGTATCAATTCACAAACAATCGTTCCGCTATCGGCTAGGATGCAGCCGTGATGGCAGCGAATGACTGTTTGACTTAATCCGTCCGAAGATACATTCGTAACTCGATACCTGGTTCATCGAGGCGATGAGCGGCACGAAGGGATTCATGCAAGCTAAATTGATAAAAATCTCGTTTGTTCTACTGTTAAATGGCAGCTTATTGATCAGCACCGCCTGGTCGGCAGCGCCTGCAAGAATTCTTTACCACGAACCGATCGAAATCCTGGCGAGTGAAAGCACCGCGCGCGTCGAAGAAAATACAAAAGAAGTTCTTATTTTTCGGGCATTTGGACGACATTTTGAGCTACATCTCAGCACCAACAACGGCCTTTTGCGGTACCGGCCAAAGAAGCCGTTAGCGCTGCTTAAAGGCGAAGTTTCCGGAGACCCGGCCTCCTGGGTACGCCTGACACGACACGGCGATAAACTCAGCGGCATTATTCGTGACACGAGCGGCGTCTATATCATCGAGCCGCGAGCCAAGGTGATCAACAGGCTGGTTGATCCGGCTGCAAGTGGCACAGCCACGAACATAATATATCGCCTCGCGGACAGTGAAATTCCACTCGAAGATCTCAGCTGTGCCACGGTAGTTTCTGCAGACATCGGCACGGCAGAGTCTACTTTCGCCGCACTGATTGCGGAGCTTGCCGCCACTCCGACCTTAGCCGCCTCGATTGCGTCAGAGCGAGTCACACTAAGCGTACTCGCGGATCACAACCTGCACCAATTATTTGCACCCAACACCGAAATAGAGATTCTGGAACGGTTAAATATTGTCGACGGAATTTTCAACGAGGCACTGGGAATAGAAATTGCGGTCGTTGAAATCGTAGTCTTCCCGGACGCGAATTCGGACCCCTTCGGCACCGGACGCTCCGCGGATATCTTGCTTGGTCAGGTTCGCGACTACAGAACGTCCAACCAGCTTGGCCTGGGATTGACACACCTGATTACCGGCCGTGACCTGGCAGGGAAGACGGCTGGTCTGGCGTACGTTGGTCAACCCGGCATTTCAGGTGTCTGCACGGATACGGGCGCTTCCTTAACCGAACGGGGATCCAGCACATTCATTTCGGCGCTGTTGATCGCACACGAAATAGGTCACAACATGGGTGCCGGGCATGATGGCGAAAGAAATTCCACCTGCGAGTCGGAGCCGGAAACATTCCTGATGGCTCCTGTTATCAATGGCAACGACGAGTTTTCAACTTGCAGCCTGCAAGTTATGCAGGCACTGACCAGCACCGTCAGTTGCATCAACCCGATTCCGGATATCGATTTGATCTTGAGCACGCCGATCGAAGGGAGCGGGAGCACTGAAATCAATGCGCCCCTGGGTGGCGAATTTACTTTGTCTTATGAAATCGTGAACGTCGGAACTGCCGCAGCAACGGATGTCATCGTGCAGTTTCAGATACCCGATTTCTTTACCCTGATCAACCTGAGCGTTGACGGTGGCAGCTGCACGATAGCTACAGCTGAATGCACCCTCGACAGGCTCTCGGCGGGCGCGATATCTGTTATATCAGCGACGTTAACCGCAGACGCACCCGGAAGCTTTCCGATTAATCTGGTGGTCAGTACACCGGACGATCGCGACATCACTTCGAATACACAATCCACGTCGGTTATCGTCCTTGCTCTGCCTGATCTTCGGGTCAGTCTATCCGGCGCAACCTCTATGCCAGTTGGACAAACCGAGCAAGTTTTAATCTTCGTTGAAAATAATTCAAGCGTTATCGCAACCGACGTACAAGTCGATGTGTCGAGCACCAATGGACTGAGTATCGATAGCCTGATTTCGACCGATGCTTCCTGTTCAACGTCTTCATGTAGTGTCGCTTCACTGCCCGGCTTCGCAACCCTGCAAATAGATGTTGCGATAACCGGCAATAGCGAGGGTGAAATGGCGATTACCGCCGAAAGCAGCGCAGCGGAGGCAGATGTTGTACCGGACACTAATATTGCCACACTCTCTGTCAGCGTGGTGACGCCCGTCACGGCCCCGACCAGCACGGCCAGCCCTGCCAACACGACCAGCGGCGGTGGCGGTGGCGCGACACATTGGCTTGCAACTTTTCTGTTATTACTGATTGCCGCCGTTAAGCGGCTGTCTTTAAGCGTTAGTCAGTTGCTTTCAGGTATGCGTAGATTTCAGCAACTTCATCCTCGCTGAATACACCGTAAAAATCCGGCATCTGGTCGGTGGTTTCACCATCGAGTCTCGCCTGAAGGTCTTCCAACCCGCCCTGGTAGCTGCTCAATCCCGCTTTATCTTCTCCATGACAGCCCAGACAAAACTGAACATAGTTTATTGTACCGCGCTCGACGACTTCAGATGCGGTCACTGTCGGGGCACAAAACATGGCAGCAGATACCGCGATCAAACCAACCCTGGTGACTGCCCGCAGAAGGTGCAAATAATTCTCTTGTGCATAATTCATGACTTCACAGCATTTCATCCCGCATCCCGGCAATCGATATTTCCGGATGCCAGGTCTCGTCACCAACGCCACCCCATCGTTCCGCCTGCACATTTAGCAAATAGGGTTTACCGTCCTTCATGGATCTGATCCCGCGCTTAACCGCCGGTGCAATATCCGACGGATCGATAACCGTCTCTCCATCGACCCCGTGCGCTTTCGCATATAGCGCGAAATCCACGTCCGGATCACCGAGATAGGTCAACAAATCCTTTTTCAGTTCGGCCTGGGCACCACCGCGCATCCACGTAAACGCGCGATTCATGTTATATGCCCGGTTGTTATAGACGACGACCATTATCGGCGCGTCATAGCGGGCCAGGCTCCACAGCGCATTCTGGAACATGAACGCGCCATCGCCAGTCACGGCGACGACCTGTCGATTCGGCTGTGCGAGCTTTGCTCCAAGCGCGACGCCGGTGGCCCAACCGAGCACCTCTCCTGGCTGTGGTCCTATCGCCATTTTCCTGTTGTGACCCAGATCAAACCAGGGCGATACATCAAACAGAGCTTCCGAACAGATGATCGCATCGTCGTCCAGCAAATCATTGAGTTCGGTCGTCAGCCTAGGATACGAAATAGGCGCATTCTCCCATGCCCGTGACGCCCGCTTCATTTTTCTTGCGCGATCATCAGCGATTAGCTTCGTAACCCGCGCATAACGTTCGTCGCGGATCGTCTTGATTCGCTGCCTGGTCGCCAGACTCTTAATCGCTTCAATCAAGTCGACGATGGCCGCCTTTGCATCGGATACGATGCTGAGGTCTGTCGGATACGACATGGCAAGCATGTCCGGCTCGATCGAAATGTGCACTATCCTGGCGTCTTCGGGCGGTGGTCCGGTCAATACATAATGGCCCGCATCCGGCATTTGACTGCCAATCAGCATCATCACATCGGTACGACGCAGATAACCAGAAAAGCGGGTGAACCAACCCAGGGACAGCGGATGTTGATTCGGAAAATCGGCGAACGCACTGAGGCCCTGCATCACCGGAATAGCGAGCAACTCAGCAAGCTCGATCAATTCAGCCTGCGCCCCGGCCTTGGTCACCTCCAGCCCGACGGTCAGCAACGGATTCTGCGCCTCGAGCAACATTCGCGCCGCCTGCTCGATGCGCTCGGGTTCCGCACTGATACGCATTGGGACCTGAAACTTGTTTTGCGGCAGAATCGTGCCCTCACCCTGCGTGTCGTACAGATCTTCCGTCATCTGCAGAAACACGGGGCCACCCGGCTGAGTGCGTGCAATTTTCACTGCTCTGCGAGTGAATTCCGGCACCCGTTCGAGCTGGCGCATTTTATAGCTCCATTTCATGAACGGATCCATAACCTCCTGCCAGTCGACTAACTCGATGTTGCCGCGCCGATGAGAAGATTTATCGTTTTCCCTCGCACTCAACACGATCAGGGAAGATCGATTGGCCATGGCATTGTGAATATTGCCGCCGGCATTCATCAGACCCGGCCGAGGTATGATCGCCACGCCAAGTTCACCGCCCGAAGCAATGTGGTACCCCTCGGCCATTGCAATGCACTGCCCCTCGTTGGTGGCGAGAAAGTTCTGAATTTCAGGCCGCATGACGATGGAGTCAAAAAAACGGTTGATACCACCGCCGCAACCGTGAAAGATGTATTTGACATTCGCATCCAGCAGCGTGTCGAATAACAAATCTGAACCGTTACCGTTGACGACTTTTGCAGCGGCCGTATCGCTACTCCCTTCCGCAGCAGCTGCATCGGAAATGCTACTCAACAGAGCCTGAGCGGATGTTACCGAAACGCCCAGCGCAGCCAGTTGCTGCATAAATCCTCGGCGAGATAATTCATTGTCCAGATATTGCCTGACAAGTTTTCTCATTCTTGATCCCCTGTATTTATGGCCAGGTTTTTACGGCTTTGCTAACCTGATCCGACCATGACATGTTGTCATCAATCATCACAGAACTTGCTGCAAAATGTTACAACAATGAATATTAAATCGACGCTCCCTCCACTGCTCGGACTACTCGCGCTCTGCTCATTGACCGCCGCGGCCGAGTACCGCGTTGAAACGCTGACGCCCGCCGCCGCTCTGCACGGCGCCAACGGCATGTATTTCAATGCAGATGGAGAACTCATTGTTGGCAGCATGATGAGCGGCACTATTTCTAAAGTAGATATCGACAGCGGCCGCGTCGAAACTATCGTGCCCGCGCCACTCGGCATTGCCGATGATGTGGCAATCGGGCCTGACGGGATGATCGTCTGGACAACCATGCCGATGGGAATCGTCCATGCACTCGAACCCGGTGGTAAAGTCCAAAAACTGGCCACCGGCCTGCCATTGATCAATTCCATTCATTTTACTCGGGATGGTCGCCTGTTCGCCGCTCAGGTGACGGAAACGGAAGGCAACTTGTATGAACTGGATCCGGCGGGTCAACAACCACCACGGGTCGTCTTGAAAGGTTTAGCAGGCCTGAATGGTTTCGAGATTACTGACGACGATATTTTGTATGGACCGCTGATGAACGCGGGTAAGGTCGTGCGCATCGATCTGAAGACAATGGAGTTAACAGAGATTGCCGACGGATTTACCCGGCCCGTCGCCGTCAATCTGGATTCCGAGGGTCAAATCTATGTCGTGGACCTCGTGACCGGTGAAGTCACTCGTGTCGATCCGGAGTCGGGCGCCAAAACTCTGGTCGCCCGGCGGGTTCCGCCAATCGACAACCTGGCTATTAGCGACAATGACCTGATCTATGTGTCACATCCGTGCTCTACAGGCATCGAAGAAATCAATCCGGCCACGGGTGACGTTCGGCAGGTCGTCGCCGGTTCCATCGGCCTGCCGGGTGCCGGCATTCTTATGCAACACGGTGGCAGGGAAACGCTGGTTATCCCGGGGATGCTCTGCCAGAACCTCATCGATACACAAACCGGTGCCGTAACGCTCCTGCCGCGCAGCGGAGATGTCATCTGGTCTTCCTGGCTCGACTGGAAAGACGACGTTGTTGTCCTTTCGAGTTTCGCGTTTGGGCAGCTGCAATGGGTAGATGCCAAAACAGGCGCACCAACCCGGACTTTGTCCGGATTCAAGAATCCGTATGCCATCAAAATCATGCCCGATGACAGCCTGCTGGTTGCTGAATACGGTTCCGGGCGACTCCTGAGATTGCACCCGCCATTCACCGGCGAGCCCGAGGTGATAGCGGAAGAACTCGGTGGCCCCTTGGACTTTACGCTTTCCGCTGACGGAACACTTTACGTGACCGAAGCTGCCGACGGCCGTATCTCAGCGATCAGCCTGGTCGACGGCAAGCGCAGAATAATCCGCGAAGATTTGCAACAGCCAGAGGGCATTGCCCAGCTCGATGACGGCCGACTGGTCATTGCGGAAGTGGGCGCCAGGCGGATTATCGCGATCACGACAAACACGGATGAACTCGAGGTCATTGCGGATAATCTGCCGGTGGGATTACCGCCGTTCATGGGGCCACCGAAAACCTTCCTGCCGACCGGTGTTCTGGTCGGCGACAACGGCATCATTTACGTCACAGCCGACATCGCGCACACGGTATTGAAAATCACACCGCTGCACTGATTTCTCGATAATTATGATAATTCTGGGGACGGCAATTTTTGGGGACAGACCGTAGCCGGGCCGCCATGGTTTGCGAATGCTTTCCGAGACACGCCGTGAATACGCCCCCGTAGGAGCGGCATCCTGCCGCGATCGGTTGATCAGTACTGCACTTATCGCGGCAAGATGCCGCTCCTACGGGCCGTTCTCGCCCTTTCGCGAGTAGGTGGGACCGCAGTGTCACTGTTCCCACAATTCTAAGGATTCGACGACTCCGGCCAGATTGCATGATGATCGTCGACTACAAACTGGTGACTATGTATCAGCTGCGGATGCTCGTGCGGATGACTGTGAGGCTCATCCCCTTCCCTGTCGTCATGCTCATGGTCATGATGCTCGCCGTGCGAATGCAGATGTTCGTGGCTCATCTTTTCGTGAACGTGGTCTAACACCTCGCGATCGGTCTTCGGCCAGGCTGCCGCGGCTGCCACAACGAAAATCAGGATTGCACCCGCCAGAATCAGGGCGGTGGCTTCTATTCCGATCCGCGTACCCAATTGGCCGGCTATCGGATAAAAAATCAGCCAGCAGGCATGGGACAGAGCGAACTGGGCGGAATAATAGGCCGGACGATCAGCCGGCGCAGCGGAGCGATTTACGACCCGGCCGGCCGGCGTCTGCACCAACGACCAACCGAAGCCTATGACAAACCATATCGGCAGCACGGCGGAAAAGGCCGGTCCCCGGGACATCATGCCCAGACCCATCGCCATCAACACTGCACCGAACAGCATAATCGGCCTATCGGTCATCCGCTCCAGAACTCTCGGCAAGCCCAGCGCCGCTAACATGGAACCGCCACCCGCAGCCGCCAGCGCCATTGCCACGTCCGATTCCGAACCTCCAAGCGTTTCACGAACGTATACGACGGTATTGACAATCACCATGGCACTCGCCGCGGACACGGCCAGGTAAAGCGTTAGTAATCCGCGCAAGCGTGGTGTTTTCAGATACGAACGCAGGCCGAAACTCACTTCATCGAATATCGAACCGAGACGCTCGATCTTCCGGCTTTGCGGAAACAGTGTCGCAAGAATCAACACCGCCGATATAAGAAACGCAACCGAATTCGCGATGAATAATCCCGAATAGGTCATAAACATTAATGCCAGCCCGGCAATCAGGGGGCTCAGCAGGTTTTCCAGGTCATAGGCCAAACGTGACATAGACAGCGCCCTCGTGTACTGGCGCTCATCGGGAACGATGTCCGGAATCGTCGCGGAAAAAACCGGCTTGAATCCCGCGGAAAAAAGATTCAGTACAAAAATCAGTAAATATATTTGC
>PVMK01146643.1_pt1 | contig 13518 bp, 14 predicted proteins | sample 1853481 | NCBI WGS metagenome assembly PVMK01 (sample SAMN08533507, study PRJNA380276) | Marine sediment metagenome, whole genome shotgun sequencing project. | reverse complement strand
AGCAAGGCATCGAGATCGAGGTCACTGCACTCTACGAACAACTGCAGGATGCCAAGCGGCGACTCGCAAGCTGGACGCGGCCGAGAAAGAATCCCGCAAGTGGTTCGTGTCGGCAGGCCAGGGCTATGAAATCGGACGACCACGGCCATGGAGCTCGTCGACGCGATCGAAGCGTACTTCAGCGCCCGCTCCAAGCGCCTCATGGCCACCGCCGAGTACAATCGTCGCCATCGCAGGCCTCGAAAAAGCGACGAACATGCCGCTGGTCTCACAAAAGGGCTGGCGGCCCGTAGACTGTGGGAATAAACCCCCTCTGAGCGTCGTCTACAAGGAGCCTATGACTCGTTTATCATGATCGCATGCCTCATCGCGGGCGTCCTAGGGGCTCGCCGTCACCGCGGCGCGGAGGAAACGGCGATCGGCCGCCGTGAGTCGCAGCCGGCGACTCTGGGAGTCAGCGACGCGGACGCCGCAAGGCGAGAACGGTTCATCCGCACCAAGCACAAGAAAGGTCCGGGCGGCGTTGCGCAAGCCCGACACCCCGAAGCGCGCGGACGAGCTCACCGTGCTGCTGGGCGAGTTCCTAGACTATGAGCGCCTCACGAGGCTCTCCCTCGACAAGGAGTGGAACAAGCGCTCCCCCCGCGAGCGACAGCAGTTCGTCAGCCTCCTCCGCCAGCTCGTGGAGCGGCAGTACCAACGCAACATGGAGTCGACGCTCGCGTACAGAGTGAAGTGGGTCGGCACCGAGCCGATCGACACCGGCGTCAAGGTGAAGTCCTCCGCACGCTCGGTCAAAGGAAGAAGCGCCAGCCCGCCCGTCGCCATCGACTACAGCATGAGCCCCGCCGGCGAAGAGTGGAAGGTCTTCGACATCCTCACCGACGAGGTAAGCCTAGTGAAGAACTACAAACGCCAGTTCCGCAGAGTGATCAGGAAGAAGGCTGGGACGGACTGATCGGCGCATGGAAAAGAAGCTGAACGCCGAGGACGACCTGCTCTAAAAAAGGGGTCAGACCCCTTGTTGAAAGGGTCGAGTTGTTGGCACCACGATGGACATCATCGGGGGCTGTCTCCATGATGGGTGTGCGGAGCTCGGTGGTTGACGCCGGCCTACGTTGGTGAACCGATGATCTCGCCGTCGAGCACACGCGTCGCTAGGGCCGCAAAGAGCTGCTGACTTGCGACTCGGCGCAACTCCGCCTCGTCCATCGTTGCTACGATCTGCTTGGTGCGGACCGATGCGTACCAGTGCACACAGCACGTCGACGGATCGATCACTTCCATCGGGTCGACTCCGTCCCGGTAGAGGCGAAACCAGTGCGCACTGATCTCCGGTGGGAGCGGGTAAAAGAACGGCGGAGGAAACGCGTAGAGATCGTCGCCCGCGTAACGCTTGTAGACCGATTGCAGCAGGTGCGTGCCGAGCGCGTGCGGTTTGGTCCATTGGGACCTCGGAACCTCGGTCATCGCAGTCAGATACTCCGCGCAGAATGCGTGCCCCGGCACACCCCCTAGAACCGCTCCGTTGACGGCGCGATGGTAGTGCCGCGCGATTCGCGGAAAGTAACGATACCCGTGCGGGAGTCGGCGAAACACGTCGCGGACTGTGGTCTGGAAGTAGGCTTTGGCCTTGATTCGTGGATCCCACGAAGCGGCAACTTCCTCGGGAAATACAATTTGCTCCTCGCCGAGAAACCCGGGCGCGCGCGACCGAACTTCGTCGAACGGCCGAATGGTGAGCGTGTCCATGTCGAGATATACGCCACCGTCACGATAGACCAACGCCGTGCGAACGAGGTTCGAGCGTGCAACGGGTGACTCCAGCGCACCGACGAGCTCGGCGAGTGGGGGTCCACCGGTCTCCTCGCACAGCGCGCGATCATCGAGCGGCACGAGCTCGAAGTTGTGAATTTCTTGGAGATCCCGGACATGCGGAAGCTCGTCCAGCGGATCGGTGTGATGCAGTCGCACCGAATCGAACCCGCCGTGTGTCGCAGCGGAACGAATCGCCAACGCGTGGAGATACGGGAGCTTCGTTCCGTACCAAACGAAGTGTGCAATCGAAGGAATCAAGTCGTGGGCCTCGGCGTGATGTTTAGCCCAGGCGCCACGTGTTTGTCCATGCGCGTGGCTCGCGTGCGGTCGTTGGGTCATAACCCGCTCCATGAGCGAGGAGTCTGGCGCCGGCCAACGGGTCCGGGTTGCAGCCGACCGGGTGGGCGCCCGGCTTGCCAAGTTTCAAGTCGAGGCGGCGCGCCTCAAGGAGCGCGTGCCTGCGCGCGTGCGCAAGGCTCTCCAGCGGGTGTTCTCTCTTGGCGTCCTCGCGGTCATCGCATGGGCTCTGTACGGCCAACTCGAAGGCACCGACTGGCCGAAGGTTCTTCGCTCGCTGCCGACGTCGCCGTGGTTCTACGTTCTGTTTGTCGTTCGTTTTTTCAATCTGCCGATCACCGAGACGCTATGTTACTCGGCCGTCTGGGCGACGAATCTGTTCCGCCACTTCGGCGTCTTCCTGACGAAATACGTCCTGAACATGGCGGTCGCCGGCGCGACTGGCGACGTGTACTTCCTGCTGTGGGCCGTCCGGACCCTCGACATGAGCTACCGACGAGCGTTCTCCGCGGTGAAGGACGTGACACTGCTTTCGGCCGCGGCCGCCAACGCCGTCGCGGTGGTGGTGCTGGGCGGCTACTTCGCCTTCGGAGATCACACGCTCGTCGAGTCGGTGCAGTCGGAGGTGTGGACTATCATCATCGCGGCGACGCTCGGGGCTGCCGGGCTCAGCCTATTACTCATCGTGTTTCGGGGCACGGTACTGGGCGTCAGCACGCCCGTCATGTGGCGCATCATCGGCTATCACTCGGTGCGGAGCGGTGGCGATCTCGTTCTTCTCGGTCTGCAGTGGACGGCTGGGCTTCCGGGGTCCAGCTTCACCGACTGGGTTGGCCTGCTCGTCGTCGCTCTCCTGGTTGCGAGAACTCCCTTCCTGCCCGCAAAGGACTTTGTCTTCCTCTCCCTGGCCCTTCTGCTAGCGGGTAGCATCGATGCCGAGCAGGCGCAGGTCACGGCCCTCTTCCTCACCACCACGGCCCTCCGACAGGTTGCGTTCGTCCCTTCCTTCATCGCAGGGGCCTTGTGGAGGTCAAAGCCACACCCGCTCCCGCTCGATCCCCACGACGAAACCCCTGCGACGTGACGTAGTGAACCGAGACGGTCGCGGCTCCCGCTGGGCGGCTCAAGACAAAACCGTCCGCCCGGCTGCGGCAGGCCGCGCGCCGTGCGGACGCTCCCCTTTTTGTCAGACCCTCTTGCGCAATCCTGCGATGTCTTTGACGACGACGCGGCGGTGATCGGTTGCGATCACGCCTGCCCTTTTGAAGGCGCCGAGCACCAATGTGACGGTTTCCCGAGTCGAGCCTACGTAGCTCGCTATCTCTTGGTGGGTGAACTTCACACCCACCAAGATCCCCCTTGAATCGGAATCCCGTGCCTCGCGGACGCATCGAGTAGAAATTCTGCAACACGCGATTCTACGCTTCGCGTGAGCAGAGCATCGATCCGCCGTTCTGCGAGCAGGCGGCGTTCCCCCATCAACCGATGCATAGCGGAAGCGAATTCCAGGTCCTCACCCATCACCATTTTGATGAGACGAGGCGGAATGCGTAGTGCTTCCACGTAATCCAAAACCACCGTTTCGAGACGCGCTTCCGGGTGGACCAGCGACATCTCGCCGATCAAGTCGCCGGGGCCGTAGTAGCCGAGCGTCAGTTCTCGTTCCGGTGTGCGGCGCACGCGCCGAACGCGACCGCTTCCGATCACGAAGATCGCGGGGTCGCTAGGCATGCAAAGGGACTCGCGACGATCGGCATCGACCAGCGCGCTGCCGTTCAGGACCTGCTCTCTGAGCTCCGAGGTCAAAGCCTCGAACACTCTGCAGCGAGTGAGAATTCTCGAGCGGCGTTCTTCCGTCGTGCGCAGTCGTCGTGCGCCGGAGCCGTTTTGCAGTGCAGGAGCGTTAGAATCCATACTTACAGCCTTAACGGTATGGTGCATGAATACAGGATTACCGTCAAGACGCATTTTCACAAAATCACGCGAACGCCTATTTTGTCTTCGTATTGACCAAAAGGACCGCCTTCGCTAGTGTCGCCGCATTCGGAAGGGCGTCGCTCCGAGTCGCGGGCCGACATACTAAACATGCGACTTTATTCAGGAAAAATTGGCCCAATCGTCGATGACCTGGTCCGGGACCTCACCGCCCAGGAAGACATCGAGGTCGAAGAGGTCGCCGAGGTCCGCCTAGATCTCGAGGCTGTCCTCAAAGAGTACGTTCGGCGAGAACGCCAAATGATCGACGAGGCCAAAGACCGAATGGAGAGGGAGGGGCTTGGCTACTCCAAGCTCGGCCGGATGCGGCAGCGCCTGGCCAAGGAGATGGGCTTCCCACAACAGGACGAAGTCCTGCCCTACTTGGTCGACCAGCTGCTCAACATGCTTTTCCACAGCGTCAACGTCGTCGAGATTTACGCGGACGACGTCACTCTGCGAAAGAAGATGACCCCGATTCTGCGACGGCACATGGAAGTCGAAACCGGGCTCGACGCCGAGGTGCGTTCGAAGATCAAGAACCTCCAAGAGGGCACCAGCGCGTTTGAGATCGAGTACGCCAAGGTGATGGATCAGATCAAACACAAGCGCGGGCTCGAATAGGCGTCCCACATGAAGAGCATGACCGGATACGGAAGCGGGCGGGCGGCGCTCGGCGAAGGACACGTCGTGCTCGATCTGCGCACGGTCAACCATCGCTTTCTCGATGTGCGCGTGCGTCTGCCCTCTCGCATTCAGGGGCGAACACCGACGGTGGAGCGCTTGATTCGAGCGCGTCTCGAACGAGGACGGGTGGACGTGACCGTCCGGTTCGAGGGACAGACGCTTCCACAGCCTATGCTGGACCTCGATCGCGCCCGCGCGGTGTACGGCGAGCTCTCTGCCTTGCGCGACGCATTGAACCCCGAGGAGCCGGTACCCCTCGCCCTTCTCTCTTCGGTACCCGACTTGTTCGTGGTCAATCGTGACATCGATGAGGAGGCGCTCGACCGCTCGCTCGAGAAAGCGGCGGAAGCAGCCTGCGACGCCGTGATGGCGATGCGCAGCAACGAGGGAGAGGCCTTGGCCAAGGAGCTCGGCAGCCGGCTCTCGGAACTTGGCGCGAGCGTGGGGGTGCTGAAGATCGCCGCTCCCGAGATGCTCGAAAGCCGCAGAACGCGACTTCGCGATCGCCTGGATGGACTGCTCGCCGGCATCGGAGCCGAGTTGGAGCCTTCGCGTTTGGAACAAGAGATCGCGGTATTGGCCGACCGCGCCGACGTTGCGGAAGAGCTCGTGCGCCTCGACAGCCACCGTGACCAAATGCTCGAACTCATCGAGGATTCGTCTGCACCGGTCGGGAAGCGCATCGACTTCCTGCTCCAAGAGATGGCACGGGAGGCTAACACCATTGGCTCGAAGGTGCAGGACAGCACGATGACGACACACGTCATTGCGTTGAAGGCCTGCATCGAACAAATGAGGGAACCCGGCCGCTTCCGCGCGGTACTGGTCGCATCGGAGGGGTAGTTGAATGAGTGTCGCCGCGCCGCCGGATCCAGATCTCATCCTGTTGATCATCAGCTCGCCGTCTGGCGCGGGAAAGACGACGCTGACCCGCCGGGTGCTGCAAGAGTTTTCGGAGTTCCGGTTCAGCGTGTCGCACACGACCCGCCAACCTCGCGCGAACGAGGTCGACGGGCAGGACTATCACTTCGTCGATGAGAACGCCTTCCGCGCCATCATCGATGAAAACGGCTTCGCGGAATGGGCCGAGGTGCATGGCAACCTCTACGGCACGAGCGTCACCGAGATCGATCTCGCGCGAGCAGCCGGCAAAAGTGGCGTACTGTTCGACGTCGACTATCAGGGCGCTCGCCAGATCAAAGAAAAATTCCCACATGCCGTGGGCGTCTTCATTCTGCCGCCCTCCATGCAAGAGCTTCGCCGCCGGCTGGAGAGCCGCGGCTCGGGCGACGCAGACTCGCGCCGGCGCCGCTTCGACAAAGCGCGCGAGGAGATCGGGCACTACCCGTTCTTCGACTACATGATCGTCAACGACGAGCTACAGCGCGCGCTCACCGAGTTGCGGGGCATCGTGCTAGCCGAGGGATGCAGGCAGTGGCGGGTCGCCGCCAGAGCCGAATCACTGCTCCAGCAGTAGCACTAGTGCGCGAGAGAAAAAGATCCGCACACTAGAACTGGATGCCGAGGATCAGTCGAAGCACCATGGCGCGACTGACGCCCAAGCCCTCGGTGCCCGGCTCACGAATGCCGTTGACCTCGAGATACTTGAGGCCGTTGAGGGGGAACAAGATACCGAACTGGGCCGCCGCGAAGAAGCCATCCTTGACGCTCGGCCCGTCCTCCGTCCGATAGTAAATCGAGAGGTCGAGCTCCGCACCGAGGTTAGGCTCCGATGCGTACGCCTGTTGCTCGTACATCGCGCGGCTGTAAATGAAGTCGAATCGCGCACCCAGCACGCGCCCGAAGTCACTGCGGATGATGTCGTAGCTGATGGCGGGGGCGAGATAGTAGGCCCCGGCGATGCGCCCCATGAGGCGGCGCCACAGGATCAAGTCGAGGCGGTAGTCAGGATGAAACGAGAAGTTGGAGACGGTCTTTTGGCCAACCGGCTGAGTCGCCAGGTCCTCGTATTGCGACAGGCCGACGACGTCGGGTTCGCCTGAGGCGATGCCGCCCTTGTGGAAGACGCCAAGCTTCTTCTTGAGGAAGCGGTACTCGCCTTCGAAGGCTATACCCCACTGGCGCAGCTTGAACTTCGAGCCCTCCGCGGTTGGCGGGAACTCTGCCGGCGAGATGTTCTGAACATTGCCGAAGATCCCGGCGAACTCGACCTCGAGCCGCAGATCCTTCCACAAGACCTGCAGCCACCCATCGGGCATGTAGATCTTGGCGTCACGGCGAACGAACGCATTCTCGATGTCGCTGATCGTTCCGAGCAAGGGAGCCGTCGACGTGGACAGGAACTGCGTGCGGTAGATGAAGTAGGCGCCACCGTTGATGACCCACTTGCTCCGGGCCAGGCGCTTCTCCCGCGCGAGAGGCTCCATGCGTCGGGCGAGCAAGAAACTCCACTGCCGCGTGTCATCCAATCTGCTCGCGTCGATCGCGATGTTCTGGATGTCCTCGATGGGGTTGTAGATGTAGCCCTTGCTCGCGAAGTCCCAGGAGACCCCGAAGAAGATGCCCTTGAACTTGCCGATGAGCTGGATGCGGTCGATCTCGGACTGGAAATCCGAATCGAGCTCGGTCTCGAGCGGATTTGTGCCCTCGCCCGCATTCCAAAGCATCCCGAGACCCCACTGGTGCCCCATGCGCCCAAAGCGAAGCTGGCCGATAGTGCTGTTCGTCACCTCGCCCCAGACCCGCCGGAAGAAGATGGAGTCACCCACCGTGTTACGGAACGACTCCGGTGGAGGCGACGTTAGGGTCAAGCTGTCGACCGGGACTCCAGGGGCGCGACCGGGAATCTGGCCGAACTGATTGACGGACTTGACCTCGGGCGTGGAACCCAACACGAGGTTGTCGAACACGTCCAGCATCATGTGGACCCGAATGTTGTCGCTGAGCGACAGCGTCGGCTGCAATCGAAGCCGCATGTTCGCAAAACGTAGCGTTGCACTTCCGTCGCACCGTTGGTCCTGCCCCGCGGGAGACGCGGCTTCGCCCTTGCACCCACCCTGCGGAAGCACGCCGTTGAGGCCGGAGCTGGGCGCGTTATCGACCGGAATCCATCGCGCAAATGGGTCTTGGTCCAATCGGTCGAGTGGAACCCGGCGCAGCGAGAGGTTGTCGAGGTAATTGCCCCGCACACGGAAGTAGCCGTTGAGCGAGAACACCGGTCGAGGGTTGGTCCACGACGCCAGCGTTGGGTCCGAAGCCGGGGGCTCTGCCTGCCCGAGGAGAGCAGCGTCATCCGCCTCCATCTGGTCCTCGTCCCCGAAATCCTCGTCGTCGAACTCCTGGTCGAACTCCTCATCGAAGCTGTCGTCACGTACGGGTGCGGTCGGGGACTGAAGCCCCGGCATGCTCGGCGCCCGCAATTGTGGCGGGAGGTCTTCCTCCCGGGTCGGCTCGAGGGAGCTCTCTTCCTCCTCACTGATCGCCTCTTCCTCGGCGGTGGCGGCGCTGCGGCGCGCTCCGGCGGTCGTCGCATCGTCCTGCGCCGCAGCCGACGTTGCCCCGAGGGAAACTACCCAAATAATCGCTAAGAGACGGCGCATTGAACTCGTGCGGTCCGGGGCGTAGCACGCCAGGATCACGCGGGTCAACGGGGCAATCGCTGCCTTGACCAAAGTCCTCCGGGCCTATAGCCCCGGTGCCGAGAGTTCTGTGACGGATAGTCTACGCTTCATCCCCCTGGGCGGGCTCAACGAGGTCGGCATGAACTGTGCTGCCATGGTCTGCGGCGATACGACGATCGCCATCGACTGCGGCGTCGGTTTCACTGATGAGCATGGTGCCGAGCTGGTTCACCCCGACTTCAGCTGGCTCCAAGCGCAGCGCGAGAACCTGCGGGCGATCGTCATCACCCACGGACACGAGGACCACATCGGGGCCCTTCCCTACTTCCTCAGAGACGTTCGGGTCCCGGTCTATGCCCCGCCCTACGCCGCGGCCCTCATCGAGGATCGCCTCGCGGAGCACGGTCTCGAAGACGTGGACCTCCGAGTGAGCCCGGCGGGCAGCCGGGAGCAGATCGGGTCCATCTCGGTCGAGCGCTTTGCAGTCCACCACTCGATTGCGGACGCCACCGGGCTCATCCTGGATACCCCGGTTGGCACGGTCGTTCACACCGGCGACTTCAAAATCGAGTCGAACCCGTGCGACGGGCAGCGGTTCGACCGAACTCGCTTGGAAGAAGTCGCGAGCCAAGGGGTGCGCCTCCTGCTCAGCGACTCGACAGGCGCCGAGGTGGAAGGACACTCCCGAATCGAGCGCGACGCCGAGGCCGCGCTCGAGGAGTGGATCGCCCGGTCCCCGAATCGAGTCGTCGTCGCCACGTTCTCCTCCAATGCGTTTCGCTTGAGGGCGGCGTTGCGCATCGCCCGGGAGCACGGGCGCAAAGTCTGCCTGCTCGGCATGTCGGTCAACAAGCACACCGAAGCCGCCCGGGCCCTCGGCCTGATCCCGTCGATCGACAGTCTGTTGATCCCCCCCGAAGACGTCAGCGCTCTGCCTCGGAATCAGGTCTTGATCCTCGCCGCCGGTACCCAAGGGGAGCGGGCTTCGGGCCTCACCCGGTTGGCGCGCGACGAGCACTCGCGCTTGCAGGTCGAAGCGGGAGACACCGTAATCTTGTCGTCGCGCATCATTCCGGGCAACGAGCTCGGCGTGCTGGACGTCGTCAATCGATTCGAGCGTCGCGGCCTGGAAGTCATCACGCGCGACGCACATCCGGAGATCCACGCCAGCGGGCATGGGAGCCGCGAAGAGCAGCGCACCATGATTCAGATCCTGCGACCCGAAGCGTTCGTTCCGGTGCACGGCACACACCATCATCAGCGCCGGCATCTCGAGCTCGCCGTCGAAGAAGGAATCAGGCAAACACAACTCGTCGAGAACGGTAGCGTGCTCGAGCTCACTCGAGATGCTCTGCGTATCGTCGATACAGTTCCCGTGGGGCGCGTCTACATCGAAGGCATGCAACCGCTCACCGACGAGATCATCATGGAACGCCGGGCGATGGGCTCGGATGGATTGATCACCGTCCTGCTCTCGCTCCACGACGGGCGGCTGCGGCACCTGCCCCGGGTTGTGTCTCGCGGGGTTTTCGGTGCCGCAAACCGTGCCCGCATCCAACGCAAGATCGCCGAGCATGTGCGCGATCGATTGAAGGGCCGCCGCTTCACGAGCGCCGACCGCGCCGAAGAAGCCGCAATTGAGGCCGCGCGGCGGTTCTTGGTACACAATCACCGAAAGCGGCCGCTGATTGTGGCGGACGTGAACGGGGAACCATGAGCCGACGGGTCGCCTGGCTGACGGCTGCTCTCATCCTGAGCAGCTGCCACCGGCACGCCAAACCGGAGCCGAGCCCGCCGCCGGCCTCCATCGAAACCATCCCGTCGAGCGAGTCCCCGCCCGAACGTGCCGCCCCACCACGTCACGGGGTTGCGCGCCCGGCGACAGCGAAGGAACGCGCAGCGATCGACGACCTCGTTCGCGCCGCGGAGTCCGTCCGGCAACTGAGACTGCGGCGCCCGGTTACGATCGAGATCGAAGACGGCAATACCATCGCGAGCAGTTTGCGAGCACAAATCGAAGAAGCGGAAATCGAGCGAGCCCGACTCGTCTACGGAGCGCTTGGTCTCTTGGATTCCGAGGCAGATCTTCACAGTCTGTTTGCGGGCGTCCTCGGCGAGCAGGTCATCGGGTACTACGACCCTGACACCGGACGACTCGTCATCCGCGAGGACGTCATGGCCGGGCTGGTAGGCGCGTTCGGACCCGAGCAAACGCAGGAGGCGCGGCTCGTGCTCGTACACGAGCTCGTGCATGCCCTACAGGATCAACGGCTCGGTCTCGGTGAGTCTTACGAGAAGGAGCGCACCGCCGACGGAGACAACGCGTTCCGTGCGGTCGTCGAAGGCGACGCCACGCTTGCCATGCTCGCACACGCACTACGACAGCAGGGCATTCCGTTGTCCGCTGCGACGGCGGGGATTCAACAGATGGGCGACTACCTCGATCTCAATGCGCTCGTGCGCGGAGAGAAGCTCGACGATGCACCCGCGATTCTCAGGGTCACGTTGGTGGCGCCCTACCTGCGCGGTCTGCAGTTCGTCGCCGCGGTGCAAGGACGCGGCGGATGGCCGGCGGTCAACAACGCGCACCGCAGACCTCCGGCGACGACCGAGCAGGTCCTGCACCCAGAGAAGTACGTCGCACGGGAGCCAGGCGAGCAAATCGAGATGCCCGACAACGGAGCGGTCCTCGCGGCAGGGTTCGAACGCATCGAGGAAGATACGCTCGGCGAGCTGGAGCTCGGTGTGTACCTCGGCCAGGGGCGTCCGTCGGGCACAGACGACGAGGCGGCGGCCGGATGGGCGGGAGACCTGCTGGCGGTCTACGCCCGAGGAACGGAGGTCGCCGTGATCTGGTGGACGACATGGGACGACGACGCCGAAGCGGTGCAGGCCTATCGCGCCGCCCGATCCGTCTCACCGAAGAACTCCAAGGCACGTGTCGAGCGCAAAGGCCGCTCGGTCCTCATCGTGAGGGGCCTGCCGGCTAAGTTGCACCGCTCGGTGCGGGGCGACTTCACGTCGTTCGCGCGCCACATCAAGGCGGAGCCAGCGCCTCCGGATGTTCGCCGCAATCTGGTCTATTGAGGTTGTCGCGGGGGGCACCCCAAGCTAGGAATCGCGAATGGAACGCGCTTCGTGGGACGAATACTTCATGGACATCGCTCTGGTGGTTGCCACGCGATCGACCTGCCCCCGCAAGAGCGTCGGCTCGGTGATCGTGCGCGACAGGACGATCCTCTCCACCGGTTACAACGGCTCGGTCCGAGGGCTGCCCCACTGCGACGAGGCCGGCCACATGATGGAGGACGGCCACTGCGTGCGAACGATCCACGCCGAGGTCAATGCGATCATCCAAGCCGCCAAGAACGGCTCCAGAATCGACGGTGCATCGATCTACGTCACCGCGTCGCCATGCTGGAACTGCTTCAAGGCGATCTGCAACGTCGGCATCAAGCGAATCGTCTTCGAGGAGTTCTACCGGGACGAGCGAATCTTCGAGGTTTCGCAGGCTTTGGGCATCGAGTTGGTCGAGCTGCACCGCGAGAAAGCCGTCCCCAAGGCTGCACCTTGACGGGTCTCCGCCCCGGCTGTACGAACCGCGCCTGGCAAACGGCCTAAAATCCAATGCAATCTGAAATTCGCGAGATCAGCCCGGTCCTCGTGGAGGTCACGGTCGAAGTGCCGTGGGACCGCATCCACAAGGACCTCAACGACACCTATAGAGAGATCGGCAAGACCGCCCGTGTTCGTGGCTTCCGTCCGGGCAAGGTGCCGCGGAACGTGCTGAAGCAGGTCTACGGCCGGCAGGCCGCTGCTCAGGTGACCGGCACCCTGGTCGAGCAGGGCCTCATGCAGGCGGTGCAGGAGCACGAGCTTCACATCGTGTCGCAGCCAGAGATGGAAGAAGCCCCCGAGCTCGAGCAAGGCAAGCCGCTCACGTTCAAAGCCAAAGTCGAGGTGCGGCCGAAGATCGACAAGGTCGTGACCGACGGGCTCGAAGTGTGGCAGAAGCCGATCGACATCCCCAACGAGGACGTCGACCGAGAAATCGAACAGCTGCGCCACCACCATGGCGAGAGCCAGGTCCCCGACCCGATGCGTCTCGCGCAGCAGGGCGACTTGATCACCATCGACTACACCGTGACGGTCGACGGCGAAGCCAAGGAAGACCTCGGAGCCAAAGGTCGCCAGGTCGAGATCGCCGACGAGCACTTGCTACCCGCCCTCAAGGAGGGACTGCTCGGCATGCAGCCCGGCGACGAAAAGACGGTCGACATGGAGTTCGAAGACGACCACCCCAACGCCGACCTGCAGGGCAAGACCGCGCAGTTCACCATTCAGGCCAAGGAGCTTCACGAAAAGCTGCTGCCCGAGCTCGACGACGAGTTCGCAAAAGACTGCGGCGACTACGAAACGCTTCTCGAGCTGCGGCTGAAGATTCGCGAAGGCCTCGAAGGGTCCGCCAAGCAGCGAAGCGAAGCCGAGTTGAAGGACCAGCTCATCGAGGGCTTGATTCAAGCCAACGACATCCCGGTCCCACCGTCGATGGTTCAGCAACAGCAACAGATGATGATGTACGAGATGGCTCAGTTCATGCAGATGGCGGGCCAACAGGGGGCGCCGGGCGCGGACTTCTTCTCCGGCATCGAAGAACGTGCGCAGAGGCGCGTGCAGGCGGGCATCCTCCTCGGGTCGTTGGCCCGTCAGGAAGGTATCGACGTCAGCGAGGCCGATCTCGACGCCAAGTTCCAGGAAATCGCCGACCAGACCGGCAAGCACGTCGCCAAGGTGCGCGCGGACTACCAAGAGGCGCAGCGTGACGCCCTCGAATCCCAGCTCCTCGAAGAGAAGGTCATGGCGCTCCTCACCGAGCGTGCCAAGATCAACGAGGGGGAGCGGCCGGAACCCGAAACCAAAGACGACGAACCGGCTGAAGACGAAGGGGAAGAGTGATGAGCGAGACAACCACCGCGTCGATGTACATGCCTTGGGTCGTCGAGACGACGCATCGCGGAGAACGGCAGTGGGACATCTTCAGCCGCTTGCTGAAGGATCGCATCATTTTCCTCGGCACCGAGATCAGCGACGACGTAGCCAACGCAATCATCGCGCAGATGCTTTTTTTGGAGAGCGACGACCCCGACAAAGAGATCACGTT